>Ga0302286_10002776_pt1 | contig 12032 bp, 15 predicted proteins | sample III_Fen_E2_3_FD_198765 | JGI IMG/M metagenome (GOLD analysis project Ga0302286, IMG submission 198765) | Peat permafrost microbial communities from Stordalen Mire near Abisko, Sweden - III_Fen_E2_3 | ecosystem: Environmental > Terrestrial > Soil > Wetlands > Permafrost | place: Sweden: Abisko...
GCAAGCGGCCCTATGGGACATTAGCAGTATATGAATCACTGATCGACGAGAAATAAGTAGCATTTTAGTCGAATTTTTTTAAGAAAATTATTACATTATTTTCTGAATGTTTTGTTGCTGTTGATTATTTCTCAAGAAATTCCAAGAAAAAGTTAGAATCTAAAGGGAAAAACAAGCCAGACAGGAGCTAAACGAATGCACATTCGCTCCAAACATCCATCCCTTATTCCCCAACTCATCGAATTCCTCTAAAAACAGAATCCAAAAGCAATCTGGAAATGCGAACAGTGGTATTTTTCAACTGTAGAACTCTTACTCTTCATCCAATGCAGGTCTAGTTCGCTCGAAATCAGGAAGGGCAGGGCTCGATCATTCTTCTTTTTCATATTAAGATTACTTACGCCTCTTTGATAGCAAACAAAATAGTTTTTAAGAAGACAGAAGAAATCTCAAAGGAGTTCAAAATAACAAAAGTAATATCAATATCAATTAGACTTAAACTTATGAAGAAGACAACTCTCAAAGTGCTTTCAATAGTAATAACAATGATGGGTTTTAAAACTAACGCATTCGTTGATCTTAATAATTTGTTTTTCTTCATGTTTATTGTGACATAATCACATTGTAAATTTCATGAAAACCACACACATAAAACGTAAAATATGCAAAAAAAAGTGAAAAAATTCCTAAAAAAAGTAATGAATACTTCTATTAAGCTCTTATTTATCATTTCTCTCAAGGCTGGAAATCACTTTTTCTATTAATGTGGATCGTATTTGTTTCTTCGAGATTATGATAGACTCCATTTGCATTTTCATTATTTTCTTTGTCATTATTGTGTTGGCTGTTAACTTTGCTGTTCTTCGAATCACTGTGACTAAATCCATTCGATCCTTGATGGCTTACGTTTTTAGACTTATCGACTTCATTTTCCTTTCCATTTAAAAAAGATAATTCATCTGGAGAACTAGGAGATTCATTTGGATTGTTTGTGTTCTTCGATGACGACAGCATAATATTTGCTTTAAATGACCCTCTCTGATTTGAAGGACTTAACGAATTACTTCCTACTAGCAACTACTGTTCAGCTTAGATGATTCTGGATGGAATATTAGATCCTCCAATTACAACAATCGAGCCATTTCTTTAATCCCTAGCATTAGTGTTATTATGAGCAGGCGTGGAGACTTTATCAGGAGGTGCAATATTTTTTAATGCAAGTGGGTCAATTTATGTTGAGAACACACGTTGACTGTAGTAATTTGCGCCTTCACCCATTTGGATAAAGTCATCCTTGTAAATCTCGGTATTTGGAAGGAAAAGGTATTTATCGTGTTCGATGAGATTATCGGCTTCGCGATCTTTGAGACCTTTAATGCGCTAGAAGATGGTATGTTCTCTTTGGATTATGGCCTTTTTCCCATTTGGTAGACGGAATTAGATACCCTCTTCTTCTTCAGCCTTGAATAAATCACTTTTGTCATGTTCACCTTCGGCATCTGAATCTGTGTCAGATTCACTGGAAATGTCCTCATTGTTGAAATTCATTTCGTTAATCTTGTTCTGAGTATTTTTACTGTACGATAACCAACTTGAAAAGCACATACTCACGAATAGCTTCCTCACCATTGGGTTGACACCTTCTTTTCTCTTGTGTGTAACTTTTTGTTTCATGAGTTACGATTGCTATGAAAAAAAAACAACAACAAAAAAGAAAAATAAAATCTCTTAATGTTAGCTCTAAATATTTTTGATGTTTTTGGTTACTTTTTTCTTGAGGAAATTGATCTTTTTGAGTGAAATAACTTCTTCCTTCCTGACTATACTTAGCGCTGTGAAATTTTTCTATGGAGTTCGATTTGGATCTACCTCACTTAGTTTTTCTTCTAGGGAGAATTTAAAGAAAAAGAAGAATAACTCGTTAAAGTAAATGTATCCTTCGTAGTCGCAGTAGATGTTCATCTGCATGATGTGCTTGTCTGCCTCTTGCTTTTGCTTCACTTTGAATTTATCGCATTTAATTTAGATTTCTTCGTCGTTGATACTTCTGTTGTGAAGTTTGAGGTTCTCAGTGAATTATTTCCGTCTCGTTTCATAGTCATATCCCAGAGGCTCAGGCAGAGCAAAGTAGAAATCTGTGAGGAATCGCTCGTGTATTTTGATACCAAAGTCTTTTTGTGTCATGATAACCCACAGAGATTTGAAACTTTCTTCTTGCTCCCTGAAATTCTGGAGAGGATTGTCTGGATCGATGTAATTTTCTTCGAATTCGTTCATGATAATCAGCACGAAGAGATTCATCATAATGTAGGATTGAGTGACGATAAAGAACAGGAAGAATATAATCGAGTAAGGATTTGTGAGACGGACAACATCAAACATAATTGTCATCCAATCTTCACCTGTGCTGCATCGGAATAGAATAATGAAGGCTTAGTGAAAGTTATCGAAGTTATTCAGGTGATTCACGATATTTCCTGTACTAAAAAGATTAAAAAAATAAGATTGATAAAACAATAAGTTGTGTTTTTAGCTTATTAGAAGGAGGGGGAGGGAGGAGAGGTCTAAAAAGAGTTTTTTTCCAAGATAATTTATTCTATTTTTTGTTGTTACGTGACATGTGAAAAGAGATAGCAACTGAGAATCGAGAAGATGAAATAGAAGAGCAAAAACAGTGCAGTGGCGTTAAGCAAAGAAGGCAGTGCAAAAATAGTAGTCTAAATTAATTTTTATAGATTTTGGAACGACTTTATGAGTTTCAGGAGACGAGATACTCTCAGCACTCTCATGACTCTGATAAGCTACGGCCCTGCTTTCATAAAGCTGAGGAGTTACTAACCAATTTGTGTTGTGATAATGTCGACAATCGATGCAATTACAACGAAGAAATCAAACTTATTCCATGAGCTGAAGAAATATCCACCGGGGCCAAATGCTATGATCTTCAGGATACACTCTAAGATAAACACTCCTGTAAATCCATAGTTCAAATTTTACAGCATCTGATCGTAGCTGCTTGGAGAAGTGTCATATGCCATGGCCATCGTGACAATATTCGCCATAATGCACATAATAATGAAAACTTCGAGTTTCTAGGATGTTACGATTTTCCACAACTATTTTAAAATAAAACCAAAAATCACACATTCATTTTTTCATTTTATTTTTATTTTTTTCTCATTTAAAAAACTTGGATTTTGCTTTTGCAGACTCTGATTTTAAATAAATCTAAGTTAAACTAAGTTTTCTTACTATAAAGCGGAAGCGATTCGTTGGCTATCTCATCGAGGCAAAATCTGGAGTCGATTGTATGATTAGGCGCTGAAGTTCAATCCATTGAGATTGCTAATCTGTGAGGAATTCGTTTTTAGCTTTCTTAGACGCAATATCAAAGTTGAATGCCATAATAGCACTGAACAAGTTGATGGAGAAGAAACTACCAACGAAGATGAATACTGCAAAGAATACTGCGAAGTAAGAACTACTTGCATGTATTGGCCCGATATCGCTTGCATCAATGAAGTTATATACATACGCAGGCCATCCCTCGAATGAGGAAAGGATAAACAAGAAGAGCATCGCATTGCCTATATTATCACAATTGATATCATACGTGCTCCAAGTTGCTCCAGGGATGTAAGCACACTTTTTTTAAAGAAAGTTTAGATAAACAGAAGAAACAGCAGAAAAAAATGTGTTTTACTTCAGTTTAATGATAGGTATAAATATCGTAATTTGTAGTTGAGTTGAAATCACAATAACTTAGCTTATCCTTCATCAAGTTAAGTCCCAAAATACCGAACATGAGCCTTGTTTTTATGAGAGAAAAAATGAAAAAAACCCAAAATTTAGAAAAATGAAATTACCATATGAGAATCACGACAATGATCATATTCGAGATACCGCCAACAGACTCCATGAGTGCTGTCACAATGAGTTTCATCGATTTGTTGTGATTGAGTAATCTAAGAGGTCGGAGTGTTCTCAGCAATCTGAAAATTTTAATAACTGACAGATCAATCGATGTAACACTCACATCGATAAGGGAGCATATGACAATAAAGAAATCCAATTATGACCATTCATCTCTAAGATACGATGCCTTATCCATAACTAACCCTAAGGATACCATTTTAACGACACTTTCTGTTGCGAAAAACGCTGTAAATACTATGTCGACTTTATTTCCTACAGTGTAGATTAAGGAAGTTTCATCACTGACATACGTGTCGATTGTTAACTTTAGAGAACTCAGCATGATAGCACTACAAAAAACAAATGAATAAAATGATCAATAAGACAGAATTGATAAAAGAGAAAGCGTCTAACTGCTTTTTAAATATTTATCTTACACAAATACGGACTGCTCAAAGATCGGATTCTTGTAGAATCTGTACAGAACCTTTCTGAAAATGTTTTTCTGAGACAGAATGTAGAACGATTTTTAGCAGTAAACTCCATCGAAATAAACGAACTGCTTTCCTTTAGTTTTTTTCTTATCGTCATCTCCATCTCCGTCCTCTTCCTCTTCTTCTATTTTATTTATTTTGTCTTTTTCCTGCAAATCCGATTCTCTTTTTGTGCTGGATCTTTGGGAAAGTGAATCATTTTATTGCCCTGGGGATTGCATTTATTATTGGGAATTTTTCAAATTTGACCCTGAACCAACAATACCCTTGGAGAGACTCGTTTGAGATCTATTTAAACCTCCAGATTAATTTGATTAATTAAATGTCGAACCCATGTTTAACGAAGTTGTCTAGCCTAAGAATGTCGTGCCAATACTCTGATGGTTCAAATCGAGATCAGCAACAATTTCAAATTGATTTTCAATATCTTTCTTGTCTTCTTTGACTTCATCAGAGTCGAAGGAGTCCATGATAATAGCCAGCACGAGATTCATGAACACATAGTTTCCGATGAAAATCCAAGAAATCAAATAAGCTACAGAGATGTAATTATTGACGTCATTTGATCGGATACAGAGAGTCTTTAGATCGTTCCAGTTTTCTACAGTCAACAGATCGAGCACAGAGAATGCAGCACTGAAGAAATCATCGAAGATCATTTTAGTTGGAGGGTTAGGTACGTTCAGATTACCACCGAAAACGCTCATACCGAGTAAAGTGTAAATAAACATGAACAAGAACAGCAGCAATAAAATGTAGATAAACTGAGAAATAGCTGAACCCAGTGCTGTAATCATCAGCTTCATGAACTGCAGAGATCGAATGAGCCTAGTCACTCTCAGGACTCTGAAAACTCTGAGAATACGGATGGCTCTGAATGCACTGAAGGAACTTCCTGAACCAGTAAGGAAAATCATTTCGAACAATGAAAGACTCACGATAAATGCATCGAAGATATTCATCCTATCTGCCACGTATTCTGACAAGCCATAGCCTGTTATCTTGAGACCCATGTCAATAGCAAATATGATTGTAAAGATAGTGTTGAACTGACTCATCAGATCTTGACCTAAATTTGAGAAGAAAACAAAATTAATTCAAAATCCATTATTAAAAAATTCAAAAACACTTAAGACACCACCCCATTTACCTTCAGTGCTGTTGACTAGCCCATCTAGTGACAGGATAACTGTGTTCAGAATAACGCAGAGCATGATGGAATTATCGAAAATACTTGATTACACACAATATTTGACTCTTCTTCGAAAGGCTTAAATTATGCCAATAATCCCACCTTCATTCTATTCGGGATCATACTTTGTGTGATTGATTGTTGTGAGCATTCTATCAAGAGATTTCTAGCTTTTTTAGTACAGAGAAATCGGTAAAATCGCCGATGCCGACCATTCTGTGTTGACTTTGTTTATGCCTTTCCTTTCGAGATTGTGAATCTCGTTTTTTCTGATTTTCATAAACTTATTTTCAACAGGTTCATTCGCAAACGCTTCGTCAATTTTAGCTTTACCATCCTCTTCTTTTTAGGAGTGATTCACAGAATTTGGGAAATTTTCCGAATCCCTTGATAACGAATTATTTGAACTCATTCCCATTGAATTCAGTTTGCTTACACTATCAGATCCGTCACTCATGCGCGAATCCTTAGTTTTCATTGTTGTGAGTGTCATTTTCGATTCTTTGTTGCTAACATCTCCAGCAAATACAAAATCAAATTCTTCTACTTTCTTCGCTTATTGATGGACATCGTGAACTTCACCGTCAGAGAAAATACGGTTTAACGCTAGATTAAACGTAAATTTAACTTCGGCATCTCCTTTTTTCTTTTGTTTCCCTCCTTTCTCAGTGGCTGCTGCTCGAGAAGAATTTTTCATGGAGGATATCCCCACACGATTACGCGAAATTGTCCCACTATTTTCATTTGAAGCGCGCAATTAATGCATTGAAGACGCATTATTCATCGCACTGCCTGGTACTGACATCCCACCTTGTGTTCCTAAACGTTTTAGATTCTTCAATCCAGCATCGACTTCCATTTCAATAATCTTATTTTCAGTGCCCGACTTAGCCAACGAAACTCCATCCTTCCCTACAATTGCAGCATTAAGATCTTGAATACTAGCTTAGTTATCTTCGCTGCCTAGTTTCGAATCGATGTGATTGATATTTATCTTTCTACCACTAGGAAGTTCTCCCCGATGACCAAGATTATTATTATTAATTTATTCGTTATTTTCTAAATCCTTTTCGATGTTCTGTAGACTGGATATCTCCTTTATTGACGGCTCCAAATTCACCGTTAATTTATTGAAATGTGGATTTGTGAAGCTTTACCCATCGTAATTAGGTTAGCTGCCTATTTTTTCACCAGCTTGCGAAATTTTCTTGGAAATTCCGTCTTCCTTCAAAATGGGATCTAGATTTTCATTCCCAAGCACATTGAACGGATTATTATCATTCAATAAATAGTCTATCACATCTGATCGTCGCACAGGGAATGTTCGAGATTTATCTGAAAGCATAAGAAAAATACAAATAATATGATTAAAAATGAGCTGCAAAAATCTTAAAAATAAGGCTACATATTTTGGCACAGAAATAATTAATATTATGTTACCGATGTTCGCAAAGGTTTTGCTCTTTTTATTTTTGCCTCCCTTCTGATTTGAGTAGTCTATAACAAATCTCAATTTTTTCAGTTTGTTGTGCTACTCAAGTCGCTTCTTTTCTTTGATTTGTTTACGCTTCATGGGTTGTACGTCATCCACATAATCATAAGGTTAATCATAAAGTACTCTCGCTTTTAAGTGTGCATTTTCTAACAGTAACAAGATTTCTTCCTTTTTTATGTCAAATTTATCATCTTCTTTACCATAATTATTCACAACCTTCGTTATATTTCTGCTTTCTTGCCTCTTAAATTCGTTAAAACTGCTTTTCTACTCCCTTAAAGTTGTCTTGTGTTTAAATTATTTCTTCTCTTTCTTCACTTTCAGTGGAACAATTTTCATTTATTCTTTTCTCCTTCCTCCAAATATCTCCAAAAACTCCCCATCATTAAATAGAATCGACGCATCTTTCTAATTATTATGTATTGGGCTTTTATCTCCACCAGAAGGGGAGTTAATAGGATCAGCACCAGCAGGTCGGTTTATTGAGATATCAGATTCTTCCGAAAATTAATCAAATTGTGTGATAGTCTTAGTCTTGCTATTGCTGTGGTAAGCACTGTTACTTTGATTCCCTGCTCTTATCCGTTTGCTGGATAGCCCACGACCTGAATTACTGCCATTTCTATCGTGCCCATGCTTTTTTCTAGGTGATGTAATGCAATCTCCAGCTTCAAGACTTTCTTTTTTTTACAGCGGATGTACACTTGAATCTCTGTTATTAGCCTATTTTGGCTTCATTTGAGTGATCAAAATAGGATCTTTTTGCTGTTTTAGCATGTTAATCGGCATCGAATTTGAAAAATAATTCTCTTCGATTTGCACATCTCCACCAATTGACAGATGTGTTTCTGAATCGACTGGACTTTTATCTCCGTTATTTGCTGCTGCAGCTTTTTTAGTTGCTTTTTCTTTTGCTTCGATTTCCTTCAAAAAATCATCGTTCATCCAGTCGTCATTTTGAATATTCTAAACATGCGTCTGATTTATCTGCGTCGCTCCAACAATTGTCTAGTGAATAATATGAGTATTCTCTCCTCCTCTTCTTGCATTTTTTCTCGATCCTCTCCTCCCAACTGCATTCATGATTTCAGTTGATCCAAGAACAGATTTTCGCACTCCTAACTGAAATCCTCCAGAAGGATTCAGATAATTTTATCCCAGCACACACACACCATTTTCATTATCTTCGTTGTTTTGCTGGTAGTATGTCCCACCTGGGCTGACGGAACCACTGGCATTGTTCAATTGAGTTTGTCGTGATAATTATTTTCCGTTTGATAGAATTCCACTTATTTTCTTAGTGCCATGATGCTAGGTTGACCTTCCTACATTTTGAGTTTATCTGAGCTAGTTTACAGCTTTGTTTTGAAGAGGCACAAGATTCACCTTGCGATCTCCATCACCTACTTAGATTCCAGCTGGAGAATCTTAATCTTAGGTTTTGGAAGCGTCTCTTTACCTTGGTCGACTACCTGTGTTACCTGACTTATCTCTGGATAGGACTACTCCCTGATCTAATAAAAGTTTGAAGCTTTAGTTCTAATAAAATATATTTCAAAAACGAATTTTTACTATTTTTTTTATTGATCTGTTCAAGTTATCCAACTAAAACATGCGGAAGAATAAGATTCGTGCTGTTGTGCTGACTGCTGCGAGGTGATTTCGATTGTTTGTCTTCAGCTGAATTTGGCTCTGGATTTTCTTCCGTCTAGTTGGCAATTTATGAGCCAGGAAAATGATCTGAACTGTTAGCATTGCGTGTAGGAGAAAGATCGCTATTTTTAGGGGATTGTTTTTTCGGTGCAAGTGGCAGTTTCTTGAGCTGACCATTCTCTATTTTCATGATTCTTTTCGAGAGAATTTTCGTTTTCCCAACGAGATTTCCACCTCTTAGACTTCGCAAAGACGATCCGAAAGCGGCATTGTTCTTAAATGAAGGAGCTTGTGCTTATTTTGGATTGTCAGGTGCAGGTGTTTCGATTTTCGAAATTAATTTATCTTATCCTCGTTTCTTACCAACAGGGGAAGAGTCATTAGGGGAATTAGGTATTTTTTTACCCTCAATTGCACTGGAGAAAGCCAAAGGGGCAATAGTTCCCTACGGATTATTTAAATTAACATTTGTCTGGATACCAGATGGATTGTTTAAAAGTGGAATAGGTGATGGAAAAACCAACTGCTAACTCTCAACCTTCTTCAAACCATTTGGGTCTACACCACTACCCACCGCAACTAAAGGAGGAGGCAGCAAAGCAGCTCTTTCAGGAGGCGTTTCAGAAGATTAATTTTTTTTAAGTTTCTCTGAACTTTTCATATTTCTCGACAGACTTAAGAAACTAAATCCAAATAAGGATCGCTTGATCTTCTTATCTTCTTCGAGTTCTTAGTAATAGACCTTATTAGACTTATATAATCCCCATTCGATGAGTTATTTCATGTCGTATCCTGGCTCTTCCGCAACAGCAGCAACTTTTTCTTTCTAATCGTTAATAGCTTCTGAATATTTCACACCGATAATAGCCATTGTGAGATTCAGAAGGAAGAATGCTCCAATGTAAACAGCAATGAAGAAATATAGTACAGAGAATGTCTAAGGTGATAACCAAATAAAAAATAACAATTAATAATCTTGAAAATTGCTGCCAAAAGCATATTGCTTACATTGAAACCATCTTGCATAAGATTCATGATTTTTGTCCATCCTTCGAGAGAGACAATCTCATAAACATTGAGCACTGACCATCCGAAAGTGTCAAATTGAATCGTATCTGATATTGGACTCACCATAGATTTCGCACAAATATACGAAAGACCATTCGGATTTGAATATCCACTACAGTCAGTATCAGCCGCGCAAACCACAGCCAAATAGTTATCATCTCCAGTCATGATTCCTGTTTCAGGATCAATGCATCGACTCTTTAATTATCCTGTGAATAACTACAGTCCTGCTATTCCGAAAATGATAAAGAAAAACATCAAGATAATGATGGAATCCTTCAGCAAAGGAATAGCACTAAATAACGCAGTCAACAGCTATTTCAATGCTTTAATTTTCGTAATCGATTTCAGCGGTCTCAGCACTCTCAGAGATCTCAGCGCTGAGAGGTTAAAACTCGATCCTGATACAATATAAGGAAGATACCCCGTTCCAATAATCACAATATCCACAATATTCCAGTAATCTCGCATATAAGACGTTTAATCCATAATAAACCCTAATGCGACTATTTTAAAGCACATTTCAACTGTGTAGATGATCAGTAAAACCAGATCCGTTGTTGCGTTATTATCATTGTTTGTAGTCGGATCATCGAGAGCAAGCATGACTGAGTTCACCGCTATGACACATAATGAAGCTATCTCAAATGGTCTACTCTTGACAATCTTCAGCGCAATCGCAGTGATCATTCTGTTGGATAGAACAAAAAATACAAAATAAATTGATTTTTTTCATTTAAAATATCCTAATTAATTTTTTTGGTATGGATGTGCCAAATAATGAGCTGAATATATTTCTCTTACGACTTGATGTACCAACATCTTTTGTAGATTTTTTGCCAAATAGAATGATCTTAATACAGTGCTATCCTATCGAAGACATTCATCTCGACAATGTCAAGCTATGGTTTGAGCTTAAGGGAATCTCTTGATTTGATGAATTCCGCATCAAATTCTTTTATCGCAGTTTTTTTAGCAAGTTCCTATTTTTATAATTGAACGACTCCCTCATCCTCAAAGTAAGAATCCTCTTCCTTTTCGATAAGAGTTGAATCCTCGTGCATGAAAGCATCTGCAATTTTCATGTAGATTTAACGATTCATATCCTAAAATAGCAATTCGAAAAAGAAGTTACGGTGTATTTTTCACAATAAGAATAGTAAAAATACTTCTTCTTTGCTATCCTCCACCACATTTCATATTTTAATCAAAATACAACTTACTTTCTGTTGATTTCGGTCTTTGGCTAGAAAGGAAATCTCTTCTCCGTCTTGAGAATTGCTTCGAGAACCATCTTCGTCAGAAAAATTACCGAACTGCTCAGTGTCCACTTAACTGCCTGTGTTCTAATACCAGCTGTCATCTTCCTCGTCGATTTTCTCTTCCTTGAACAAGTCCTTCAACTTGTCAATCCAATACGTACCTTTGTGTAGATTTCAAATAGAAGAAAAAACAAAGTTAAAATATTTCTCTTTGAAAAATGAAATTGATCTTAATTCTACCCTTTTTATCAGTCATAGGAGGGAATCAACACACAGCAAAACAAAGTTATTGAGTTCAAGAAGCTTATTATCTCCTATCTTTCTCTCTTTATCAGCTAGAAAATGTCCTCTTTCCGTTCTAAATAAGGCTTTTCTTCTTTTTTTTAATTTCTAATTTTAGTATCGATTTTCTTTTCCAATAAACTCCCAAAAGGTTTTAACATTTTTCCTTTTATTCACATTTTAATCGCCTCCTCCAAATGAAATTTTCCTTAACAATAATCGCAAGGAAACAATACTATGATTTTTTACTTATTCTTTCGAAATATTATTCCAAACCGTGCAGTTTTGTTTAAAAATAGATCAAATATTTATTTTGTAACAAAGAAAAAAAAAGAAATTTTTTTTCCCTTCTTCTTCAATTATTCTTTTTCATATTTCTTTGTTAGATTAATTACTTTTTTTTCTTTTTACAAAATCTCCTCCTTCCTTTTTTTTAAAATACCGTTTTCCTCGAATCCACTTTGAATTAAAAATATCTGAAACTGCCAGAGAATTATGTTTGCTATTGAAAAACAATTTTGTTGAGAAAAAGAAAAGCAAAGAGGGGGAGGGGGTATATTGTTTTTGTTCCTTAATTAGCTTTTTGTTATGCCTCATTCGCTGGCTGGTAGTTGAAAAATAGTAAAACATAATTTGAAACTCTCCTTCAAGATAAGTTTTATTCCATTTGA
>Ga0302286_10002778_pt1 | contig 12024 bp, 10 predicted proteins | sample III_Fen_E2_3_FD_198765 | JGI IMG/M metagenome (GOLD analysis project Ga0302286, IMG submission 198765) | Peat permafrost microbial communities from Stordalen Mire near Abisko, Sweden - III_Fen_E2_3 | ecosystem: Environmental > Terrestrial > Soil > Wetlands > Permafrost | place: Sweden: Abisko...
GGAGTTTAACCAATTTAACTTGGTTCTTTAAGGTTTTAAATCAAAATGCAACTCTCAAATTACATTTTCTACTGACCAGTTTAGCAGTTCGTTTGACAAGAGATGCCTGCTGCTATTAAAATCGATACGTTTACCTTTCAAAAGTATGGTTTTATAGAAGGAATAGTCGATAGCATTGGTAATGATGCGATTGAAGATGAAAAGCAAGGACTGATTTATGAGATCAAAGTGATTCCTACAACAACATCTCTGATGATAGATGGTAAAGAGAAACGATTAGAGCCGGGTATGAATGTCACTACTGAGATTAAAGTAGGTAAACGAAAAATCATTGAGTTCTTTATCTATCCGATTATTCAGTATATGGATGAGGGGTTGAGTGTGAGGTAATTTAAAGAAAAATGATATAATATTTAAAGAAGAGCCACACGCTCTTCTTTATTTTAATGCTATAAGCAGCTATTTTCATGCTACGAATTTAATGTAAGATTATCGAATGAAATTTTATGTATTACTTTGAAAATTACAGTTTTCAATAATTAAGTAGATAAATAAAGAAGTTACTATTGATTAAGCTCTAAAACAACGAGATAGAATTATTCAAAGGCTCTTTAGGTACACCTTTGTTTTTTTGCATGAATACAGATGCGATTTCCTTACAATGGTGAGTTTTTAGCTACACGTTGGTTTCAATAGCTTTCTTGGTATGTCTCTTTTTGAATAGTATGGTGCAAACATATCAAGTATTGATGATTACAAATGCCAAAAATTCATTCAAGGAAATTATCCATGTTAAGTTTCTTTCATGCATCAACCAAATCACAAAACCAAACCTTTGGTGGGCTGATAAATAAAGCTATTGTGACGCTAACACTTCAAGAAAAAACAATGGAATCTGCTCTTGAAAAGCTTCCTTTTAATCCTAAAATCGTTTTAGGGTTTGTTTCTCCTGCGCTTGATTTTTCTTCTTTATCTTCAAAGCTTAAGCACTTGCTTCCCAAAGAGACAACGTTGATTCTCTCAACGACAGCAGGAGAACTGTGCAGCCTTAATGGTGTAGACACCCTTCCCTCACTCTACTCTTCTGCGAATGCGGGTGAAGGCGATAATATCGTTTTAATGCTTTTTTCTCCTGAAATGATCAGCGATGTGTATGTAGCGTCTATTCCACTCAAAAGTGAAGATATTGCTTCGAGTCAGAAAACAGCGGCACAGAGGTCTGCTTTAATTGCTGAAGAGATCAAAAAAGTACATGTACCTTTTAAAATGCGTTCGGATGACACGCTTGGTTATACGCTTATTGATGGGCTCAGTGCGAGTGAGAGTTTTTTCATGGAAGCTGTTTACAGTGTGGCAAAATTTCCTTGTTTGCTTATTGGTGGCAGTGCTGGTGGTAAATTGGACTTTCAAAATACCTATATTTATGATGGAACGCGTATCTTACGTCATCATGCGGTGGTGACGTTTATTAAACTCGCACCAGAGTATCGTTTTGGTGTCTTTAAAAGCCAAAACTTTAGAAAAACATCGACATCCTTTACAGTTTTAGCCGCCAATCCAATCTCACGTACGGTCAGTGCCTTTTTAGATCGTAGTACACATATGGAAGTGAGCGTTATTACGGCCTTAATAAGCCATTTTAGATGTTCCGCCAATGAACTGAGTGTGAAACTTGCTAATTATACGTTTGGCATTGAGATCGATGGTGAAATCTACATTCGCTCAGTTGCATCCATCGATGTGGCAAATAATGTGATTCATTTTTATTGCGATATTGAAGCGGGTGAAGAGCTTATTTTGCTTGAGAAAACAGACTTTGTTCAGACAACAAACCATGATTTTGCCGAATTTTGTCGTAATAAACCCAAAGCCATTGGTGCCATTTTCTATGATTGTATTTTAAGACGTTTGTGCAATATGCAAGAGATCAATCAGCTCTCAACGTTTAAAGAGATCCCTGTCGCTGGGTTTTCAACCTTTGGCGAGCTTTTGGGTGTTAATATCAATCAAACGTTAACGGCCATCTTTTTTTATCAGACCGATGGCGAAAATTTTGAAGATGAGTACATCGATAATTTTGTGCAAAAATATGCGGGATTTAAGAGCTATTTTCTACTACGAAAAATCAATCGTCAAACGATGGTTGATAACATTAACAAAGCCATGCTCAGTCAAATGAAAGAGAGTATGCCCGTGATCGAGAGTATGAGTACAACGCTTCAACATGCCGTGAGTGCCATTGATGCGATCGAAATGCAATTATCGACGGTTAAAAATGAGTTTACTGTTTTTGCTTCAAGTATGGAAAAAGGCAGTGTGGACAATGCTGATCTTGTCCTTGAAGTCGAAAACCTCACCAATAATGTCCGTGATATTCGCGCTGTTTTGAGCGTCATCTCTGATATCGCCGATCAAACGAATTTATTAGCCCTTAATGCTGCGATCGAGGCTGCGCGTGCAGGTGAACATGGACGAGGTTTTGCTGTGGTGGCAGATGAAGTACGAAAATTGGCGGAACGTACGCAAAAAAGCCTTTCTGAGACCAACGTTTCGGTGAGTACGATCATTCAAGCGGTTGAAACTATCAGTAAAACGATGGGTGGTGTCAGCAGTGGACTTTTGGAAGTCTCCTCAAAAAGTCATTCACTCTCTTCTGAGATGGAAACTTTGGCGGAGAAAAGTCAGGTTATCTCGCATGAGCTAAGATCACAGTCCAAATTGACGGATGAACTGAACGCTGAGCTTGGTAAACTGGGTGTCTATGAAACAACACTTGACATTCTCAATAATCATTAAATAAACTCACCAAGGGCATTTAGTGTGAGTGCCCTCTTCTTTTACATGTAAAGATTTTAGCGCTGTATTAGTGTCTTTTTTCTTCTATGTGTTTGGTATATTTGTCTTGAAGTTCAATATATTTAGCTAAGAGCTTATGAAATTCGACTTCATAATTAATAGCTCCACTGCCCTGCTCTGCGTGCTCTTCTTCCACACTTGTTGTTTCGTTGGGTGTTGAAACTTTGCTAGGATGTGTCTCATCAATGATAAATTCCCTCTCTTCTCCATCAACGTCTTTTTTAACGGTTTTGAGTTTCTTTGCATTGACCAATTTTACCACGCCAAAGGTGCTCATTTTATGTTTGATGGCGTACTGCTGCATCGTAATGAGATTTTCTTCACGCATTTTCTTCCTTTACATGTAAAAAATATTAGGTGGTATTTTAATCACTTTGGCTGAAATAAGAGCCTCTATCTTTACATGTAAACGCTTTTACATGGCTTGAAGCAAGAATAAAGTATAATAACGCTCATATCGTTACGAAACTCTCAACGATTTTTCTCCAATCACATTGACATATCACGAAGGACATATTATGGGCGGATTACTTAACAATAGTGTAAAAATGGAAAAAGGCTATAAATTAGCAGCTCTTTCAACACAACAAAAACACACAGTTCCTTATGAGGGAAAACAGGCCAATGCAGGTGCAGTAAACTCTGATAAAGCAAAAATGAGCGATGCGCGCAAAGCACAAGCGAAAGCCAAAGCAAAACAAGCTAAAAAAGATCGAAAGAGAAATAAATAAAGAAGAAAGTACAGGGATTGGCTCCCTGCACGTGGTTTAGAAGGCGTATTTGAGATTAAGACCGAGTGTTCTGTAGTCATAATCAGGAATATTGTTGGCATTCATGTCGTATTTTTTGTATTCAAGTGCCGCAGAAATCGTTCGGGTAAGAGGATAATCCACACCCAAACCATATCCCAATCCAGACGCTGCATCTCCATCAACAGATTGTAATTTTACTCCTACAATTCCGTAAGCATTCACCTTTTGCCATACATTGTAACCGAGTTTAAAATCAGTTCCAGCACCCCAGAGTGAGCCATCGTTTAGATCGGCATATTCACCACTAAAGGCAACACCAAAAAAGAGTTTGTTGTCCAGTGTTTTTGAAAGACCATACCCCAAAGTGTAGGCCGCTTTATGTTCACCTTCTATACTTGCACGAGAAATACCACCAAAGATATCCTCACCATAATCTTTCGCGTAGCTGTTCAAGGCAAACAGTGCTGCCATTGACGCCAAACATAAGACTTTTTTCATTGTCATCCTTCAATACAATAAGGCATGCCTGAAAACTCAGACATTTGGGTACAAACTGTGTTATACCGCATACAAGAGCTAAGCTCATCACATTACTTGACATGACATCAAGCACCTCAAAACGTTACGCTGTGTTATCGTATGAGAACACGAAGAGCTAAAAAGCAAATAGTGTGCCGATTGTGAATGAAAGTGAGGAAAAAGAGAGGGGATAAAGGGTATTTTTTTCAAAATACCCTTTACATGTAAAGATTAAATCGTACCTTTTTCGTACCATTTACGCAACCACCTGTCCATTGGGTACATAAATTTATAAATGGCAGGAACGACAAGCAAGGTTAAAACCGTAGAGCTTAGAAGTCCGCCGATAATCGCAAGTGCCATTGGAGCGTTCGCTTCATGCCCTGCTCCACCACCAAAGGCGAGCGGCATCATCGCTCCTATCATCGCAAAGGTGGTCATCAAGATAGGGCGAAGACGTTTTTCACCCGCTTCAAGAAGTGCCGCATCAATCTCTTTGCCCTCTTTAACCGCACGGTTGGCAAAGTCCACCACCAAAATGGCGTTTTTGCCGACCATTCCCAGCAGCAAGATAATACCAATCATAACAAAAAGACTGAACGTATTGCCACTGAGATAGAGTGCCACCATAATACCCGTTAAGGAGAGTGGCATTGAGATCATGATGATGAATGGCTGAATCAGTGACTCATAAAGTGCGGCTAGGATCAAGTAGATCAAGATAACTGCGAGAAGAACGGCTGCTCCAAAGGCTTTTGCGGTGTCGTTCATATTTTCAACATCGCCTGTAAAGCGGTAATGGTATCCTTCTGGTAAAATCTCTTTCATTTTATCGGTCACTTGTGTGACGACTTTATCGAGGGATGTACCGACAATATTGGCGGTGACCAAGATTTTTCGTTCACGATCAAAACGGTTGATGGAAGCCGTTCCTAAACTACTCTCAAAGGCAATAAGTCCTTCGAGTGCCACAAAATCGCCATCGGCATTTCGGACTTGGAGCTTTTTCATATCTTCCAAAGAGGTTCTAAAGTCATCTCTAAAACGAATTGTAATGTCAAATTGCTTGCCATTGTCTTCATAGTAAGAAATGGCGCTATCACTGGAGTATGCAGAGCCTAAAACAGCGGCAATCTCTTTAACACTCACCCCTACTCTTTGCGCATTTTCACGGAGGATGGTAATTTTCATCTCAGGTTTACCGCTCTCATAGTCACTATCGACATCTACAATGCCCTTCGTTGCTTTTAAAAAGTCCATGAGTTTTGTAGAGGTATCATCTAGGACATCAAACTGATCGCCCGTTAAAACGATTTGAAGTGGCGCGGTTGTGCCTCCTGTATTAAAGTCATCTACTTTCTCAACTGAAATGGTCAAATCTTTAATGTCTTTCATCTTTTCACGGTACTGTTGAATCAACGTAAGTTGTGAAATCGTGCGCTCTTTAACCGCTTTAAGCTTGACATAAATACTTGCTTTGTGGATGCTTTTCGCGGAGTCATACCCAATAGAGACAATGGAGTATTCAATAGAGGGATCACCTTTAAGCATCTCATCAATCGGAATAACTTTTTGTTTCATTGTCTCAAGATTGATACCCACGGGGCCTTTTAGGGTGATCTGAAATTCACTGTTGTCTTGCATCGGTAAAAAGTCCATACCCACTTTCAGGGTCATAGAGGCAACAAGCAGTCCAATGGTCACTAAAACCGTGATGGTTTTAAAGCGAAGCAGTGGTTTTAAAAGCCAAATATAGGCTCTATCAACGGCTTTTAAAATAGGCTCAGTCGCATAGTAAAACTTGCTCTCTTTGGCACTGAGAAGGCGTGCTCCAATGGAGGGGACAAACATAACCGCCACAAGGAAAGAGATGACAATACCCGAAGCGACCGTCATGGCAAAGGAGTTAAAGAACATACCCACGATGCCGTCCATAAAGGCCACAGGAATAAAGACGGCTAAGAGAACCGAAGAGATCGCTAAAATGGAAAATGCCACCTCTTTGATACCCTCAAAAGAGGCTTCAAAAGGTTTCATGCCCTCTTCCATCTTTTTCATAATATTTTCAATAACAACAATCGCATCATCGATGAAGATACCAATGGCAAGGGTCAGACCAATCAGCGTTAAACGATTCAGGTCATACCCAAGTGCGTTCATAATCGCAAATGTACCAATAACGGACGTTGGAATCGCAAGGGCTGAAACGATCGTCGCGGTGACATTACGTAAAAAGGCAAAAACGATAATAATGGATAAAAAAGCTCCAAAAATAAGGTCAAAGCGAACATTGTCGATGTTAACCATAATCTTTTCAGACTGATCTTGCAAGATTTTTATTTCATTGTTTTTCCCTGCAAGAAGCTGCATGTCTGGCAAGATTTTTTTAACACCTTGGATGATGTTAAGAACATTTTCACCTGCAATTTTCTTCACTTCAAGAGTAACGCCTCTTTGCCCGTTATACGATGAATAACTTTTAGGGTCACTGAGCCCGTCGACAACCGTAGCAACGTCTTTAAGGCGCACGCCTGGCTTTACCAGAAGGTCTTTGATCTCTTCGATATTGGCAGCATCGCCTTCGGCTTTGATGATAATCTCTTGTTTTTGATCGATCATCTTGCCAGCACCCTGTTTGATGTTTTGCTTTGAGATGATACCACTAAGATCAGAGGCACTCAGATTGTATTTGTTGAGTAAAAATGGGTCTATGAAAACGCGAATTTCACGCTCTTGAAAACCGATGATATTGACCTCGCCCACACCTTTAACCCGTTGAAGTTTTGGTTTGAGTTTTTCATCGGCAAGTCTCATTAAAGCGATATCGTTTTTACCATCACTTGCCACAAAAAGGTTAATAACCCCACCCGTTGACCCCAGTTTTTTAACGACAGGTTTTTCGACTTCGCTAGGAAGGTTGAGTGCGCCTATTTTATCGCGGACATCATTGGTTGCAATGTCGATGTTTTTCGTGAGTTTAAATTGAATGGTAACAACACTGAAGCCTTCATAACTCGTTGACATCAGTTTGTCTATGCCATCGACGCCTGAGACTGCCTCTTCAATTTTGTCGGTGACTTTGGTCTCTACGGTGGAAGGATCAGCACCATTGTAGATGGTTTGAACCGTTACGATAGGAAAATCAACGTTAGGATAAAGGTTGATGGGCATGGTGTTATAGGACATCAAACCAAAGACAATGAAGGTTAAAACGCCCATTAGGGTCGTAATGGGACGATTGATTGCTAATTTGTACATGGGTTATTCCGCGCTAATAATGCCGTTGCCAAAAAGACCTGGCATGAGATCGACGGCTTTGACTTCTGCTTGCATTTCACGGGTACTTGACAAAATGGTTGGGTAGATTTTACTAATCACACCTTCGTATTTTTTATCGCTTCCATCGACTTTATAGGAAAATTTTTGCCCTACTTTAACATTGGTCCAATACTTTTCATCAAATTTCAGCACGAGCTTGACATCATGCGTACTTGCCACGGTAATAAGCTTGGTTTGTGACCCAAGTACGATGTTTCCTAGTTCTGTATTTTTCTTAGTGACAACCAAGTCATACGGTGCTCGAAGCTCTGTTTTTTGAAAGACTATCTCTTTATTTTGTGCCGTTAAACGCGTCGTATCTCTGTCATAAAGATAGTTTTCCATCTTTTCTTTATCGATGACATCAGCGATCTTCGCATAGCGATCGTAGGTGTGTAGAGAATGCTCCGCATTTTTTTTCGCAATTTCAAACTCATTTTTTTCTTGCGCATTACTGAGGGCAAGCAGTAAATCACCTTTTTTGACTTTGTCTCCAACGTCTACATGTAAAGATCCAACCACACCAGAAATGGAAAGACCTAGCTCGGAGCTTTTTTCGCTGACAACATCAAAGGTTGCGTAAATGTCCGCAGCAACAAGTGCTTGGAACATGAAGAGTGTGCTGATTAAAATTTTTTTCATTGGATAGCTCCTTTTATCTCTTTACCCATTTCGTAGAGTAACACGGCTTTTTGGTATTCAACTTCATTCAAAGCAGTTTGAAGTTGGGATTGGGCATTAAATTTATCGCTCAGAGCGTCAAGATACGTCACGTTGTTCACGATACCTTGTTGAAATTTCTTTTTAACCAGTTCATACGTCATCTCAGAAGCTTGCAGTTTTGCTTTAGCAGCTTCGATCTTTGCAATGTCCGTTTTATAGCTATTTTGAGCACTTTTAAAACTTGCTTTGGCTTTAAGTTTTTCATATGCTAAATCACTGTTTTTAGAAAGATACGTTTTTTGAGCCGCTTGATACGTCGCAGAAGTGGAACCAAAGTCAAAGATTTTCCATTGCATGGAGAGTTGTACCGTATTTTGACGGTCTGCATCCGTCTGCCATGCAGGGTTTGCGTAGTCGTATTTAAACCGTGAATAGGAATCTTCGATTTTGATGGTTGGAAGATACGGTGCTTTGGCGGCTTGTGCTTCTGCTTTGGCACTTTGCGCACTCTGCTCTAACGCCAAAATATCAAAGCGTGTTGCATCCTCCGCTTTCCCTTCTTGAAAAGTTATGGTGGAACCTGATTCTACATGCACCTCTTTTCCTGTCATGTATTCTAGAGTGTTTGAGATGTTATTGAGCGTATTGTCTAAGGTTAAAAGATCGACCTTTGTTTGCTCAATGGTGGAGATGATTTTTTGAAACTCATCTGCTGTGGCACTGCCGATGGAGAGGTATTTTTCCAGTCGGTAGCGTTCTGCTTCAAGTTGTTCCATTTTCTGAAGCGTTGATTCTTTGCTTGCAAGGGTACTGATATAGTTGTAATAGTAATAGATAACATCTAAAGAGACATTGTTTTGGACAGAGGCAAGGGAAAAGGTAGCAGATTTGACAAGGGCTTGTTGTTGATCAAACAGCGCTTCACGTTTTCCTCCATCATAAATGGTAAAAGAGAGTGTGGCTGAACCTGTTCGGCTATGCTCTGGATACAGTATGCTCTCCTCTTGGTTGTTGGTTTGGTTTGCACCTAAACTGAGGCTGGGCAAATAGCCACTTTTGGTGGCATACTCTTTTTCTTTTGCCGCTTCTAAGCTGTAGCGTGAGGCTTCCACATGTTTATTTTGTTCTGCGAGGCTCAAGAGTTCAGGTAAATTTCCCGCAAAAACAAACAGTGGAAAGAGGCATAAAAGGGTTAGTTTTTGCATGGTTCTTTCCTTATGTATTGATCGAGTAAAAAGGCAATGTATTGGGTTAGGTCAAATTGTGTCTGTTCAAAATTAAAATTATTCATTTTGGATCGAATGACAACACCTTCCATAAAGATAACAATGGTATTGGTGAGTTTATCTACATCGTGTACTTCAAGTTCCCCTTTGGCTATGCCATCTTGAATACATTGGAAGATAATGTCGTAATCTCTTTGGCAAATCATTGCAAAATGGTTGGTGTAAAGTCCTGTTTTATCAATAAGCATGGTACTTAAGAAGTGTTGGTAAAGGGTTAAGAGGTCTTCTTTATCATGGTCTTCTTTGCATTCAGCAAAATTAAAAAACTCCAAAATTTTCTCTTTAGCACTCATCGTTTCGGTAATGCGTTCTTGAAATACCTCTTGGTGACGTGCTGCCAACATATCCCAAATGGTAAGAATGATCTCCTCTTTGTTTTTAAAGTAGAGGTAAATCGTTCCTTTCGCAACACTCGCACTTTTTGCGATTTCGTCGATGCTGGTTTGTGCAATGCCCTTTCGCGCAAATAATTCAATCGATGCGCGAGCGATGTCGAGTCGTTTTTCTTCTTTGTCTATTATACGTGCCATAAGCTCCCTTTAAATGACTGACGGTCATTCATTTTGTGAAATAGTACTACATTTAGTTACACATGTCAATAATCTTAAGGAAAAAATGAACGGATTAACACGAATTTTATATATAATGAGAAAATGTACTAAAGCGATATAAGGATGTATGTGAAAACAGCTCTTTACACTTTTCTAAGTATCATCATATTTTTTTCAGAATGTACCGCTTTTGCGAAAGAAGCATTGTACCGACCGACAGCCAAAGAGGAAGTTTCCAAGATTTATATCGTTGGTGTGCATCCTTATATCAATACTCAGCAAATGTTCCTCTCCTATCGCCCTATTTTGGACTATTTAGAAAAAAATATCCCCAATACCTTCTTTATTTTAGAAACATCCGAAAATTATGCACAGTACAATCAAAAGCTTTTTGCACATGTTTTTGACTTTTCCCTTCCCAACCCCTATCAAACGGTTATGAGTTTTAATTACGGATACCATGTCATTGCTAAAATGAAGCCAGATTCTGCCTTTAAAGGTATTTTTGTAGCTCGTAAAAGCTCGCACTTGCGTGAATTTGCACAACTCAAGAATCAAAAAGTAAGCTTTCCCGCTCCAACAGCACTCGCAGCTGCTATGATGCCACTGTATTTTCTCAAAGCTAATGGTGTGGATATTAACAACGATATTGAAAAACTGTATGTTGGCTCTCAATTTTCCTCCATTATGAATGCGTACAGCGGTGATACCATTGTAGGAGCGACGTGGCCTACTTCGTATGAGGATTGGTGTAAACTAAACCCTCAAAAAGCGCAAGAAATGGAAGTAGTTTGGGAAACACAGATGCTTGTCAATAATGGTTTTGTTGTGCAGGAGCGAGTTCCTGAAGGCTTAGCTCAACACGTTGCTGTTCTTCTTTCCGCCCTTGATGCCAATGAGGACGGGGATAAATTGCTGAAAAATGCAGGTTTTCCTGGATTTGAGCTTGCCAATAATAAAACATATGACACAGTAGTCCATTTTTTGGAGCAATACGATAAAGAGATAGGACTTCCAAAATGAACATTCTACAACCAATAGTTCGGTTTTTTTACGGTTCTATTAAACATAAACTCATTACGAATGTCATCTTAATTCATGCGATATTGATGGGGTTTGTTGTCTATGATCTGGTGGAGAGACAGTCAGACTTTATGGAAAAACAGATTGAAAGTCAAGGCAAAGGACTTGCCTCTTTACTTGCTATTAATGCTGTAACTCCTTTACTTAACAATGATCTCATCGCCCTTGACGAACTTTTACACAATTTTCGTGACACCAAAAATATCTATATGGTCTTTTTGCTTGATGCTCATGGTAAAGTCAAAGCCAGTAGCGATAAAAGCTATTTCAATAAAACCTTAGATGACCCCAAAAGTGTGAAATTGCTTGAAATGGCACTTAAGGATGATCACGATGATACCGTACAAATAAAACATAAAACGCTGATAGATTCGGTGCATCGCATTAAAATAGATCACATGACGATTGGCTATGCGCGCATCATTTTAAACACGCAAAGCCTTGAGGATGAGTTGTCAATCATTACGAATAAAGGGCTTTTTTACATTTTTCTTGCCATCGCGATGGGCGCTTTGTTTGCATGGCTTTCCATTCGTTCTACAACCGAAAACCTCAATAAAATCGCAGAGGTTGCTTCAGAGATTGCCGATCAAAAGTTTGACATAACCTTACCGGTCGTTAAAGGCAATGATGAAGTTGCCAAAGTCTCTAGGGCATTTTGCGTGATGATCGCTTCTATAAAATCTTATATAGCGGAGTTACTTGAGCGTGAGATGAAAACCGAATGGCTCGCACAGCATGATAGCCTTACAGGACTTTTCAACCGCAGAATGTTCGAGCAAAAAATAGAAGCATGCCTTAAAGAAGTCTATGAAAATGGCACACCACAAGCCCTCCTCTTTTTAGATCTCGATAAATTTAAAGTGATCAATGACAGTGCGGGGCATTTGGCTGGCGATACGTTGTTACAGCAGATTGCTTCGTTGTTTGAGTCGAGTATTGGTAAAGATGATTTTGTAGCGCGATTTGGTGGGGATGAATTTGGGATTGTTTTGC
>Ga0302286_10002781_pt1 | contig 12016 bp, 8 predicted proteins | sample III_Fen_E2_3_FD_198765 | JGI IMG/M metagenome (GOLD analysis project Ga0302286, IMG submission 198765) | Peat permafrost microbial communities from Stordalen Mire near Abisko, Sweden - III_Fen_E2_3 | ecosystem: Environmental > Terrestrial > Soil > Wetlands > Permafrost | place: Sweden: Abisko...
TCTTATAAAATGCTCCGATAAGCAATTGCTCTAACGGCTTGGGGAAGTATTCATACCGCACATCAATGTTATCGGCTACGGTATGTTTTATATCGGGATTACCCTTTTCGGTATATTCTTCGCCCACCACTATGTAGGGAACGATTTCCAAAAATCCGGGACGGTTGATTGACCGGAAATACGAAGCGCGAATATTTTGCTTGCCGGTAGGCATAAACTTAAAATGTAAGCTTGGCAGGAAATCGGTGTATTGTTGTTTCCCTACAGGGGGCACATCGCCTTTGGTATACTTGAGGATATAACTTTGGTAGGTATTTTCAGCTCTTACTCCACCTACAATCTCCAGTTTCCTGATTTCAGCTTTAAACTGAAGATAGCCTGCAGCTATTTTTTCATGAGCATTATAGTTCAACGGATCGGTATTATTTAAATCAACTTCACTCTTCCATTGTATTTCGGAGAAGCTATTCCAGTCTCTTCCCTGGGTAGATTTAAAGTCGGAGTTCAGTACTGCAAAGAAGTTATATTCGTTGAAAAAGCTGGTACGTTGTTTATTCCGGTAAAGTCCTCCGGTAGAGAGTTCCACAGGGATGGTTGCTATTGTCGGCTTAAATATCAGATTAAAATACTCTGCCCAGTCCTGATCCGTATTATGTTCCCATCGGCGGGTAGAACCTCCGTTGGAAATAGTCAGAGGTAATTTTACATTATTCTTGATTTCATTAAACATGGAAAGATTAATGTAATCGGGCGTTTGATTCAGCGCATTACCATACACCACTGACCAGTTTGCCTTTAATTTTTCCGAGAATGTATGATCGCCCTGTAATACGGAACTCAACAGCTGCTGTTTATTCAATTTATATCGCAGGGAGTAGCTGGACAGAGAGTTGCTGCTATTGTTCAAATCGATACTGCTGGACTCGCGAACCTGCTCTGAAGTAAAGTTCATATACGCATTATACAAGATGAGTTTATGAAATTTATTCAGTTGAAAATCAATTTTATTGTGAAGACCTAACTGAGTTGACTGTTCGGATACAGTGCGGTAACTTTTACCGGATATCAGCGGCAAGTTGAGCGTGTCATTATCAGTTCCATAATTGGTACTGTTACTTCCCTTATAATTATTACTAAAGCTTGCTGCCAGAATTACTCCCAGTTTTTTATCAAAAAAACGATTACCAATGGATAAATCGCCTACTATATTGGGCATTGGGCGATACGTTTTCAAATCAAGATTTTTAGTTGTAAAATCTTTGGGAGTAGCAGTATAGCTGTCGCCGTTAATTTCGTAGGGTGATTTATAATTCACTGCACCGGAATTAAATCCCTGAAAGTTTCTTTCCAAAAAAATCTCATTATAACCTGTTGCAATATTCAGGTTCATCTGAAAACGGTTGGGAGCATCTTTCATCACCATGTTCACCACACCACCCAATGCATCTCCCTCCAAATTCGGAGTAAGAGATTTGGTAACTTCCAATCTGTCTACCAGAAAAGAGGGAAAAATATCCAGTGGTACATAGCGGTATTTATTATTAGTACCCGGTATTTTCACTCCATTTACCATCGTGTAGCTAAAGCGTTTATCCATACCGCGAATAATGGCATATTGTCCATCGCCGGTAGCATTTCTTTCTATCGTAACTCCCGAAACGCGTTGAATAACATTGGCTATATTTAAATCGGGTGACAATTCAATACTTCTTGCACTAACGATATTGACCACATTAGAAGATATTTTTTCCAGATTTCGGGCATGTTGATCAGTAGCATTGCTCTTTGCTGTAACTTCAACTTCGTGTAATTCTAAATCCGACGAACTAAGTTCCAGCACTATTTTGCCACTACCCGACGCAGGAATCACTACTTCTTTTTCCAGCGTTTTGCAACCCATATAATTGCACACAAGCGTTACCGAATTGCCGGACACATTCCGTAGCAGAAACGAACCATCAAGCCCTGTTGAGATTCCGGTCTGAGTTTGACCCTTAATAAATATGGTTGCTCCTACCAGTGCTTCTCCGCTTTTAGATTCTTTTACAATACCTTGAATAACTGCTGCATTAGAATTTGTGTAAATCGCAAGTAATAAGATTAAGTAAAAACACTTTTTCATTCTTTTTTCAATTTTTATACAAAAGTAGTCTTGGCTTATTTCAAACCTGTTTCGTATTCATTATTATTCGGAAACACATATTATAAGTCTGTGACAAATGATAATTATGAAAAAATGGAATGAACAAATTTCGGAGGAATTTAATAAGTTATCTGTAAATGTGTATCTTTGCTGCTCAATTGTTCTCAAAATATATTATTTCCCAAATTAAGAACTCCGTAAGAATGAAGAGGTTTCTAATACTGATAATATCATTGTTGATTGTGTTTGAAATTACAAATGCCCAACAACGCGATTTGAATTTCTACCTCGAAAAAGCGAAGATAACCAGTCCGCTGATTCAGAAAAACAAGAACGATACTAAAATCATTGCTCTTGATTTACAACAAACCGAACGCATTCTGAAAAATCCGGAAATCAACCTGGAATCGAACGTCCTCTTTGCTCCTATCATTACCCACACCAACAATACAAACCGCTTAGACCTTACTTCAGCCGGTACCGACAACTATTCAGGTTATGATTTAGGAATTACCAACGGTGGACAATATCAGGCTTTCATTTCGCTGAAGCAACCGCTGCTTGGAAACATGAACTACAAAGTATATTCCCAAAAGTCGGATATTTCGCGCAAGCAAAATGAGAATTCAACCTCCATGACTATTCATGAAATGGAACAGCTGGTAGCGTATCAGTATATCCTTTGTTTGAAATCGAAGGCTCAATTAAAAAATGCAGTAACTGTGCAGATACAGCTTGATGAGCAATTGAGTATTATGAAAAAGCTAGTGCAACAGGCTGTTTACAAACAATCGGATTTGATGCTGCTGCAAATTGAACGGCAAAATATGGAACTCAGCAACAAATCATTCGAAGACGATTATAAAAGCAACGTGTATGATTTGAATCTGCTTTGTGGCATCAATGATTCTGCCAGCGTAGAGATTCTTGAACTGAATTTGCAACTGAAACCTGAAACAGGTTCTGATTCCCGGTTCCTGGCTTCGTATAAACTGGATAGTCTGGGTATTATGGCCGACCAATCCATCAGTGAACTGAAATACAAACCGCAGCTAAGTGCTTTTGCCAATGCGGGTTTGAATGCAGTAAACGTTCCCAGCTTTAATCGACTTGGATTCAGTGCCGGATTGACTTTCAGCCTGAACCTGTACGACGGTAACCAACGAAAACTGGAAAAAGAAAAGTCGAGCGTAAATATCAATACGCTTCAGTTCGAAAAGAACCATTTCCTCACGCAGCAACAAATCAATAAAGACAAAATCAAGAGCCAGCTAAAATCCCTCGACGATCGTGGGACGATTCTCGAAAATCAATTGCTTCAGTACGATAAACTCTACAAAGTATATGAGAATGAACTTTCGCAAGGTTTGGTTTCGGTCATGGATTTTAAAAACCTGTTGAAAGACATTACGGCTAAGAAACAGGATTACTTGTTGCAACGAATGGAAAAGCAACTGCTGGTAAACTCTTACAATTACTGGAACTACTAAATAGTTGACAGTTCACAATTAACAATTTATAATTATCCCGATGCGAAACATTTCAATCATCTTTTCAATATGCCTGGCATCAATCATGCTGAATTCATGTGCTAAAAAAGAAGCAAAGGAAGAAGAACAAAAACCGGTTGTCAGCGTAAAGACTTCTCCGGTAACTTTTGGTGGCATTGACAATAAACTTAGTTTTAATGGTAAAACCATTTACCTGAAAAAAAATCTGGTGGTTTCGCCTATTTCCGGTTATGTGCACCGAATGACGGTGAAGTTTGGCGATGCGGTAAAAAAAGGACAATTGTTATTCGAGATACAAACCAAAGAAAACAAGGCTCTGGAGAATTCTGGGTCAGGAAATATAGGATTGATTAAGGTGTTTGCTCCTTCGCACGGTGTGATAAGTGCATTGAATGTAACCGAAAACGGAGCTTACGTGGTAGAAGGTGGTTCGCTATGTACAGTGGCCGAAAGCAATGAAGTATTGGTGCAATTAAATTTGCCGTTCGAATACAATTCATTGATAAAGACCGGAACAAGATGTACACTGGTTTTGGATGAGAACAACAAATTTGACGGAACAGTTTATCAAATTCTGCCCACAGTAGATGAAGCCAATCAAACGCAACAAATACTGATAAAACCTCATACCAATAAGAAATTGCCGGAAAACCTAAACCTGGGAGTAGAGATACTAAAATCGAGACACAGCAAGACTTGTTTGGTGCCCCGTGATGCTATTATGACCAACGAAACACAAACTGAATTCTGGGTTATGAAAGTAGTTGATAATAAATTGGCCATAAAAGTTCCGATAAAGAAAGGCATTGAAAACGATGATATGGTTGAGGCATTATCATCAGGTCTGACAAGCACCGACATGGTTGTCAGCGAAGGTGGTTACGGTTTGAATGACAGTACTGTGGTAAAAGTGACGAAGTGATATGGAAAAGATTTTTGTCCGTTTAAAAAGTCCGATAGCAGTTATCTTATTGCTTATTCTGATAGGTGGAGCTTTCTCCTATCAGAGCATGAAAACATCGCTATTCCCTGATGTAACTTTTCCAAAGATTAAAATTATTGCTCAAAACGGTGAACAGCCCGTGGAGAAAATGATGGTTATGGTTACCAAACCACTCGAAAATGCTATCAAAGGGGTGGATAATCTGCATTTAATACGCAGTACAACCAGTTTGGGAAGTTGTGAGATTTCTGCCTTTATGAACTGGGATTCGGACATAGACCTCGATAAACAACAGGTTGAATCACAAATTTCGCAGATAAAAAATGATTTGCCTCCCGATGTACAGATTACGGTAGAGAAAATGAATCCCTCCATTTTGCCGGTTATGGGTTATTCGCTTCAGTCGGACACCAAAAATCCTATTGAGCTTAAAATGATTGCTCAATACACTATCAAACCGTACTTGTCGCGTGTTCCGGGAGTTGCTTCGGTGCAGGTTATTGGAGGAAAAGAAAAGGAATACCGCATCATATTGGATGAACATAAATTAAACGTATTGAAGATTAATCCGCTTGATATCCAAAAAATTCTTCAATCGACAGATTTTATTAAATCCACCGGTTACACCGTGGATTATAACCGATTGTATCTCACCGTAACCGATGCCACACTCAAAAACATTGATGAATTAAAGCAATTGGTTATTTTCGACAACGGTATCCGAAAAGTAAAGATTGGCGATGTATCTACCGTTCAGATTGCCGAGCAGAACGAATACATCAAAATTAAAGCTGATGGAAAAGATGTCCCTTTAATTGCTGTAGTTAAACAACCCAAAAGTAATTTGGTGGATGTTGCTAACCAGGTTTCACAGAAAGTAGATGAACTGAATAAAATCTTGCCCAAAGGCGTTACGCTCAAACCTTATTATAATCAGGCGGAATTTGTAAAAACCAGTATTCGCAGTATTATCGATGTACTTTGGATTGGGTTGGCGTTGGCTATTCTGGTGGTGCTGTTATTCCTGCGGTCGCACAAAGCAGGTTCGGTTTTATTAATCACCATTCCGCTTACGTTGGCGCTTACGTTTATCAGCATGAAATTTATCGGTTTCGATTTCAATATCATGACCATTGGTGCCATTGCCGCTTCCATTGGGCTTATTATTGACGATGCCATTATTGTGGTGGAACAAATTCACCGTACACACGAAGAATTTCCCGATAAGAAACCGAAAGAACTAGTGGGTAAAGCCGTTAGTTTCTTATTCCCAAGCATGATAAGTTCGTCGCTTAGCACCATAGTCATTCTTATTCCATTTGAATTAATGTCAGGAGTGGCGGGAGCTTATTTTAAAATTCTAACCGAGACTATGATTGTGACGCTGGTTTGTTCCTTTGTCATTACCTGGCTTGGCTTACCGGTTATTTACCTGCTATTTTCGAAGGACAGAAGTTTATCAACAGCCGAAGAAGTACATTTGGTAAAACATCGCCCATGGATTGAGGTTTTCATAAAACGCCCTTATATCAGTATTGCTTTTGTGTTTATTTTGATAGTGAGTTTAGTATTTATGTTACCAAAATTACAAACAGGTTTCTTGCCCGAAATGGACGAAGGTTCCATAGTATTAGACTACAATTCACCTCCGGGAACATCCCTCGAAGAAACCAACCGCATGCTGAACGAAGTGGACAGAATTCTGGAAACAACACCCGAAGTAAAAACTTACTCGCGACGTACCGGAACTCAAATGGGGTTCTTTATTACCGAGCCCAACCGCGGCGATTACCTGATTGAATTGAAAACGAAACGGGATAAAAACACGGAAGATGTTTCGAACGATATCCGCTTACGCATTGAAAAGACATTGCCTGCTCTGAAAGTTGATTTCGGACAAGTAATTACCGATATGCTCGGTGATTTAATGAGCAGCGTTCAGCCGGTAGAAATAAAGATATTTGGTGATAATAACCTGAAACTGCAAGCACTTTCGAAACAAGTAGCCGATAGCATTAAAACGATTGAAGGAACAGCTGATGTTTTTGATGGCATCGTGGTGGCAGGTCCCATGTTGAAGATTATGCCGAAAGAAGAAAAGCTCAAACAGTTTGGATTGAATCCGGCTGATTTGCAAGCACAGGCACAGACTTATATTTCCGGCGTAGTGATTGGCTCTATTCCTGAAAAGGAACAGCTTACCGATATCCGAATGATTTTCCCGCAGAATAATAAAACTCCGATTGAAAAAATGAAGGATGCTAAAGTTTGTACTGCCACCGGCGATTATATTCCGGTAAGTCAAATGGCCGATTTCACTATCCTGAGTGGTGTAACCGAAATAGAACGCGAGAATCTGCAAACTATGGGTGTGGTTACCTCACGCCTCAACAACCGCGACCTTGGAAGTGTAATGAAAGATATCCAGGTTAAACTGAAGAAAATCAATTTACCTCCTTCGTATCAGATTGAATATGGAGGCTCCTATGCCGAGCAACAACAATCGTTCTCCGAACTGCTCAAAATACTTTTAATAGCTGCTTTGCTGGTGTTTACGGTGGTACTGTTTATGTTTAAAGACCTGAAACTTTCGCTCACGGTCATCTTTATCAGCACACTGGGAGTTGCAGGAGGTGTATTCGCTCTGTTTGTGACCAACACACCGCTGAATGTGGGCAGTTATACCGGACTCATTATGATTGTGGGTATTATTGGAGAGAATTGTATTTTTACCATTCAGCAATTCTTATTTGAACTGAAAAGATCAACCCTGAATCATGCTTTAATTTATGCTATTTCAGCACGCCTACGTCCTAAACTGATGACTGCTACCGGAGCTATTGTTGCACTTATACCATTGGCATTGGGCATTGGTACAGGTGCTCAGATGCATCAGCCATTAGCCATAGCAGTTATTGGCGGATTAATCCTGGCCTTGCCTTTGTTATTAATTGTTTTACCAAGTATGTTGAAAGTGCTGATGAAAAATAAATCAGTTGAAGAATAAGTGTTACCAAAGCAATATTCAGAGAAATTGAACCAATGGTAAAAATCCATATTTATTATGTTTATATTTTATCAAATTACAACAATACAGTTTTGTATGTTGGTGTTACAAACGATTTGGTAAGAAGATGTCATGAACATAAGAATAAGCTTATCAAAGGATTTGCTGAAAAATACAATGTCAACAAATTAGTTTATTACGAAGTATTCGATTTTGTTGATTTAGCAATTCAAAGAGAAAAGCAGATTAAAGGATACTCGCGAGAGAAGAAAGAGATATTGATTGAAAAGTTGAATAAAAACAGAGATGAATTGTATAATAATGGAGTCATTACGAAATTTGTTCGTCCTGCATAACTTAATAAAAGAGTATATAGATTCCTCGCTATGCTCGGAATGACAAATATTATTTTTTTAGTGTGTGTTGTGAGAGTTTGGGCGGCTTTGCCGCCCAAACTCTCACAACACACCTTTTTAGAAGACGCAACTGTCATTCCGAGTAAAACGAGGAATCTATTTTTTTACTGCACAACAATGATTGACTATTTTAAAACCTGTGAATCATATAACTCTTACCTAAAATTGTGTAATAATTTCGAACCAAGTATTCTTAATTTTGTTTCATCAAAACACCGTCGCAAAAGGAGTAAAGAAACAATTACTCTAATTGAAGGTGAAACAATGATTTGAAATTATTACTAAAAAAAGTAAGGAGAAAAATGAAAACTCAAATTGGAATTAAACCTGAAAATTCAGTTCAGGTAGCTGACGCTCTCAACAAACTTTTGTCGGACGAACATGTACTGTATATCAAAACCAGAAATGCACATTGGAATGTGGAAGGTCCTGATTTTGCAGCAGTACATAAATTCTTTGAAGGTCAATACGATGAGTTGGAAGGTATTATTGATCAGGTAGCTGAACGTATTCGTGCCATTGGCCATTATGCCGAAGGAACTATGGGCGATTACCTGAAACTGACACATTTAAACGAAAAATCGGGCGAAGGCAATAGTAGCCAAGAATATATAAAAGAACTATTGAGCGACCATGAGTCGGTTATCATTCATCTTCGCGAAAACATAACCCGCTTCTCGGACGAATTCCAGGATCTGGGTAGTAGCGACTTTATTACCGGATTAATGGAAACACACGAGAAAATGGCCTGGATGCTCAGAGCGCATTTGAAATAATTCAAGCACCATAATACAAAAACAAAGACCGTCGCAAATTTACTGTGACGGTCTTTGTTATTAAACACGAACTTTTTATATAGCTGAAAAACTAGTTACATAGGCATTGCTTTGTCTTTTGTGGTTTTTACCTTCTTGGTAGTTTCTGTTTTCTTTTCCATCATTTCTTTTTTCATCGCTTTCTTTTCTACCAAAGCCATGCCGCATTTCGGGCATTTTCCGGTTTTGTTCATTACCACCTCAGGATGTTCGGGGCAGGTGTACTTCTTGGCAACCGGCTTCGTTGTGGTTTTTGTAGTTGTTTGTTTCGTTGTGGTGGTAGTTGTCTGAGCGTTCAGCGTAGCCGAACCTGCAAAGATTAACCCTATTGCAAGAATCATTGAATAAAAAAACTTTGTTTTCATTTTCATATTATTTTATTGGTTTGTAAAGGCTAAAACAAACTCAGGTATCAATAGTTTTGCTTTTGAACTTTGTTACAGTACTTTATATTAATTATCCTATGTTCTGTAATGTACTTCAACCTTAATCGTTGTTCCTTCACCCAATTTACTGGTAATATCTAAATTTCCATTCAATAATTTTATCCGTTCTTTCATTCCAATCAAACCGTACGAATCTGATCGGCATTTTTTGTTAATATCAAACCCGGTTCCATTATCACTGATTTTCATCACTAATTTGTTGGCTCTATATGAAAGTTGAACTGTTACCAGTGTAGCCATCGCATGTTTTAAAATATTGTTAAGCGACTCCTGAAGTATCCGGAATAATGCTAAGGCGAGATCGGGATAAATATTTAGACATGGTATTGAATTTTCAAAACTACATTTTATGTGGTGAGTTTGCTCAAAATTGCAGAGATGAACTTCTGTAGCTGCCACAAAACCGAGTAAATCAAGTTGTTCGGGGCGTAAACCGTTCATGATCGTTCTTGCCGATTTATTGGCATTATCTACCTGTACCAACAGTTGTTCCATTTCGGCTATAATATCTTCCGGCTGGATAACTTTGTTTGTTTTGGATATTTTTTTCTTATACAACCCAATGTCCATTTTTAGAACAACTAATAATTGCGCAAGACCATCATGAATCTCACGAGCTAAATTTACCCTTTCTTTTTCATGTACCAGTTGAAGATTTGCTGCCAGAAAAACAAGTGTTTTGTTAGTAACGACTAACTCTGCCGAATATTTTTCTATTTCAGCATTTTGAGCTGCAAATTCTAAATTAGCAACTTCTAACTCAGCGGCATGTCTTTCTTTTTCCGCATTTTGAAATGCAAGCTCTTTATTCATCTTTATTAATTCCTGCTCGGCCATCTTAAGCGTGGAAATATCATTGGACACACCAATGACACCAATAACCTGATTATTAGAATCTCGCAAAGGGAGTTTACTTGTGTTTACATATTTCACCTGACCGTCAAATTGTCGAAGTGATTCAACAATGTGCAATTTTGCTTTAGCACGTTTCATGACTGTCCTATCCTCTTTAAGGTAATTATTGGTTTCTGTTTCTGTCCATGGCATATCAAAGTCAGTTTTTCCAACTACTTCGGCAGAACTTTTCAAACCTACCGAACTTGCAAAAGACTGATTACATCCCAGATAATTACATTGTCTGTCTTTCCAGAATACCACGCCCGGAAAATTATCAATAACCATTTGAAGCATATTCTCACTTCTCTGCAATTTCTCCTCAGCCTTCTTTTTATCCGTGATATCGTACACAAATCCGGAACAAATCAGTGGAGCTCCATTTACATCTTTTTTTACGACAGAACCAAAATCATAAAACCATAGATATTCGCCCGACTTAGTTTTGATCCGGTATTCTGTTTCATAGTGGTCATATTTACCCTGGAAATGTCCTCTCATCGCATCCATAATCCTCTCATAGTCATGAGGATGAACTAAACGGGTAAAATCCCTATAATGTTTGAAATTTTCAGGTAGATAGCCCAACATTTCAACTTTTCGGTTCGCAAAAGTAACATTACCGGTTAAAATATCCATTTCCCACCAAGCCAGATTTCCACCTTGCAGTACATTTTCTAATCTCGAGTTAGTTCTTCCCGAAATGTACTCCGGGAAATTGGATGTTGTATTACTTATACCGACAGCAGCCTTTAGAAAAGTAATTTCTTTCCGTAATTCCAATAGCTCTTGTTGAAGTTCCTCGTTAGTTTTGTCATGAATGTACATAGTAGTCTGTTTTTAAGATGATGAGATGTTATGTCAATCAGTCTTCTTTTTCCTTGAATACTGACTAACACCTGATATCCCCAGTCCACTCATTTTATTCCTTTATTTAGAATATACCCCATTAACAGGATGTATATCGTATTTATCATGCAGGTAGTAAATCGGTTTTTTAGCTCTTCAGCCTCAAAGTTAGCACTAGTTTTTGATTATAACTGATTTATGAGAAATATAACACTTATATATACTCTGCTATGAAATAGAATCTATCAATTAAATGCACTACGGATATAAATCAGATAATTCACCCCCTATTTATGCTGTTTTTTTAAAAATACACGTTGGATTCTTACTATCAAACCATGTTCACTTTTCGTTGTTTCTATTTCACCAATCAGAAAACTGTATGGTTTTAGCGATTCTATGTGGTCGCAAATAATTTTAAACATGCCAATAAGCGGAATGGCCAGAAAGATACCGGCTATTCCCCAAATTAATTCACCAAGTACTAATGCCACGATGGTAGTAAATGCATTTATTTTTACCTGCGAACCTACAATGATGGGACTCAATATCCATTCCTGAATAAATTGTATGAGCAGGTAAGTAATTATAATGCTTATCACCATGGGAATGTCGGCTCCCTGCACGATGGATACTAACACGGTGAGGGTGGTACCGGTTATATTCCCGATAAACGGAACTATTTCTAAAAGACCGCAGAGAATGGCAAAGAAAAATGCATTTTTCACGCCAACAATGGAGAACCCAATGCCATACATAATCCACAAGCATACAATCATTTTAGTAAGTCCAAGCAGGTACTGCTGCGAAACATGTGTAATACTGAAAAGCACATTACTCATTTCGGTTTGCTGTGAAGGTGGTACAAGTTTAAGAATAAAACGCCCGATGTGAACACGAAAATACAAAAGAAGAAAAACATATACCATTACCAGAATAAAATTGGTAAAAACAGAGGCTACCGATCCTGCTAAAATTTGCAAGATACCGGT
>Ga0302286_10002782_pt1 | contig 12011 bp, 7 predicted proteins | sample III_Fen_E2_3_FD_198765 | JGI IMG/M metagenome (GOLD analysis project Ga0302286, IMG submission 198765) | Peat permafrost microbial communities from Stordalen Mire near Abisko, Sweden - III_Fen_E2_3 | ecosystem: Environmental > Terrestrial > Soil > Wetlands > Permafrost | place: Sweden: Abisko...
CAACCAGGGCTATGGCACGCAGGAGACGGGGGCGCGGCAATCGATCGCGATTCTCGATCTCAGCAACAATCAGCTGCGCGATTTTCCGGACGACCGCCTGAGCGACGAAGAATCCACCCGCCAGAGCTACTTCATTGGCCTTGCCTTTTCGAGTGACGGCAAGCATCTGTATGCGTCGATGGGCTCGATCACCGACCCTGAGGGCAAGAAACCTAAGAGTACGGGTAACGGCATCGCTGTGTACAAGTTCGCAGCGGGCGAAGTCACGCCGGAACGCTTCATCAAGATTCCCCCGCAAACGCTTGCGGCGGGGAAGGTGGTTTCGTTTGGCGTGCGCAAGACCGGGGCGGGGACAGCACCTCCTTTTCCTGCAGGGTTTGCTGTGTTGCCCGGCGCGAAGGGCGATCGGCTGCTGGTAGCCAACAATCTCTCGGACAATGTTGTGATGCTTGACGTGAGTTCCGGAGAGATCCTGAAGTCATTTGATCTGAGCCGGAGCCGTTATGTGCCGAGCGCGTTTCCGTACACGGTGGTTGCTAACAAAGCGGGGACGAAAGCCTGGTGCAGTTTATGGAATGGGTCGGCTGTGGCTGAATTGAATCTCGAAACCGGCAAGGTCTCCCGCTGGATTGATTTGCGGAAGCCCGCCGAACCCATTGCTCCCAGTTCTCATCCCACGGCGATGCTGCTGAGCCCGAATGAAGACACGCTCTACGTGGCGCTTGCCAACGCCGACATCGTCGCGGCCGTCGATTTGAAACACGGTGTTGATCTTCGCGACTATTTCGTCAGTTTCAAGAACCACGGTTCCGTCCCTCAAGCCATCGCGCTATCTCCCGACGGCAAGCGTCTTTACGCAGCCAGTGCTTCGGCCGATGCGATTGCTGTGTTCGAAGTCAAAGACGTCCCGAACCTGACCACAAACCCGATCCTCTTTGGCCCGACTGAGGACCCCCTCGGCTTCATTCCAACCGAGTGGTATCCCAGCGCGCTGGCGATCTCCGGTAACGATCTGCTGGTTGCCACGGCCAAGGGCCAGGGGAGCGGCCCGAATGACATGCAAGGCACGCTCAAAGGCGAACGCAAGAGAAAAGAGCATCCGTATATTCCGACGCTGATCGGTGGTTCTATCCAGCGCCTCGGCCTCGCCGACATTGACAAGAATCTGGCAGCCTACACTCGACAAGTCGAAGAGGACAACCTTCTCCGGGCCGATCCGGGTAAGTTCACGTTCGCCGGCGGAAAGAATCCCATTCGCCACGTGATCTACATCCTGAAAGAGAACCGGACTTACGACCAGGTGCTGGGTGACTTGCCGGTGGGGGACGGCGACCCGTCGCTGACCATGTATGGCGCCGACATCACTCCCAACCAGCACAAGCTCGCTCTTCAGTTTGGGGTGCTGGATAACTTCTATGACAGTGGCGAAGTGTCGGGTGACGGGCACATCTGGTCCACGGCCTCGACCACCACCGATTACAACGAAAAGAATTGGCCCATCGCCTATCGCAGCAAAGAGCGCACCTACGACGCCGACGGCACCATGGCGGAAGAGTTGCCGCTGGAGCAGGGAATTCCAGATATTGATGATCCGGGTACAGGTTTCATCTGGGACAACCTGGCGAAACGCGGGCTGAGCTACCGGATCTATGGCGAGTTCGTCCAGGGTGTGTGGTGCAAAGATCAAAAAGCAAAGTCGCCCAAGGAAGGGACACCTTCTCCGACATCGGCACCTTGTCCTTCCGCCGATATCAGGAAAGGTGAGCCGCTGCCGGCCCATATGGGCAATCCGCGGGGCGGGCCAAGTCCGTGGCCTTGGGCGGTGCCGCGGTTGAATCGCGTGCGGCCAACCAAGGTAGCGTTGCGCGAACACTACGATCCGCAGTATCCCGACTTCAACACAGAGTATCCGGACCAGCTCCGCGCCGATGAATTCCTGCGGGAGTTTGATGAGTTCGTGAAAGCGCGGGGAAAGGCCAGGGAACTGCCGCAATTCATCCTGCTGTATCTGCCGGATGATCACACCAGCGGAACGCGTCCGGGTCATCCCACCCCGCAGGCGTCGGTCGCGGACAACGTTCTGGCGGTGGGGCGGGTGGTGGAAGCCGTTTCGCACACCGCGTACTGGGACGACACAGCCATCTTCATCCTCGAAGACGACGCACAGGACGGCGCCGACCACGTAGATGCTCACCGCTCGACCGCGTTCGTGATCAGCAAGTATTCGCCGCGCACGGAGAAGGCATTTTTGGATCACAACTTCTATACGACAGTCAGCATGATTCACACAATGGAAGAGCTGCTGGGCCTCCCGCCGATGAACCTCTTCGATGCGCATGCGCCCCTGATGACGCCTCTGCTCTCGGGGCCGGGAACCCAGCCACCGTATACGGTTGACGATAGCAATTTGCGCAATGGCCTCGTGTACAAGATGAACGCGAAGAAGGCGCCCGGAGCGAAGGAGTCGTCGAAGATGGATTTCTCGAGGCCCGACGCCGCGAACGCCGCCCGACTGAACGAAATTCTCTGGCGCAACGCAAAGGGCGACGTGCCCATGCCGGCACCGCAGCACTCGGACTCCACGCCGTAGTCGCGACTCGGCTAAAATGCTTGCGTGGGGTCTCCGATCGAGTGCACAAACCTGCGCAAGACCTACGACGGCAAAATAGAGGCCGTCCGTGGGCTCAGCCTGCGTATTGAAGCGGGGGAGTGTTTCGGCCTACTGGGGCCGAACGGAGCAGGGAAGACCACAACCATTGAAATTCTTGAAGGCGTGCTCGCAGCAACCTCTGGCGAGGTTCGAATCTTCGGTCATAGCTGGGACGAGAACCCCCGCCAGTTGCGGGAATGGATTGGAATCTCGTTGCAGGAAACCCGGCTTTCGGAAAAGCTGAGCGTGCGCGAGACCATTGAGCTTTTCGCCAGCTTCTATCGCGAGCCGCGCCCGACAGCACACGTTCTCGAAGAGCTTCAACTTACTGAAAAAGCAGATAGCTGGGTTGGCAAGCTGTCAGGCGGGCAAAAACAACGGCTGGCGGTTGCTACAGCGCTGGTCGGCAACCCGCGCATCCTGTTCCTCGATGAGCCCACGACCGGCCTTGATCCGCAGAGTCGCCGCCAGCTCTGGGACATCGTGCGCGCCTTCCAGAAGAAGGGCGGCACGGTTCTTCTGACCACGCACTACATGGACGAGGCCGAGCGGCTTTGTGATCGCCTCGCGATTGTGGATCACGGAGTAATCATCGCCGAGGGAACGCCGCCGGATCTGATTGATCGTCTCGGCGGACATCACGTCGTCGAGTTCGAAACCAGCGGCAGTCAGAACGGCTACGGGCTCGATGTTTGGCAGAAATTGCCGGGCGTCGAGTCGGTTCGCCATGAGGACAGTGCAGTTTGCCTCAATGTGCGCGAACCGCATCTGACGATTCCGGCGCTGCTGGCCGCCGTCAACCAGCAGGGGCAGCAACTCGAACATCTCAGCACGCGTCAGGCCAGCCTCGAAGACGTTTTCGTGAACTTGACCGGCCGCCATCTGCGGGAGGATTAAATGCCCACTGAAACCACCACGCCGCAGACTCCGGAGGTTCAAGATCGCGCGCCGGTACCCGCCGCTCCCGCTCGCGTCAATGGCCGCTGGACTGGATACCGGCAGCTGCTCTGGGTTCGCCTGCTCGAACTCAAACGTGAGCCTGAAATCGTGTTCTGGGTATTCGGTTTCCCGCTATTGCTTTCGCTGGGTCTCGGAATTGCGTTTCGCAACAAGCCCGTCGACACGACTTCCGTCGCCGTCGTCGCTGGCAATGACGCGGCAAAGACGATGACGATGCTGCGCGGTTCATCGGGGCACTCCGTCATCCACGCGGCAGTACTCGAGCGCGAGGCGGCTCTGAAGGGCTTTCATTTCGGCAAGTTCGACCTGGTCGTCGAGCCGAATGCCGATGGCAGCTATACCTATTATTACGATCCCGCGCGCCCGGAGAGCGTTTTGTCGCGAGCTGAGATCGACGCGGCGTTGCAGGCGGCAGCGGGACGCAAAGACATCCTCGCCACATCAACCCAGGCTTCCAGCGAGCCAGGATCGCGCTACATCGATTTCCTGATCCCGGGCTTGATTGGCATGAGCCTGATGAATTCCGGCATGTGGGGAATTGGCTTCTCCCTGGTGGACATGCGTCAGCGGAAGCTGATGAAGCGCTTTGTGGCGACACCCATGCGGCGCAGCGATTTCCTGCTCGCTGTTATGAGCAGCCGCCTGGTGCTGATGGTGATTGAAGTCGGTCTGCTGCTGGTTTTCGGCATGCTGGTGTTTCACATGCCCGTGGCGGGATCGATTATGTCGGTAGTCGTGCTCGGCTCGATCGGAGCCGTTGCCTTCGGTGGGGTCGGCCTTCTTACTGCTTGCCGAGCTCAGAAAGTCGAGAGCGTCAGCGGTCTGATCAACCTGGTCATGATGCCAATGTGGATTTTCTCCGGCGTCTTTTTTCCCTACGAGCACTTCCCGACGATGGCCCAGCCCTTTATCAAGGTTTTGCCTCTGACCGCCCTCAACGACGCGCTGCGGGCGACGATCTTGGAGGGCGCTTCGCTGGCCTCGCAGTCAGGCCGGCTTCTGGTGCTGGTGCTTTGGGGCGGACTGTCGTTCCTCCTTGCGCTGCGTTGGTTTCGGTGGACTTAGACTACGCTGCCCCTTTTTTCTTTCGGAACTCGTCGAAGCAGTCCAGGAACCGGTCGATATCCTGCTTCGAAATGTAGTACGGCGTGGACAGCCGCAGTTTGTGCGGATCGGCGCCACGAATACGAATCTTCCGTTCCTTCCACAACCAGCTTTCCAGTTCCATTCGAGGTAGCGGCGGAACGTTCACGGTGACGATGGCGCATCGCATCGATGCATCGGGAGAGGTCCATGACTGCGCGCCGCGCTTGATCATGGCAGCCAGAATGTAGTCACCAAGCTGGCGGTGGCGGCGTTCAATCCGGTCCATTCCGATGTCGTTGGCTAACTGGATGGCCGCGCGCAAGCCTGCCAGCGCCGGGACATTCGAGCTGCCGATACGCTGGAAGCGCTCGGCGCGAATCTTGGGATCGTCCCAGCCTTCGGTGGCAATCGTGTTCCACATGCGGTCAATGATCTCGTCGCGGACGTAGAGAAAACCCGATCCCTTGGGTGCCTGCAGCCACTTGTGCGGGCTGGAAGAGTAGAGGTCGCAGCCCAGGTCGTGCAGGTTCAGGCGCATCATGCCGGGAACATGCGCGCCGTCCACCGCTGAGATAATTCCTTTGCTGCGGGCCAGGGCGCTGAGTTCTCTCGCCGGCAACACCGCCCCGCTGAACGTGCTGATGTGGCTGAAGAACAGGACGCCGGTGCGGGGAGTAATGGCGTCGTTGAACAGGTTCAAGACCTGTGCCGGACTATCCACCGGCTTCGGAAGAGTGATCTTCTTGACCACAATTCCGTAGCGCCTGGCGCGCAGTTGCCAGGGCATCTCGCCGCCCGGATGCTCCTGGTCGGTCATGAGCACCTCGTCGCCAGCTTTCAGGTCTAGACCATTCGCGATGTAGCTGTTAGCCTCGGTCGCGTTTCGCAGCAGTGCGATTTCATTGCGATCGCACCCGACAAAAGCGGCCAGGGGATCACGGAACTTATTCCAGGATGCATATCCCCAGATGGGGTAGTCCTCGGGATCGGCTTCGTTGAGTTTTTCCGAGGCTTCATAGGACTCGAAGATGGCGCGCAGCACCGGGGCTGGGCTGGATCCGACCGTGCCGTTGTTCAGGTAGACCTCGTCAGGGGGGATGAGGAATTGCTGGCGCATTTCACGCCAGTAGGCGTCCTCGTTCGAGTTCAACAGGGAGCGATCCGGTAACCCGGAGGGTGCGGACTGCAGTTGAGCCCACAGATTTCCCGGCATGACCAGGCCTGCGGCGAGCGAGGATGCCAGCGAGGAGGTAAGAAAGCCGCGACGATTGAGCATATTGGAGTTCCGCCTGTGAAACGCGAAATGGTACACCCGGAAACATGAAACGCAAGGGGAGAATTGGGGGCTTTTGGCCGGGAGCACGGGAGTGTCGCGGCCGTCACCCGTGGCCTTTTGGGGCGCTCGGAGGACAGGAAGACACCGGGCAAAAATTGATAAGTAACTTTCTACCTGCAATGTGCGTCCAAACAACCAGGAAGTGTTGCAAGGCCCCCTTGCCACGGGGCGTATAATCGGATCACGCTAGCGGTTTCCGACGGGAGATTCCACATGTTGTTCCGTAAATCACTGATTCTGCTACTCTTGTTGGCTTTGGCGGTTCCTGCAGCTCTGGCTCAGGAGCAAAATCCTCCAGATCCGACCCCGCCGCAGGACTCTTCCACAGCCGCCGCGCCAGCGCCAAGCACACCGGCGCCGATTCAGGAGCCGGACGACAGCAAGGTTAAGCACGACGGAAGCAAGAATGACGTGGACGCCATCGGCAACCGTAAGGTCGGGGGCCGCGGAATGGGGAACTGGTACTCGCTGGAAACCGAGATTCGCATGGGCAAGGAGTATGCCCAGCAGGTCGAGGCCAGCGTGAAACTGGTGCAGGATCCGGTGGTGACGGAATACGTCAACCGGATTGGCCAGAACCTGGTGCGCAACTCTGATGCCCAGGTGCCCTTCACCATCAAGGTGATTGATTCCGACGAAGTGAACGCCTTCGCTCTTCCCGGCGGTTTCTTTTACGTCAATTCGGGGCTGATCCTGGCGGCCGACGAAGAGGCGGAACTGGCCGGAGTGATGGCCCACGAAATCGCGCACGTGGCCGCGCGCCACGCTACCCGGCAGATCACGCGGGCGCAATGGGCGAACATCGGAACCATCCCATTAATCTTTGTGGGCGGCGGAATCGGCTACGCGGTGCGCTCGGCCGCCAGCCTGGCGCTGCCGCTGTCGTTCCTGAGCTTCCAGCGCGGGTTTGAAGCGGAAGCCGACTACCTGGGTCTGCAATACATGTACAAGACTGGGTACGACCCGCAGGCGTTTGTCAGCTTCTTTGAAAAACTGCAGGCGAAAGAGAAGAAGAAGCCAGGCACCCTGGCCAAGGCCTTCGCAACTCACCCGCAGACGCCCGACCGGATCGAGAAGTCGCAGGAAGAAATCGGGAAGATCCTGCCCGCGCGCCCCCAGTATGTCGTGTCGACCTCGGAGTTTGATGACGTGAAGTCACGGCTGGCCGTGATTGAAAATCGGCATAAGGTTCTGGACGAGAAGGAAGGCAACCGTCCTTCGCTGCGCCGGACATCGAACAAGGACAAGTCCGCTGGAGATAGCAAGGACAAGACAGACGACGATCGCCCGACGCTGAAGCGGCGGGACGACACCACGCAGAACTAGCCGAAGCATCGGCAAACAAAACCGGCGGCCAATGGCCGCCGGTCTTATTTTGATCGGATACGGAGGAAATGCGCCGCCGGGGCTGAAGCCCTCATTCACTTAGACGGAGAACGCGGCCCTGAAGAGTCGCTTTTCCACGGCGATGCAGGCATTCGCCAATTTAACCGCAGCCCGGGAAGCCGTCCGACTGAGAACCGGGAACTGAGAACTGCCTTCAGGAACCGGCAGCGACTGATTTGACCTCAATCGTGTCGTCTTTGACTTCGCCGGTCACCTTCGCGTTTGACCCTGCCAGTTCATCCAATTTGTCCAGGGCGGACTTGTCTGCTGTCGCCAGCGTATAGACCTTGTCGCCGACCACCAGTGCGTACTTGGATCCGTGTTTCACACAGGCGCGGGTGCAATCCGCGTCGCCTCCGGGCATCTGGTGTTTGGCGCCGCACATGGCATCGCTGACCTTGCCGGTCATGGTCTTATCGGCAGCAAGCGCTGGAACCGCCGCGAGGCCGGCGAAAAGCTGGATGGTCAGAACCGCTGTGGCAAACTTGCTTAGGTTCATCGTTGACTGTCTCCTGAGAAAAAGTTGTCGGTGGTGGTATGGTAACGCACTAGTTAGGATTCGCAGTCAATGTGGGGCGTCGCAAATAGTTTGGGCATCATCTGGGCGTGAAGTGGATGGTGATATCCACGGTCTTGTCCGCCGCATTCACGGATTCATGAATACTGACACCCCAATGCACGCCTGGGGGCAGAAGCTTGGTATTGTCTTCCACGAACTTGTTCGGGTAATCGGCGTTGTAGGGTTCTCCCTCACGCAGCGTCCAAGCCTCCTGCACGCGTGCGGTCGACTGCGAATCCAGGCCCTGCAACTCGAGTTCACCCATCTTGTACTGGTCGCCCTCCGCCACCTTCAGGTCGTAATGCACCGTGTTTTTTTCTTCATCCAGCGCCGGCTCAGGCTTGAGGCGAACCGCCATGTATCCGCGGGAACGGTAAAGCCTGGCAATGCTCTCAAGATCGCGCTCCAGGCGCACGGCATCGGCGGGTTGACCTGGGAAGAGATGAATCAGCGGCTGCAGTTGATTGGCTGGCACCGCCGAGTCCCCGCTCCAGACGGCGTCGGTAACGGAAAAGACTTTGCCCGGCGTTACCGGAAACAGTGCATCTACCTGTACCTCTCCGGCTGTTTGTGCCACAACGCGCGCCTCGGGAGAAGCAAATGAGGCCTTCAGGTATCCGCGTTGAAGATAGACCGGCAGGAAGTCAACCCCCGCGACCTGGGCCAGGGGGGAGCGGAAGTACTCCGCTCCGGTGAGCTTGCGAGCTGCAGCTTTCAGCAGGGGAACTTGGTCCGGCGCCGCCCCAGGGAATTCCACATCGCGGATCAGGAACGCCATTCCCTCTACCCGGTAGGCGATTCCCGTCAGCGCGCCCCCTTCTTGCGGGCTCTCGCGCAGGTAGTTCACACGGCCGGGAACCTGCCTCTCATCGAGGATTGCCTGCAGCGCTTCGGATACCTGGTCAGGCAAGCTGCCACCTTCCGGTAACAAGGTCTTGAACAGCGGAACGCGCCGTTGCAGTTCGCTGGTCAACTGGGCATCCGTGAACCACACGAAGTTCTCGAAGTGCACAGGCAAGAGTTTTGCCTGGTCGGCGTCTTTGAGTTGGAGTTCGAGCTTGGTCCCCGCCGCCGAGTAGGAAAACGAATACGCTACGTCGGTGAACAGGCCCGTGCCGCCCAGTCGCCGCGCAGCCTCCCTGAAATCCGCATCCCCGACGTTCTCGCCCAACTGCAACCCGGCCGCGGGCACAATCTCCCTGTCGGTATAGCGCACCGTTCCAGTGACCTTGACCGAGATCAGCCTCCGTTCAGAAGCGGTCGCCGCTTTGTTGCCGGCAGGTTTTTGGGCCGAGGCGGTGGCGATTAGGAGCAAGAGCGGCGCGAGCGGGAAAAACAGAGTCTGTTTCATCTTTATTTTGAAGGTTGCGCAGCGGGAACAGCGGCGAAGTTCCTTTGCTTCACTGCAATTTCCATAAAAGCTTTGGCGGCCCGGCTGAGGGTGCGGTCTTTGCGGTAGACCAGGGCGAGGTCGCGCCGGATCTGGGCGTCGCTGAGAGAAACCACCGCCAGCGCATTCGCCCGGATATCCTCCTCAATGTTGGACCGGGCGATGAAGCCGACGCCGACATCAGCCGCCACAAAGCGCTTCAGCAGCTCGCTTGAGTCCAGTTCCATTGCATAGTGCGGTTTCAACTTCCGGTCGTAGAAGAGCGCTTCGAGCGCATCGCGGGTGTGGCCCGCCTTTGGGACCACCAGCGGATAGGCGGCAACCTTTGCGACGGTCGCGCTCTTCTTGGCCGACAGCGGGTGCCCGGGCGGCGTGATGACCACCAACTCGTCGCGGTGGATCATCACGCACTCCAGCCGGTTGTCGGTCACCGGCAACGAGACGACGCCAAAATCCACGGCGTTCTCCACGATCGACTCCAGGATCTTCGCGTAGTCCGAGCGCTTGATGCTGACAGCCACGTCGGGATAGTTACGTTTGAACTGCGCGAAGACCTCGGGCAGGATGTGCAGGCAGGTGCCTTCGTTGGCGCCTACGATGATCGCGCCGCGCGGCACGTGCTCGGTTTCGGCGATGGCCGTCAGTATCGCTTTGCGGGACTCGATCGTCTCTTCGGCATATTTCACAAACAGTTTCCCGGCGACTGTCAGCGAGACCCGGCCGCCGGAACGGTCGAGCAGTCTGGCACCGACCTCTTCTTCGAGCGCGCGAATTTGCGATGAGATTGCCGGCTGGGTGCGGAAGCGCTTCTCCGCCGCTCGCGAAAAACTGGAGAGCCGAGCCACTTCAAGGAAGATTTCGAGCTGATCGAAGTCCATGGCGAGGGGGCTAGCCCAACAAACTATACAGCATTCTTCGGCGTGGAAGCCCATGGGCGGAAGAGATGTGAGCAGATGGGCTCCGGCGCCACGTTACTTCGCCTGCAACAGCAGGGACTGCTCGAGCACGGGCGATGGATTCTTGCGGATGAGGGCGGCGGCGCTGCCGAGAGCAGTCTCCAGATGAACGCGGGTCGGTTGCGCGTTGCCTTGCGAGCCGCCATTCAATTCGCTCGTGAGGGTATCCGCTCTGACCAGGGCCGCATAGGAGAATTTCTTATCGAAGCCGTGCTCGTCTAGAAAGGCGGCATAGGCGAGCCAATCGGCAGCTTCGGCAGCCGGATCGTTGGCAGCGCGATCGAGCTTCAATGCGTTTTGGTAAAGCGGCAGTGCGTCGCCGACGCGATCAGACTTGGAGATGAGAATCGCTTCGTTCAGCGTCGCCGCGCTCTCGATGGCGGCCTGATGAGTTTGCGACGCCAGTTGCCGTGCCAGTTCGTATAGCTTGAACGCGCGCTCGGGATGGTTGACCTGCAGGTTGCAGTGCGCCAGATTTATCAGCGCGGGCAGCACCACATTCGGATCCGGCGGGTTGCCTCTTTTCGCTACCTGGTCCAGAAAGAGAGTGTAGTGCGGAATGGCCGCCTCTGCTTTCTGCTCCCGGTCCAGTTGATCGGCCAGGTACAGGTGGGCATAGGTCTGCGAAGGATCGACGGCGAGAGCCTTTTCCCAACTGGCAACCGCTTCGCTACCCTGACCCAGAGCGGCGGCGAGGATGCCCCGATTGACCAGCAGATCGGGGTCGTTCGGCCAGCGCGCAAGAGCCGCCTTGGCTACGGCATCGGCGTCTTCGTAGCGGTGATTGGAAACTAGGTACTTCAGGAACGCATTGCGCGGGGCCAGGTCGGCCGGATTGGCGGCAATCGCCTTCTCATAAGCGAGGATCGCGGCGTCTGCGTCGCCGGCTTCGGCTCGCTTTTTTGCGATGCGCAACTCTAAAGAAGAGTCAAACGGGTTGATGGCGGCGGCTCGCTGCATGGCATCCAGATCCTCGCTGTGCGCGGCCAGCAGGAATCGGGCCTGGTCGAGACCGGCGAGCGCCAGCAACGCGAGGGCAACTGCGACACGCACGAGTCGCGGCGCAGTTGAGCGGCTCCGCATCCATTGCCAGGCGCGTCCGGTTCCTCCGGAAGCAGCTTCGGCGGTACTCGATATGCGTTCCCGGGTATTCAGCAGGAGGGAGGCGACGCGGCCGTCACGAAGCTTCCAGATGGCGCCGTCGAGGATGAAGTGATGCAGGTTCACCAGCGCCATGAAGATGAGGAAGCTGGCCGTGAAGTCGTAGTGGAAGACATAGCTGGCGATCCACGGGCCGGGAAGAAACAGTGCGACGCCGCCGACGATCAGCGCCGCGAAGTAGGCGAATGGGCGCCAGCGGGTACCTTCTGCCGCCGATTCGCGGCGGGCATAGTAGCTCGTGATCCACAGATATTGAGCCGAGTGCATCACCGCCAGCACGCCGGTGCTGTAGCGGCTCTGCGGAATGCTGAAGCCCTTCACCAGCATCAGAAGGCCCGGAACCAGGAACCACAGGATCTGCGTGGAGAACAGCACCAGCGAAGGCGTCAACGGCTTCCACCCGACTTGCCGGATGAGGCCATAGAGGCCGTACCCGGAGAAAGCGACAAACGCCGCTCCGAAAATGACGCGCGCCGCGGCAGCGGGCAGTTCGGGGATGCCTAAAGAAAGGAACAGCCGGTCGGAGG
>Ga0302286_10002784_pt1 | contig 12004 bp, 11 predicted proteins | sample III_Fen_E2_3_FD_198765 | JGI IMG/M metagenome (GOLD analysis project Ga0302286, IMG submission 198765) | Peat permafrost microbial communities from Stordalen Mire near Abisko, Sweden - III_Fen_E2_3 | ecosystem: Environmental > Terrestrial > Soil > Wetlands > Permafrost | place: Sweden: Abisko...
ATTACCATTCGTATCGTCAAATACTCCCCCGCCTGAATGCTGCACACCATTGACTGTGACGTTGCTATCATATCTCACTGGATAATAGAGTTGCGAACTACCCCAGTTACGTGGCGTGCCACCAAAAATATTATTCTCAAAGGTAATCGTGTCTACAACAGATTTACCGGTGCTATTCTCTGGCGATACCGACGACCCCCTATCGGACATAATTTTGAAGCCATGATCAAAATTCCATAGCCAGTTATGACGATAGGTTATATTACTCACATGGAAGTAGGCGGAGTGTTGACCCAGGAGTATCTGTCCTTGTTGGGCTGCTTTATTGTCATCCGTACCTGAATTCGGTGGGCTCGCAATAAGCGGCGTCACGCCATTCCCATTTGAGAGCGTATAGTCCATATAATCGCTAGTGAGCACGCAGTTTGCTGGGTTAAGGGCATTGTACTTCGCACCCTGCCAGAAACAACCTTCCACCGTCACACTAGTGCCACTTCCCCACTGGATACCATCGTTATGCGTACCGAGCGTGCCAGTAGTATGCACTCCGTCAGATTCAAACCATGCACAATACCCAATCCAACACCCCTGGACGGTAACGTTCACTGGCTGCGCGTTGGAATTATAAATACCGATGCCATCAACGGTTTTTGTAATCGCACATCGATACGCGGTAAAATGATGTCCATAAATGCCGTTATATCTATTTCCTGGAGTTGTCGGCTCAAACTCACAGCGCTCAAAATAGGTTCCCTGCCCGGCAGCAGACATACAATAGACTATACCTCCATCTGAAGCAGCGCTATGGCTGTAGGTAAATCGGCAATTAATAAACGATTGGTTTGGCTGTGTAATCGTTACCTGAAAAGATATGTTAAGGTTCTGGTGCACTGCACCATTTGATTGCGTAATAGACCCAACGGTCGTTCGCGTGACGTTGTAGAGACAGCCTACGTTATTTGCAACATTGTTTGTGCCTCGCCAGATAGGCATAGTCGTATTTAGCACGAAGCTATCAAGCGTTCTGTCAGCTAGACCAAGCTTCCTCTCTACACCACCGAGTACGTACCAATTTTCAGCCATATATTCTTATCTCTCAATCGTTTATGGTGTAATCATTCGTAAATCAACATTGTTCATCATTCCACCCGTGCCTGAACTCACGATAGACGGAGAAGGGTCGGGACCCTTCCATTGCACGATAATGTCATTGCGTGCCGTCGGACGAGCAGGCCATACGCCTGCGGCTTTTGCAACCGTTAGTGTTGCGCCAGCGGGTAAAAGACTGAGATCGAATGTACCCGAGACTACGTCGGATGCGGCGTGCGTGTGCGTGGTACTTGCCTTACCTGCAAGTCCTGGGATAGTCGGGGATGCTGCTGTCCCCCCTAGGTCACCTGCAAGTTGAAGGATACCTTTCTTGATTGTAGTTGCATCACCGACTGGTGTTCTGAATGACATGGTTAATTTCTCCTACTTGGGCCTTGCTTATGCTTAGCTTCATTATACAGTACTGTGGCTGGACTATTGACATATTTTGGTAATAAAATGTGGTAATTGTCGCGACATTAGTGTGTGAACGGAAGGATGCCAGCCGTTCCAGAGACCATATACCCTGACGCTCCGAGTGCGCGCGCAGTGGTAATAGCAGCTTCATCAGGACATATATGCGCCGTCATTCTCTGACCATTCGTACGAAATGCCGCAAGCGCATTCCAGTCTGATTGTGATGCGGTATAGTCCATGCCCAGAATGGTCCACTGATTGACATACCCAGTTGTCATCGCAGGAACATCGGCCGCATAGAAGTATCCCCATGTCTTGTAACCTCTTGCCGTAAACGATGTGGCAAAACTACTACCACCAATACCATATGACTTTCCGATAAATCGCTCTGGTCCACCACGACCATCAAGGATATCGAGTAACTCAGACCTAAACGTATTTGCGTATTTAATATCAATGACGAAGAGGTGATACTTGTAGGTATCAAGAATATCTTCGAGTCGTGCATAAGGCCTATCCGACTGCGTGGTGTTATTTGCCGCCATTGAGCCTAGTATGTTGTAGGTCTGGACCTGCGCCCATGTCATTGTCGATGCCGCCCCCAGTCCCGTGACACCACTAGTCCTGTTGATATCAGCGTCATGGAGTCCAAACCATACACCATCAGATGTCCGTGCCAGAGAGAGCTCGAGCACCCCATAGCCTAGGAGCGCTGATTGTCCATAGGCGAACGATGACATCTCTGGGAAGTCTCGACTTCCCCCCCGGTGTGCCCAAAAAAACTCAGGTTGCGCCAGCATTTGTGTCACAGTAAGGAAACGAGGAAGCATCGCCCGTATTGCTCCTACCTGTGACATGACTCCACCAGTATCACCAATCCTTGCGACAACATCAGTTAATACATTTCCGGTGTCACCTATCTTTGCGGTGAAATCCGCAGAAGTTAGCACCTTCGGACGAAAGGAAATCGACAATGCCACCGCTGCAGACGTAGCTCCCGTCCACGCAACATCTGTATCTGGTGAACCTACCGTCGAGGCGGTTCCCGATAAAAGGCGCGATCCAAGCCACATATATGTTCGCGAGACTGCAGTATACACGCCTGTCGTCACAACTTCTGCTAGCTGCGTGAAGTTGTCTGGATAGTTAGAGGGTATATGGTCATTTGGCGCCGCGAATTCACTGGCTACGAATTCGAGTACCAGTGAAGGGTCGTTGGCTGAATAGGAAGGAAGTGTGCGTCCACCCGTGAAGCTGTCACCGGTTATCGAATTATAATATGCCACATACGCTGGGTCAGCGCCACGTACAATAAAGATTGCTCCTACTGACCGTCCCGATGCCCCCATGGTGAATGTATACGTTCCTGGTTCCGTACCTGTCACCTGGTGAGTAAAAAACCCGGTCACGCGCGCAGTAGACGAGCTTGCGACAAATCCCGGACCAACACGTGCAAATGCTGCATTTGTCCAGTCTGTTGCGGAACCAGTTGGTTGACCTCTCAGCGCAGCGACAAGTAAATCGCCCGTCTGATACCCACTTGGTACATTCAATGTAATAGTCGTTGTACTCCCCGTAACTGCAGTGGTTTGTGCGGCACCAATTATTTGCGGCACCGTTCCGGAGGCAACGACAGTGGGCCTGAACCAGATATGCCCAGCGATACCATTGTTCGTCTGCGAATTCGGGTATGTCCACGTCGTATCGCCTGATGATCCTGCGGATACAAGAGTCTTGTCCGCGACGGAAACGTTCTGGTCACCCCCGCTTGTAGGCTGCTGCGTAAAGAGCCTCTTTGTCATGGTATTATCTACAGATATACTGCTATCTACTTCTGCCGCAGTTGTGCGTTCAGTAGAAATAGACACGACGACGGAATTCGCTCTATCAGTCGTAACCGTAGGCGCGATATTTGTCGTGCTGGTTGCATTTCCATTGCGATCCCAGAAGGTACCTGCAAATGCAGCAGATACATTCTGATACCACATAAGTGTCCAATACGTCGAAGAGAGCGTGCCGCCATTAAGTGGCCAGCTGTAGTTCGTCTCACCGACTTCCCGACGCTTCATCCATATACCAGTCTCAAACGCAGTAGCACCGTTTGGAACGGCAAACGATCTTACAATTGTCCAACCAGTGAGATCACCTGGGACATTGAGATTGGGCATAGTGCTACCACCCGTAAATACAAGCACCATCCAGTCACCTACCGTACAGCCAGATCCTCCCGAGAGGCTACCTCCTGCGTTTGGGTTTATCGCAATGCTTGTATTACTTGTTCCGGAAGATCCGGCGCGATATCCACCAAATTGAACCGCCATCTGGCTTAGGTCCTCACAACGTAGAGAACGCCATAGACAGGAGTTGTCACATCGACAAATGCATTCACAACCTGAACGTTGTTGGTGACGCCGATAGCCGCTTGAGCAGCTGCAGCATCTGCCGCTGTCAGGACTGCACGTCCTACTGTCGTGGAGTTACTAATGTCAGTGGCGGTGTGGGTATGCGAAACGGCCGCTTTACCGTCAAGCGTTGTTTGTAAATTCGTGACATCAGAGATAGGATGCGAGTGTGCAGAGGGAGCAAATGTAGAAGGTTTGCTGGTGATTTCCGTCCACGTAGGTACGTAGTCGCCAGCTTTTGCGGTCGTATTACTCGTACCTAGCCCGAGATTCGAGGTACCAGCACCAATGGCAGTACGGGCAGCCGTCGCATCTGTAGCAGTCATGAGTGAACGACCCGTCACGGTGCTATCTGATACCTGGGAAGCGGTATGGGTATGCGATGTATTCGCCTTTGCACTTAATGCTGTATCTACCTGACCCATCGTATAGGTCGTCGCTTGATCAGCCTTTGCATTCAGCGCCGTCTGAGTTGCCGAAGAAACCGGCTTACTCGCATCAGATGTATCGTCGACGTTTGAGAGACCAACGTCTGCCTTTGCTAAGACGATATCGCCCGTACGTCCAGCTACGGTAGTAACCGGGAATGTGAGTGAAAGCTGCGACGATGGCAGCTTCCCATTTGTATCAAGAGAGGCAACACCGTTCGCTACTCCAAGTTGAGAGCTGCTCAGTTTCCCCGCAAGACCAGGGATGGTAGGAGAAGCGGCAGTACCGCTCAGATCACCAGCAAGTTGAATAAGACCCTTCTTAGTGGAGCTTGCGTCGCCAATCGGTGCTTTATATGACATGCCTGATTTCCTCTAGCCTAGCTTAAGCACTATTATATCAGTCGTACATTTAATACTGCAAACATTGCAACACTGTCCAATTTCTATGCAAACGCTGTGCCTACCAAAGATCCGAACCAGTTCGTACCACCATCAATGGATTCCATCACTACGATATCGATTGAATTAGCGGCTGTTGAGAGTGCAGGAGATGCAGCTCCCGACCAATTTACACTGCCTGGCCACGTAACGATGCGACTACCCGTGGCATCCTGCCTCAGATAGATAGTAAAGGAACATGCCTTTCCTGAGGTAGCGCCGGAAAAGGTGAAGGTGACATTTCCCGTAAGCGTGAGGTTAAACACATTGCCGCTTGAAAGATTGAGTGTCACCGCCCCTGTGTTTGAAGTATCTGTGAAAACAGTTTCTTGGCCTCCAAGACTTGCCTTCGCCATATTGACGACTGTGGGTGCATCTGCTGTACCAGCCAAATCACCAGTAAGCTTCAGTATACCTCTAGCGGATGCGGTTGCTGCTCCAACCGGTGCTCTAAACGACATAAGCTATTCTCTCCCCTTTATATTAGACTCGGTACCACTGGGTGCCGTTTGCAAGATAATCCATGCTATCCCACTGCGCACTCACGGCATCATTGACTAAGTTATCGATTGTTCCCACGATAGTCACGGCATTAGCTGACGCGTCAATCTTCTTGACCGAGACCTTCGAACCGCTTGTTGGTGTAGGAAGTGTCACGTTAAATGCGCCACCCGAAGCATCGACGAGAATGAAGTCTCCATCAGCCGCAGTGAAGTTCGCACTCTTTGAAAGCACGTTTATCGAGGTTCCACCGCCACCTGCAGGCGTAGCCCAAGTGCCATCACCGCGCAGATAGGTCGTACTATTCGCCGTACCCGAACCAAGTCGAGCTGCAGCAACTGTGCCAGAAGCGATGTCGCTTGCAGCATGTGTGTGCGAAGTATTTGCCTTACCAGCAAGACCTGGAACTGTAGGTGATGCAGCCGTACCACCGAGGTCTCCTGCGAGCTGCACGATACCCTTTGATCCGCTCGTTGCATCCGGTGCAATACCGGAAGCAACCACACCATCAACATAGCTCTTGTTAGCTGCCTGTGTAGTAGTCGTTGGGGTTGGAACAATAGGTGAGCTTGAGAACGTCTTCACACCTGCTATGGTTTCAGCGCCGGTATTATGTACCACTGCTGAATCATCGGCTTTCGCCGTAAGAGATGTCTGCAAGTTAGTGACATCTGAGATAACGTGGGTATGGACTGTATTAGCCTTGCCTGCGAGTCCACTCGTGACGGTTGAGCTATCTGCCTTCGCATTAAGTGCAGTCTGGGTAGCGGAAGATACAGGCTTATTAGCGTCAGATGTATTGTCGACATTGCCGAGCCCGACGTCAGCCTTAACAAGAGTAACTACGCCAGTCTTACCCGCGACACTAGTAACTGGCGATGTGCTAGCAGGAAGCTGTGAGCTAGGAACTTTACCCGTTCCATCAAGTGATGCGACGCCATTTGCGACACCGACCTGCGATGTGCTGACCTTAGCTGCAAGACCAGGTACTGTCGGAACAGCTGCAGTACCTGCAAGATCGCCGGCGAGCTGCACAATTCCTTTTGTTCCTGTCGTTGCATCTGAAACGACAGTACTGGAAGGAGTTGCCCATGCAAGTCCCGAACCTGATGCTGTATCCTTGACGAGCACTTGACCATCAGTCCCACCACTTGCTCCAAGGCTCGTCTCATCAACGGCATTAGGGGCAAGAGTGGTACTATCCACTACGTTCGCTTTCAACGTGCCGTCTGTATTATGGACCTGAGCCAGAAAATCATTGAGGATTTGGCCCCACTGTCCCTGGTCTGAACCTGGTTGTGGTAATCGTGACATATTTCTTTACACCTCCTTAAATGATGTACCCTACGAACGGGTTGGCTGTCCGCCGTAAGCGCTTGTGCCGTATCCACTGGCTGATAAGTTTGCTGGTTTAGCCTTATTTGAACGATCGAGGTTCAGTAGCGACTGCATAAGTGTGCCAGCACCAGCAACGACCAATCCTGCTGCAGCTACATATTTTAGAAATTCCTTGCGGTCCATTTCTTTATTGAGAATTGCTGTGAAGTTTTCTTTGATGTTATTCATATTTGTATTTACTCGTTTATACGACACATTGTAGCTAGCCTGTACAATATGTGCAAGACTTTTATGCTTTTTTTATATACGCTTCGGAATAATGAAGCCATCGATGCTACGACGCGGTGGGACGAGCTGTGGAATACTGCGGGTCGCATGGACGAGAGTTTGATCGATCTGGGTATGTGATGATGCATGTGTCACGTGGATCACAGGGGTTGTTGGTGGCGCAGCACGTCTCATATCCGTGATGAGACGAGGTTTTGGAGGCTGCGGTTTTGCGACAGCCATGGCTGCGACTGGTACTGGAATAGGCGTAAGAGGCATTGCGGAATTTACAACGCGGGTGTGCTGCGGCTGTGTCTGCGTAGTCATCGTACGCTGCTGGGCTTTACGTTTACGATGCTTCCAGGCGATGATAACGATACCGATTTGATACATTACGATAATCGGAGAAGCCATGATTGTCTGGTTGAGTGCGTCAGGCGTCGGCGTCAGGATAGCTGCGACAATAAATGAGCCGACGATGATAAATCGTTGCTGTTTCATGAGTTTCTTTGGGGTCTGCGGTCGTATCGTATCGATAATCGTCATGATGAGTGGCAGCTGGAAGAGCGCCGCACCAGCGACCACGTATGCCATCACGAACGAAAGATATGAGTCAATTGTCAGCATCGGTGCGATGTGATAGAGATTGAAGTTCGTCAGAAAATAAAGTGATGCAGGCAAGCTCACATAATAGGCGAACAAGATGCCAGCCGTGGCAAGCAGAATTGAGATGACCGTATATCTCAGTGCCGTACGTAAGTGCATCCTCTTTACGACTGGGGTGAGGAAGCGATAGAGATGGAAAATAACAACGGGAAGTGCGCCAATAATACCGACATACATACATACTTGAAGCATGAAATTAATCGCCCCACCCGGCGTCAGATAGACAAGCTTCTGCTCGGGACTAAGTGGCGCCATCAATACGTTGACGATCTTATCGAAGTACGGCAAAGCAGCACATGCCGCAAGGACAAATGCGATGCCTATCGCAAACAATCGGCTCTGCAACTCGCGGACATGATCCAGTAAAGTTGGCAGAGCCGTTGTCTGTGCGCTTACGCGTCCGCTAGGATTGTTTGTCTTCCTTCTTTTCACTTTCAGGTTCGTCCTTCATCGCACTTCGAAGCTCTTTTGCTGATGATCCGAGGCTCCTCGCGAGTTCTGGCAACTTCTTTGCACCGAAGAGCAAAAGAATGATGAGCAGAATCACAATTAGTTCTGTTGGTCCTAATCCGAACATTTGGCTGTCTCCCTTGATTTATGTAATCCTATCTGCTATTATACTGCTAATGATTAGTAATGCAACTACAAATCACATCGGAATATCACCATTTGCCACATTCGCTGCAAGCAATTATGATTGCGCGGCTTATGGGGCGGGTAACTACAACGATAGTACGCTTTGTACCACACAAAGCCCAAACACTGGAGTTTCACCATCAGACTCAACGTCTGGCGCATTCCCAGTTGGGGCCGTGATTGGCATTGTACTTGGCGTTGTGCTTATCGTCAGTGGTGTAATCGTTCTGATCAAAAAGCGACACCGCGCCAACGCCGCTTCAAACTAACGATTTAGTCGTTAGTTTGAAGCTGAGCAAGGATTGCGCTCGCAAGCATTTTTCCTCTGCCTCGAGACTCTTCATCAATCGGTACGCCGTGGGCGATATCATCGCACGCATCGACTGCATGCTGCAATTCATTGTTAACGACAAAGTGATAAAATGTGTCACGCATCGCCATTTCAAGCTCCATGATAGCGCTTTCACGTCGTCGTGGCCACGCATCGACAAAGTCGACTTCACTTGCATATCTCAGTCGATTACGACTCATCCACTCGTCATAATCAGGCGGTAGTACAAATATCGCGATTACGTGGTCTGAGAGTGCATAATATTTTGATGCGCCTTGTGGATCCATGTCAGTAATGGCAATCTTGCCACTCTCGTGTGCACGCTCAAGCTCATCAACCAGTAGTCCATTGATATGGTCGTGGACAGGGCTCACCTCCACATAGTCACCTGCCGCAAGTCGTTCTCGTGCTTGCTCTGTCGTCAAGAAATTATACTCGACGCCATCTTGCTCCATCACCCCATTATTGATGCGGGGTGCTCGTGTCGTCGAAGTGACGAGTGGGTAGTACCCACCACGATCAACCAGTTGATTGATAATCGTATCGCGGCCCGCACCCGAGACGCCGACCATCACCACCATAGGGGTATCGATTAATAGTGTACGAGCGCGCTCATTTGGCACGCTCTCGGCAATCATCTGCTTGTCGACTTCTTCCATATACCCATTATACCCTAGTCACGCTTTAGCATCACGGTGAATGCCTCAGACGGAATGTCGACTTTGCCGAATCGCTTCATACGCTTCTTGCCTCGTGCCTGTTTGGCAAGGAGTTTTTTCTTGCGACTGACATCACCACCATAGAGATAACCGGTGACATCCTTGCGGTAGGCGCCGATATCTTCACGTGCGATGAACTTCCCGCCAATTGCGGCCTGGAGACTGACTTCGAAGTTCTGTCTTGGTACGACTTCTTTAAGCCGTTTGACAATCTCTCTTCCGAGCGGCTGCGCTTCTGACCGATGCGCCATCACACTCAATGCATCGACGATCTCGCCACCGATATAAAAGTCTACACGTACCAGATCCTCTGCTCGATACCCGTCAAGCTCATAATTGAATGACCCATAGCCACTGGTCACACTCTTTAGTTGATCATAAAAGTCGGTCAGGAGATTCGCGAGCGGTGCCTCGAAACTAATTAACGCGCGCTCATCGATATAGCTGAGGTTTTTTTGGATACCTCGCCGAGCGACAATTAGCTGAATCACTGCCCCGATGTAATCCTGCGGCACGACGATTTCACCGTGTATCCATGGCTCCCGAATCTCACGGACAGCAGATACCACTGGTAGTTCGCTCGCACTCTTGATATCGAGTTCGTCACCATTAGTGAGACTTACCTGATAATCTGTTGAGGGGTTGGTGACGACAAGGTCGAGATTGTATTCACGCTCGAGACGTTCATGGACGATATCCATATGGAGGAGTCCGAGGAATCCGACACGCACTCCATACCCAAGCACGGGCGAATTTTCGAGTTCAAACTGCAGTGCCGAATCACTCAGACTCAATTTCTCAATTGCCTCTCGTAAATCATTGTAGTCTTCGTTCGACACCGGGAAGAACCCGGCATAGACAAACGGCTGGACGTGTTTATAGCCTGCTAGAGCTTTACCGCTATGCGCCCGCCGTACCGTGATGGTATCACCGACACGAGCCTCGCGCGTTGTCTTGAGGTTTGTGACGATATACCCAATTTCACCAGTTGCAATCGTCTCTTCTGCTTTCATCGCAGGCCTCAATGCCCCTACTTCTAGCGCGAGACCATGCGCGTCAGTTGCCAACATCTCAATCGCATCACCTTTTCGAATCTCTCCATCGACCACACGCACGTATAATATGACGCCACGGTAATCATCATAATAACTATCAAAGATAAGTGCTCTGGTTGCTCCAGAGGTGTCGCCTAGTGGTGGATGTATGCGGTCGATGACTGCATCAAGTACGTCTTCGACACCTTCACCTGTCTTCGCACTAATCTTAAGAATATCGTCGTGAGTACACCCAAGAAGATTGATAATCTCGGCGCTCACCCGTGGGACATCAGCCGCTGGGAGGTCAATTTTATTCAGGACTGGGATGATCGTGAGGTCGGCTGCAAGCGCAAGATACACGTTTGCAAGTGTCTGGGCCTGGATACCTTGACTCGCATCCACCACCAACACTGCACCTTCGCAAGCGGCAAGACTCCGACTGACTTCGTAGCTAAAGTCGACATGACCGGGCGTATCGATGAGATTGAGTTCGACTTCCTTATACAACATACGTACAGGGGCAAGTTTGATTGTGATACCTTTCTCTCTTTCAAGTTCCATGCTATCAAGCATCTGCGCCTTCATGTCGCGCTTATTCACAGTACCCGTCACTTCCATCATCCGGTCAGCAAGCGTCGACTTACCGTGGTCGATATGAGCAATGATACAGAAATTACGAATATGTTTCTGACTCATTTACTTCTTCCCAAACACGACTGAGTTGACTTTTCGTACGATTGGTACTGCCTCATCAATCTTTAGCCGCTTACAGATCCATATATACACGATAAAGCTGGTCAGGGTGATGAGAAGGAACTTTGGAAATATTGCGAAGAAGCTGAGATCATCACTTTGAAACTGGAATACTTGCACCATCACGTACGTCACTATCCCCATCAACGCAGTGGCAAGTGTCATGCGCATCGTGGCGACGCCAAATGAGCGACTAAAGATACCTGGCGTTCGAACGCCAATGATAGACAGGAGGATCATCACCTCCACGACTGCGACAATTGATTGCGCCCATGCAAGTCCATAGACGCCCCAACCGAACTTACTCGTAAACATAACGGCCAGAAAGATATTCAATGCGATTGAGAAAATTGACACGTATAGTGGCGTCTTTGTGTCTTGCTGAGCATAAAATGTACGCGCCGCGATATGATACACGGTACGAAAGAGGATAGAGATGACTAATGCGCCAAGCAGACCGGCGATCAGATAGTCACCGCCATTCTTGATGAACGCGACGATATAGCCACGCGTAAAGAACGTGATAACACTAATCGGCAATGCGAGCCAAATAATCCATCTGAGCACGGTGCGCAACTCTTGCCGGAACAAGTCCGGCCTCCCCTCTCCTAGCCGTTCGGTCATACGCGGAAAGGCGGCATTGCTGATGGCGACACCAATGAGACTCACCGGCATCAGTGCCAATGACGACGCCTGTTGAAATGAACGCATCATCCCTTCCCCGAGGTGCGAGGCGATACTCATCTCAACGATACTATTGAAATAGTCTGCTCCCTGATCGAGTGAGCGTGGCGGTAGCAGCCTGAGGACCTGACGAAATCCTTTATGTCGCCAGTTGATGATCATTCGATAGTCAAAACCAAGTCCGATGAGTCCAATCGCACTGACAACGAGCTGCAAGATTGCTCCGAGTACGACGCCGAGTGCGACGCCCATGATGCCACCGTCAAACACCTGCCAGCCGAAGATGTTGATGCCG
>Ga0302286_10002785_pt1 | contig 12001 bp, 9 predicted proteins | sample III_Fen_E2_3_FD_198765 | JGI IMG/M metagenome (GOLD analysis project Ga0302286, IMG submission 198765) | Peat permafrost microbial communities from Stordalen Mire near Abisko, Sweden - III_Fen_E2_3 | ecosystem: Environmental > Terrestrial > Soil > Wetlands > Permafrost | place: Sweden: Abisko...
TTTTTTTGCCATCGCCTTTCCGATAGGGCGGCGTCCATGCTCCATATCGGAAACGCATGTTGGCGCGATTTCAATCAGCTCCGCCAAATTTTTCTGCGTCATTCCTGCACGCTCGCGTCTGCGCTTCAGATTTACAGCAGGCGTCATTCCAGCCTTAGTTTCCTTGTACCATTGAGACTGCTCAAAGGGAACAGACTCATCTTCATTCACCACTTCCACGGCGCCAAACTTGCGCTTCAAAAACGCAATGAGAGCTTCGGGCAACACCTCCCCCTTAATTTCAATATGGGGCGTTTTCACGAGAGCCAGCATAGTATACCTCGATTCATGCAGCAGTCTTAAGCGCTTTCTTTTTAATCGTGACAACTGGCATAAACTCAATATACACATTTTATGTGTAGTGTGCGTTTCGCCTGTGGCATTCAGAGCAGGGAATTGCTAGTTTTCCCAGCATGGTTATTGGCGTCGTTGTCATCATTATTGTCCTTGCGGTGGCTCTTTCTGCGATTGGTGCTTGGATTGTGATCCAAGGCAAGCAAGAACAAGAGCCCCCAGCCTATGCTCCTATTGACCGTTCAGGGTCTTTTGCGGTGTTACGCCACCCTGTTGGCGAAGACTTGGAGCGGGCAAAACCCAAACTGAGCGAAATCGATGCGTGGCTCAACTCCTCGCAACCTCAGCTCACACCTGGCCAAGTATCCTATTACCTTGAGCAATGGAAATCAGATCTTGCGCAAACTATTAGCATCGTGGAAGAAGGCGATCGCGAAAAGATTGCGACCTTCCGCGTATTGCTTTCCGATAAAGACATTGCGCGTTGCACGTTCCTTACCACCGATAATTATCTGACCCGCGAACAGATCTTAAACCATCCCGAAATTTTGCCCCCCTATTATCTTGGCTGCGGCTGCAGGCTTGCGCTCAAACAACCTTGGGACAATCCTTCCAAGGCGGGCTGGAAAGCTGTTGTCCCTCATCAAGATGGCAAATACCACGTTCCCGACTGGAGAACTCTTGCGTAGTCTCGCTCTGCTCTTACTCGCTGTTTTACTCGCCACAACCGCGCTCTTTGCTCGTGGCGCTGCAATCATTACTCTAGAAATGCCCGTAGGTGCCCGTCAGCTTGGCATGGCCGAGGTTGGTGTTGCTGGTGCATCCGATGCCAACACGCTTTTCTACAACCCCGCAGGCCTTGCATTTGGCCCGCTCTCAAGTGAATGGGAATTGACGCTTCCACGCGAAGCCAAAGACGCACCTTGGTTCACCGCATTAGCCGCTCGTACACGCTCTGGATTCCTTGCCAAAAGCGAACTTTGGGCAGGCACTCCCACAGGCATGCAGCACTTCGATGGCCGCAAGTGGCTCGACTTCCACACCGAGGTTCTTGAAGGCGCAGCACGCGTCCGCGATGTGGTGCGCACCTTCATTGGCTCCGAAGAAAATTTGGATTCTCTCACCGCCATCGTGAAAAAACTGAATCAAGTTCAATCCGAAAGTGAAGAATCCTTTTTAGTCGAAGTCCGCATGCCATGGAGCCTTGTGATTCATGACTCCGTGACCTCCATGCTCTACGAAGACCGCACTGAAAAACTTTGGGTCGGTACCACCAAGGGCTTGTTCCGCTTCGATGGAAAAGGCTGGAAATCATTTAAGACCGAGCTTGGGCAAAATCGCATTACCGCACTTACCACACAAGGCGCAACGCTTTGGGTGGGTACATCCAACGGACTTTTCAGCTACCGCAACGGAGCCTTTGAGCAAAAGGGAAAGGTGCTGCCCAGCCAATACATATCGTCGCTCGCTTGGTCTGAAATGCGCCAAGAACTTTACGTTGCCACCAAGGGCGCTGGCATCGCTCGCTTACAGCCCAAGAAAGATGACCAGTCTAAAGATCGTTGGAACATGTACTCAATGGAAGACGGCCTAATGGACTTAGAACCTTCTGCAGTCGTGGTCGATAGCTCAGGACATGTATGGGTTGCCCATAAGGAAGGTCTTTCGCATTTCAATCTGCGCAAATGGGAGCAGATCCGTTTTGAGAACAACACAGTACACACGCTCGCAGTCGCAACCAACGGGGCTCTGTGGATTGGTACCGACAAAGGCGCGTGGTGGCACATGCCTTCCTACGCCACAGCAAAAGGACGCAAGGCCGAAAAAGAGACAAGCACCAAAGATCAAGAATCCAACGAAAGCAACGGCGAGTGGGCACATTTTCATACCGGAAATGGCATGAGTTCAAACCACGTTTGGACGCTATTGCCACAATCGAGCGACGTGTGGTTCTCTACTGCCGCAGGCATGGAACGCTTCAATGCCGCAGAATATCAATTGAGCTTTTTCTACGAAAAACTCTTGCCGGTCTTAAATATTCCCGACCTGTATCACATCTATGCAGGCACCACATTCCCCGCTGCAGAATGGGGAACAATTGGCGCGTTTGTGAACTTCATTTCCTTTGGTCAAACCACCGTCAGCGGAGAAACCGACGCCTCTACACAGAGCACTTTCAACTCCTCTGAAACGGTCGGCGATATCAGCTACGGAACTCGTCTTTCGAAAAACTGGGGACTTGGATTAAACTTCAAGTTCTTCTATTCCTCTTTGAGTGCAGGCGCATCTGCAGGAGAACCCGCAGCAACCACCACGAGCTATGCTGTCGATATTGGCTTGCTTGGCAAGAACATCTATGATCGTTTGAGTGTGGGCGTAGTGCTTGCAAACATTGGTCCCAACGTCTACTACCTCGATAAGTCCAACGACGATCCAATCCCACTCACATGGCGTTTAGGAATCGGTTACACCTTGATCGAGACCGTGGATCATCATCTTGCTATCGAAGCTGATTACAACCGTCAAGTCATCTACACCAATAGCCGCGGCGAAGCAGAGCCATTTTACATTTCCGCTTGGAAAGCCTGGGCTAACCCCGATGATAAACTGAGCACGGATGGCGCGGGCGATATCTTGATGAAGACCATCGAAGCGGGCGTGTTTGGCGTGGGCGCAGAATACATCTACGCAAACACAGTAGCACTACGTGGCGGTTATCTCTACGACAAATTGGGCAAGCGCCAAGAGCTTCACTGGGGCTTAGGTGTAATGCTTTCCGACGTGCTGCAAGTTGACCTCGCAAGCATTCAAGGTATTGGCACACAGCAAGGTGTCCGCGACGGCCAAATGCGCTTCGGCCTGTTATTCAAGTTTTAGTTCACCTCTCACCGTCATTGCGACCATTCCCCGTCATTGCGGCTTGGCCGCAATCTCATACCGCAATGAGATCACCGCCAAGCGGTGATGACAAAATGTTGCGTGGGAACAACGTGTTACGTGACAACAACGTGTTGCAGGACGACAACGTGTTGCAGGACGACAACGTGTGACGTGACGACAACGTGTGACGTGGGAGCAAAAAAGTGGCGTGACAATAAAGTGTTGCGTGAGGTGACTAGCGCACAGACCATCAACGCGTGATCCCTAATAGGCCTCGAAATACGGCGTGCTAAGATCTTCACCGTTGTAGCGTATTTCCTCTTTGGTGCCAAACAGATACACGTTGCCGCCCGCGGCCTTAACAATCGCATGCCCTGCCGCGATATCCCATTCATGCAGCTTGCGAAGGCGTGGATAATAGTTCGCAACCCCTTGCGCTAACCGCACAAACTTAAGGCAAGCACCCACAGTAATTCTCTTTGCATCACCAAGCGAATCAAGATGCGCTGAGGTCTCGGGATCGGTATGGCTTCTGGAGCAAAGCACCCGCAATAAGCTGCCATCGGTAAAAGAAACTGGGTTGGGTTGGGTGTGTAATACTTTTGCAATACTCGTAATTTTTTCTGCCAAGGCAGTTGCGCTCACTTCGTCCAATGAGTCGAGATCTTCTGGTTTCAATTGCACACAAAACGCGCCGCTACCCACCACGCCCCACGCGATCTCGCCCGTTGCCGGAGCGACAATCACCCCAGAGTGCACAAGGGAATTCTTAATGAAAGCGAGGCTTACTCCATACTCAGAACTGCCGCGCACAAACTCCGTTGTTCCATCTAAAGGATCGAGTAAATACAGCTCCGACCATGTGCGACGCTCGGCCCAGGCTGGGTGCGCAGACTCTTCGCTTAACAGAGGAATTCCATCGCCAAACATGTTGACCCATTCCGCCACCGCGTTATGCGCTGCAATGTCTGCTTGGGTTACAGGCGTTGTATCTTCCTTAGCGCGTGGGCTTTGAGCCGAAGACGAATTCGCACGGATCGCAGAAGCCGCTAGCAGGCCAGGTACAAGAAGCCGCATTGGCTTGAGCACAGAAGTGGACATAGAATAGACCTCAGAGAACACCCAGAATATTGGAAACAAAACCGGGTTCAAAAATTTGCAAACGCAGCGCTGGGCTTACAGAAGGCTTCACGCGACATGCGAAAATGGGATCCAAGGGTTTTGATAAATCAAGGGCTACGATCTTTGCTGTATCCGCATTATTCACCCACGAGAGCATATCAATTCTTGGATCATGTTCGAATGATTCCACAATCATAGATAACCATGCGGGATTCAACACCCTCACCCCTACTGCAACCTGCACAACCACCTCTGCTTGCGGATCCAATCTGCGCAAGGCCTCTGCGGTAAGGCGATAGTCAAACGCACAAATGCGATATTGTGAATGTGTGTATTGCCGAATGCATTCCAAATTTTTTGCAAAACCTTCGGGAGAGCCCGAGCAGTCTAACACGAGCAGGCAATAACGCTCAGTTTCGCTAGACTTGGGCGCAAATAATGATTTTCCAAGTTCCGCAATGGCAAGCAAGTCTTTTCCGTATTGCTTCAGCGCCAAGTCTTGCTGCACCTGGGCTGAACGCTCACGCTCCCAATTTGGCCCTTGTGTAAATGATGAAAAATTTTCTGCTAAAAGCTTCGCAAGGGCTTCAGGATTTCTGCGCGGAAAATAAAGCGCGCCCTCAAGATTTTGTTCCAAATGAACCGCAAGATCCGAAGCAATCATACGCACACCAAGGCAGCGCGCATCTTCAAGCACCGTGCTCCACCCTTCAAATAGCGAGGGCTGTACCATGGCTGCACAGCAACGGATCAAAGCAATCTGTTGCGGTCTTGGAATAAAGCCAAGTAGCTTCACATGATCTTGCAGGCCTTGTTCGTGCAGTAAGCGTAACAAGTCGTTGTAGTGATTTTGATTGCGATAATCTTGCGCTGCACCGGTGCAAACCAAGGAAATTTCTTGACCCTGTTTGCACAAAATCCCTAGAGCTTTAAATAGAGTAATGTGATCTTTATGCGTCCAAAATTGGTTGCAGCACAACAGGAACTTGCCCGTGATCCCAAGCGGCTCTAGCTCTTTCCAAGGATCCCCTGCGGGCACTTCAAGGTAGGAATGGAAATGCAACACCGCAGTGCGCGCTTTCGCATCGGGATAGAAGCGAGTAAAATCATTGCGAGCATCTTCGCTACTGAGCACCAGTAAACGCGCATTCTGAGCTACGCGCGCAAAGGATTGCGAACGAGCCTGCAATTCTTGTGTTGCAAAAAATTCGGGTAAATGATGATGTTGGAAATCAGGAATCCACGATGCGTTGGGCAATTCATTTTGAAAATCCGTAATCGTCGGATAAATGAAATCGATCGCAGACCTAGCATTCCCAAGGCTTGCGAAGCTTTGCACTTTATATTGCGGCGGAAATTGAATCTGGAATTTGGAAAAGTCACCGAGTAAAGCAATCTCATCACAATACCCAAAGAACTCGCGATTCTCGGGAATCTGTGGAGCTTGCTCTGGAAAAATCACGGCAATAATTTTTGGCCTTGGTGCCTCTTGACAAAGAAGAGCTTTCGCAAGGTTGATTGCATACAAAGTTCCGCCGTGCCAATGTGCACCGCCAATCATAGGAATGCCAATACGTAGAGACAGTGCCATGCTAAGCGCCTTTCATAACTTTTTTAAACCAATGCTTTTTCAAACCAATTCACCACGCGATCTAAGCCTTCCTCTAAACTCACCGTGGGCGCAAACCCAAGGGCTTTGAGTTTCGAAATATCGGCATGCCAAAAATCAGGATCACCTGGACGAGACGTTCCCATGAATCGAATGGGGCGAGCATTTTTGCTTCGTTTTACCAAGGCCTGCGCGATCTCTGCAATGCGTACCGGATTCCCTGTGGCCACATTGAATGTACCCGTTTCACCCGCTTGGAAAATGCAGTTCAAAGCTTGTGCAACATCTTGTGCATGAATAAAATCACGCGTCTCTTCACCTGTTCCAAAGAGTTCCACCGCACCTTCCCCTGGCGCATGAATCTTCGTCAAAATATCATAGACCACTTGCTTGCAAAGGCGCTCACCAAAGGCAGAGAATATACGGACATTAATTGTCTTTAATCCAAAGAGTTTTCGGTATTCTTCGGAAAGAAGTTCGCACATCCACTTATGAAAACCATAGGGCGAAACCGGCGCCTGTGCTGCGGATTCTGGCGTGGGCAAAATCTTTGGTTGACCATACACGGAGGCACTAGAAAGCAGTGCGACCGTTGTTTGCGGAGACTTTAAACGAACCGCATCCAGGATCTCACCATAAATCCCAATGGACTGCCGCAAATCCGACTGTGGATCTTGCATCGACAAAGCCACGGAAGCGCTACTCGCGCAATGAACCAGCAGATCTGGCTTTACCAGCGATAAGATCAACGAGGTCTGCGCCGAAGGCAAGTCGAGTTCTACCACCTCTTGAATTCCAGGGCAAGACATTTTGAAAGCAGATGCAGAAAGGAAGCGGCCTACAGCCCAAACACTATCCCCACGGCGAGCAAAGTATTGGCAAATATGCGATCCTAAAAATCCACCGGCACCGGTAACTAATACCTTCATTGCAGTACCTTATCGATTGCGAATTGCAAAGGCAACACCATAGCCAGATTCCACAAATTCAAAGCTCGAGAGTTCTGGATGACGCCCAATTGCAGTCTTCCAAACCTTGAGCAAGAAGGGATGCGCAGGGTGTGCAATATCATCGAACACAAGCACTCCACCAATGGCTAAATGTGGAATCACGTCTTCCAAATCTTGCAACGCCCCTTGTTCTGAATGGTCTCCATCCACTGTGATCATATCGAGTTCGAGGCCAGGATTTTGTCTGAAAAATTGCGGCAGTGTTTCGTGGCTGTTGCCGTTCACAAAAGACAAGCGACCTGTATGCCCATGCTTCTTAAGCTCAGCAGAAACAAAGTCTGGGCCAGGATTTTCCATGCCCGCATAATTCACTTGCCACATGTCGAATGCGAAAATATTCACGCTCGGATTTCCACGCGCAACCGTACAAACAGAGCGCCCGCGCCGCACTCCAATCTCAAGGTAATTGCGTGGTGCAAGGGTTTTCGAAGCGGCAAACAACACGTTCACAATATCGAGATAGAACCAGTGCTTTCCAAAGCGGCTCAGGCATTCTTTATACCACACATCCAAATACGCAACGTATTCATCGGTGGCTAGCAGATTATGGAATCCGATAATTCGATCCCACGTTTCAATGCTTGCGGCAATGTTTGCAAGTGTCGTTGGATTCAGCAAAACGGATCCATAAAAATTATTGCGGATCGATGCCACAGCACCGTTATTGCCGCTTGTATTTACGTTCGCAGTAACGCTGATGTTGCTAGCCACATTACTGCTTCTCATGGCTTCTTCTGCAACGGATGCTAAGTAGTCGCGAATTTGCGCATTGCTTGGATCTTCCGCTAAAAATTTCTTGGCAAAAGCAACAGCTTCTTCTTGGCGTCCAAGTCCATCAAGGCTAAGCACCTTCGCAAAGCGAATCATAGCATCGTTTGGTTGTGTAAGCAAACTTTGCTCGCACTCTTTATAAGCGCGTTCGAATTGTCCTTGCTTCAGCAATTCAAGAATGAATGGCATATTTGAGATTGGCATAGAAGCCTCGTGTTGATGATTAATTTCGAGTGTTGTGCGCGAGCTTTGCTGCGAGGCGATTCGATCGTCTAGGTGTACACAATTCCCTGCGACAATGGAAGGAACCTGCGGCATGGTGCAATGCTCCGTAAGCTTTGCATGAAGCTCTGCGCGTGTTGGGCAAGGATATTCCTTGCGAAGATCAAGCATCCGTTCCACCTGTTCGGGCGAATGCATTTTATCCCAGTTGGTCGTGATCGGATTGTACATGCGAACAATGCGTGCAGGCGTTCCCGCGACTACGCTAAAAGGCGGAACATCTTCGAGCACAACGCTATTTGCGGCGACAACACTCCCACGGCCTATAGTCAGATTTCCAGTGACCACAACATGAATTCCCAACCAGCAATTTTCTTCAATCACCAATGGGCCGACTTTGGGCACCGGCTGTTGCAAAATAGGAGTTCCAATATCCTGATATCCATGATCCGCATTCGATACGTAAACATCGGGAGCAAGCACGCAGTAGTCGCCAATGGACACAGGGCTTGCCGAGGAAATCATGGATCTGCGACCCACCAACACTTTTTTGCCGATGGTGATCGAAGGTGCATGTGGTGTGCTTTCACAAGCGTTCAACCACGCATTGTCTCCAATACAGGTGCCCGCACCAATGGTGATGGAACCCGCGCGAATGGCCTGTACACCAGCACCAAAGGAAACCCCAGGAAAGCATTGCTGCAAAAAGGGATCGGGGGGGGGGCTGGTTTGATTCACTTCACGCATGAGCAGATCCTGTTTGCGGTGTGCGCGGTACAATGGTTTGCACGATGGCTTGCACATCCTGCGTTGTCACGGGGTAATCTTGGCGAAATTGCTTACGAGTCTCGCGATAAATTTCAGGATCGATAAATTGGAATTTGGGAATGCGCAATTCATCGCTTGCGAAATGCTTAACCACACTCTGCGACTTTGCCTCTCCACAATGGATTCCACTGCCATCAAAGCCGATGTTATCGATCTGCGAACGAGTGGGGAAAGCAAATACAGCCTTCTTGCTATTCACGGTCAATGCCCAAGGAATGGTCCACGAATCATGCAAGCGACCCGTCAAAATCATATGCGCGTAGCAAAGGACATCTTCCCCACAAGTGGCAAGGCTTACGCCCTTTTCCAAGCAGGCTCTGATCGCTGCGGGTAACTCGGGAATTCGTTCGATCCAACGGTTCTTCCAAGTTGCCCAACCCCAGCTGCTCGACCGTGGTAAAAAGCAAACATCGTAGGGGTATTTCGCAAGAATGGACTCCGAAATTTCGGGCACCGATCCGCTGAATCCATACACCTCAAAGTCGTTCTGGAATCGGCGCAAACACTCATAAGCCAAACGGAAAAAATGTGGCCCAGGCACACAATCATCTTCGAGAACAATCACTTCATCGTAGGCTTCAAATGCCACGCGCACGGCATCGACCACGGAACGCGCCAAACCAAAATTTTGCTCGCGGAAAATCAGCGTGGGTGTAGTCCAATCAATGCCTGTTGCTAAGGCTCGCGTAGCATCCACTTCGGCCTTGTGCTCGGGCTTTGCAGGAGCATCCGAAAAGAACAAAATGTTCTGAACCTTGTCGCGGCGCAACGCATCAAGAACCACAGCGGTATGCTTGGGCCGACGGTAGGTCAAAAGAATGGTTGCGCAGTTGTTCACAAAATGGCTCTCACTGTCACTCTCTCAGAGCTTGATTCATCAAGGGTGGTTCCAAATGATCGATGTACAAATAGTAACTCGAAAATCCCTTCGCTAGGTCACGAAACCAGTCCCTTTTTTCGTGAGGAGAAACCCTTAGGCAAACCCCTATTGGCTATGTCGGCATTTCTACGGAAAACTAAAGGGGTCTTACTCCGCAAGCAGGCAAACTTGGCGGAAGCGTTCTCGCACCACGCAAGAAGCGTACTCTGCCATGAGCGCATCCCGGTTTTGCTGCATGGCTGCGCGGGGTAATGGCTCACAAAAGGCCTGCACATTTTGTTCTTGCTCGACTAAAAAGAATTCGCAACCGATCTGTTCCATAAATTCTGGCACGGGGCTATGCTGACTGAGATACACCCGTGAGCCCAGCCATAGCGCGGTAATGACGTTCCCCACCGCCTGCTGACGATGGTGGCGGAATATAGCGCTAGTACAGTTCACCAGAATTTGGTTGTAGCGATTGCGATCCATAAATTCGAGCAGAGGAAAAAAGCGATTGGTGCCGAGCCTTAGTCCCATCTGGATCACCACGGATTTATAGGAAGGCGGTTCGACATAACTTAAAGGTACGATCCAACGCGAATGTTCTTGCTTGAGATGTTGCAACTGCACAAACACATCGATGTGATTATTGGTCACCGCATTGGAATTTCCAATCAAAATATCGCGCGCTTTGCGCTCAAAATCGATGGGCAAACGAAAGAGATCTTGCCCAAGCATATCCTCAACGCTACCATAGTTGAGACGCACAAAACGCGAAGAAACATCGACGCCTAACCAACGCGAAAGCTGGTGAATTTCGGGAGGAACAATGGTGCCAATAAAGTTGGATCGAAGCAAAGCCTCTCGCACATGTGGACACACGCTCTGGTAGACTTCCGTAGGGTTCAGAGCCAGCCTCTGATCAATCCCAACCCAGTTTTGGAACTCAGGAATAATGGGCAAAAGTTCTTTTGTGAACGGAGCAAAAAGACTTTCTCCCATCATCCCTAAAGACACCTCTCCACCCCATATCACGGAAAGCACCTTAATCGCCGGATGCGTGATTCTTACCAGGTACGGATGCACCGAAAATAGCGAATGAAAAATGGCGAGCCGAATGTCTTTCCCTGCACGCAATACTTGCTCGGCCTCTGCAATCGTCAAGAAAATAACATGCTCTTTTTGCTTGATGCTCTTGAGGGGAGCAACGAAATCTTGCACCACAACGTAACGGTGAATTCCTGGCTGAACCGCCTCGCAATCATGGATCACATCATCGATAAATTTTTCATCGAGAACAAAGTGCCAGATTGGTTTTACTTGCATCGTTTTAAGATAAGAAAAGAAAGGGAATCGCGTGCCTGCCGTTGAAGTTCCAGAATGAAGTATGAAGTCATTACCGCTTGGCGGTAATCTCATTCCACAGCGAGATCCTTGCCAAGCAAGGATGACAGAGAGGTGCAAGATAATTAGAGAGGTTAAGGAAATACAGGAGTAACTTCTGCCTTGGCATGACCATGCAAACCCTCGGACGCCTAATTTCCTTGGCTTACCCACATATTTCCCGAAGAAACCTAAATTACACATGAGGTTTGACCGTGGAAAATCGTTGTGCCATTCAGTCTCCGTGTCGCTTTCTCCTAGAGCTACAAGGGCAAAGCACCCAGCCCGCAGAGGTTGCGCTCACTGCACTGCAAGGTGTACTTGGCGAAGGAGAACTCTCTACTCTTTGCATTTTGTGCGCCGAACAAAAAATGGTGCAGCCTATCCGTGCACTCATTCGCAGCATGGAAATGGATCACCGCGCATTTTCGATTTTTGCTGCCTCCGCAGAAGAAAGATCCGATGTATTTAAAGCGAGTTCAACCCTACTGGCACTTGACCCTACGAGCACTCACCCCACCCTCATTCAATTCGCACAAAGCATGGGATTACCCATCGTCATATTTGAGGATGATGCGTGTCAACAATTCGTATTCCACGCGGTCACTGGATTATTGGTGTTCCCTAACTTCCCTGATCGCTTGCTTCAAGCCCTTGATCGGATTGCCTCCGACGAAGCTTTCCGTACGCGCATGAGCATGGAAATTCTGGCACAGTAAGAGAAGAGTTCCAGAGTTACTGAGTTCCGAAATTCCAGAGTGGAACACGTTTTGCTTCATGGGAACTACCGTTCGGGTCATGGTGGCTGTGCTGTTCGGGTCATGGTGGCTTGGCCACCATCTCATACGTTGTATGCTTTGTGAAACGGTGTGAGATCACCGCCTCCCTTCGGTCGCGGTAATGACAAGATGGTTTGGTCGCGGTGATGACAAGACGATTCGGTCGCGGTGTGGGAGTATGATCTGGTCACAGTGATGACGA
>Ga0302286_10002787_pt1 | contig 11998 bp, 8 predicted proteins | sample III_Fen_E2_3_FD_198765 | JGI IMG/M metagenome (GOLD analysis project Ga0302286, IMG submission 198765) | Peat permafrost microbial communities from Stordalen Mire near Abisko, Sweden - III_Fen_E2_3 | ecosystem: Environmental > Terrestrial > Soil > Wetlands > Permafrost | place: Sweden: Abisko...
AGGCTTTTGCTATTGCCAACGACATTGACTTTTCCAAACTAACTCCACTGCTCGACCTGCTGGCACTGAGTATTGCTTCGGACATTGTGCCTATCACGGGCGAAAACCGAATTTTGGCTTTTTACGGCCTGAAACAAATCAATTCCAACCCAAGCGTTGGACTGAAAGGAATTCTGGAAGTTTGCGGACTTACCGATAAAGAAATATCCATCAGCGACATTGTGTTCAAAATTGGGCCGCGTATCAATGCTTCCGGACGTATGAAGCTGGCTTCTGAAGCAGTGGAATTACTTGTTTCGAGCGATCATGCTTTTGCAAAGGAGAAAAGCGATACCATAAACGAGTATAATAACGATCGGAAAGACCTCGATAAAAATATCACTGACGAAGCCATTGCCCTTATCGCTGCTGATTGCCGTTACGCAAACCGTAAGTCTATTGTGGTGCATAAACCCGATTGGCATAAAGGGGTGATTGGAATTGTGGCATCGCGGCTGTCCGAAGAATATTACAAACCAAGCATTGTTTTGACCAATTCCAACGGGTTTGCATCGGGTTCGGCGCGTTCGGTTCCAGGTTTTGATATTTACAAAGCCATTGATTCATGCCGCGATTTGCTCGAAAATTTTGGCGGACACATGTATGCCGCAGGACTCACGATGAAAGAAGAAAACGTGCTGGAATTCACTGACCGCTTTGAGAAATTCGTGGTTGAAAATATCTTGCTGGAGCAAACTTATCCGCAAATTGAGATTGATTCCGTGTTGGAGTTCAAAGATATTACCCCTAAGTTTTTCAGGGTTCTGAAACAATTCGGACCGTTTGGTCCCGGAAATATGAAACCGATTTTTGCATCCAAAAAAGTATTCGACTTCGGAACCAGCCGCTTGGTTGGTAAAGAACAGGAACACCTGAAACTGGAGTTGGTGGATTCAAGTTCGGAAAACGTGATGAACGGCATTGCCTTCAGAATGTACGAATACAACGACCACCTGAAAGCCCTTAATCCGTTGGATATTTGCTATACCATTGAAGAAAACTCATTCAATGGGAACACGTCCATTCAACTAATGATCAGGGATATAAAGATTGATGGAAAATGAAAGTTGCAAATCTCTTGAATAAAGAAAAATTAGAAAGAAAGAGCCACAAAAAGATGTGGCTTTTTTTCGTTCTAATTTATTTGCAAGTCAAACGAATTCTTTTAAACGAGGAACACATATTTAATCGAAAAGTGATCTGAATATTTGTATTCAAGATGAATATTGTAATTTTAAGTTAGTTTTTTATCTAGATAGCGAAGAATATTATCTATATAAAAAACAATATTTCCCAAGCAAGAAGTATTATTATCTAGGTGAAAAACAATATTTCCCAAGCAAAAAATATTTTTATCTGGATAGCAAAGAATTTTATCTAAGCAAGAAGTATTATTATCTAAGTGAAAAACTTTATTTCTCAAGCAAGAAATATTCATATCTGGATAGCAAAGAATATTATCTAAGCAAAAAACATTATTATCTGGATGGCGAGCAAAATTTCTTAAGCAAGATTTTTTTATGTCTTGATCGCAAAGTTTTACTCCTTAGACAGAAAGTTGCTTGGTTGAAAGCGGAATTTATAGTCAAAATAAGGAATAGTGCTTTCTTAAGAGATAATCATTATTGCTTATCTCAAAATTAATTACAGGAATGTTAGGCTAATAAAAAAAGAAAAATCATTGTTTGTTTTTCTCCTCAATCTCTGCAACCGGAACAATAACTTCTTCCGGCCTTTTTTCTTCGAGCACAAAGCGTTTGTAGTACGAAATAACCAGCGTGGTCATGGGTAAAGCGATAATCAGACCCACCATGCCGAGTAATGAACCCCATACTGAAAGCGACAGAAGAATAATAGCGGGATTCAACCCGGTAACCTTCCCCATTATTCGGGGGGTGAGGAGTAAATCTTCAACAACCTGAATGACGATAAACACAATGGCTATGCCGATAAAGACGGAAGCAATGCTTTGTCCTGTTTCGTACGATTGAAGTAAGCCCAGCAGTAAGGTTGGAATAATGGCAATGGTTTTCAGGTAAGGTACCATGTTCAGCACTCCGATAAGCAACCCCATGATAATAGCCAGCGGTAAGCCGATGATACTGAAACCAATTACAAACATCACCGCCACAATAAGAGCAATAAGAGCTTGCCCCCTGAAATAGCGGTTCATCCCGTTTTCCAAATCGGTAATTACTTCGGTAATCAGGTTTTTATGTTTGGGTGGAATCAGATCAAACATAAAAACCGAGATTTTTTCGTAGTCCAGAAGAATAAAGATGAGGTATAAAATAACAATTACTACCACCGAAAATCCAAGAACAAAGTCGAGTGAACCATTGATGAAATCCCACAGCTCGGGTGCCATTTTGCGAAGAGCGTTCATAATGTTTTCATCCTTCAGAACGGTTTGAAAATTCAGATGAGAAAGATAATGTTGAATTTCGCGTTGCCATACGGGAGGCAGAAACGAATTAATATTCACATTTTGGCTGTATGAAACCACTATTTGTGATAGTTTTTGAATTTCGACGCTCACCACAGGAACCAGCAACCAGATAATCCCCACGAGGCTTCCCACAAAAAGCAACAGAGTGGCAAAGATAGATATAAATCGATTTTTAAAATGCAGTTTGTGTTGAAAAAAAGAAACAAAAGGTTGAAGTAAATAAGCCAATAACCAGGCAATCAGAAACGGTAAAAGCACGTTACTCAGCCGAATAATCAACAAGTAAAGCAATACCAGAACACTTAGTCCGATAATGATTCGCACCACGCGATCGAAAGTATAAGGTTTTGTATTCATGATAGGCCCCCTTTAATCCCCCGAAGGGGGGAATTCTATATAGTTGTTTTTGTTTTATTATAACAATCCCGGCAAATCGGTTCGTATTCAAGCATTTCGCCCAATAAAACCCGTTTGTCGCTTGCCACCAACCGATGCGAAACATAAGCCAAAGCACCGCACCGCACACAAATGGCATGAACTTTATACACATCCTCGGCAATGGCGCAAAGAGCGGGCATTGGTCCAAATGGCACGCCTTTGAAATCCATATCCAGCCCGGCAATAATTACACGAATTCCCTGATTAGCAAGTTGCGAACAAACATCCACCAATCCTTCGTCGAAAAACTGAGCTTCATCAATTCCGATTACATCTACATCGCCCGACATCAACAAAATACTTCCCGACGATTCAACCGGAGTGGAACGAATTGCCGTCCGATCATGCGAAACCACTTCATCCTCCGAGTAGCGGGTATCAATTTTAGGTTTGAAAATCTCAACACGTTGCTTGGCAAAATTAGCGCGTTTTAACCTCCGTATCAATTCCTCCGTCTTTCCCGAAAACATCGATCCGCAAATTACCTCAATGCTGCCTCGTTTTTGTTGAATTGGATGGTTTTGTTCAGAATAAATCATGGTATTTTGTTGAAAATTAGTTGTTTTTCCTTTATTGTTTCTTCCGATTATTGTACCTTTGTTGCCGTTTAAGGGCTTATATCTTTCCGGTTTGCATCTAATCTTTGCAAAGATAAATAAATAACAAGGATACAAAATAGGTTTGTCCCAAAAAAAGTCATGAACTTTAGCTTTTCACAAAATCGATTAATTAAATGAAACTTTTTGTTGTTCCCACTCCTGTAGGAAATCTGGAAGATATGACCTTCCGTGCCATCCGTGTGCTGAAAGAAGCCGATTTGATTCTGGCCGAAGATACTCGCACCAGTGGTTTTTTACTGAAGCATTTTGAGATTAAAACTCCAATGCAATCGCATCACAAATTCAACGAACATAAAACGGTTGAGAATGTGGTTCAGCGCATTAAAAGCGGACAAGTTGTTGCTTTGATTTCGGATGCAGGTACACCGGCCATATCCGATCCTGGATTCCTAGTGGTGCGTCAGTGTGTTGAAAATGGAATTGACGTGGAATGCCTTCCTGGCGCAACGGCTTTCGTTCCGGCATTAGTGGCTTCCGGTTTGCCCAACGACCGATTTTGTTTTGAGGGATTCTTACCCCAGAAAAAAGGCCGACAAACAAAAATGAAGGAACTTTCGACCGAAAAACGCACCATGATTTTTTACGAATCCCCCTTCCGGCTGGTAAAAACATTGACACAATTTTCTGAAATACTTGGAGGTGAACGTAAGGCTTCTGTTTCGCGCGAAATTTCGAAGGTTTTTGAGGAAACAAAACGCGGAAGTTTACTGGATTTAATACAATATTTTACCGAGCATAATCCGAAAGGAGAAATCGTGCTAATTGTTGCAGGATTAGAAGAATAAGATTACCTTTGCAATCGAAACCACAGTCTGGTTTTTTTGGTTTTTTAGCCAATTGTTTACAGCCTTCCACTTGTCGTTTTAAATATTCATTTTTAATATGAAACGTATTCTTTATTTTCTCGCTTTTGTGGTTGTATTAACTACTTCCTGTGGCAGACATTCTGCCGACTATCAACGTCTGCAAGCGCAAAATGATTCATTGATGAACTCCAAAGTAAAACTTCAACACGAAGTGGATGACTATTTTGAGGCTATGAATCAGATTGAACAAAACATCGAGAAAATCAAGGAAACGCAAAACATTATTTCCAGCCAGCCCGTTGGGCAGGAAATGACGGATGACGTGCGTTCCAAAATAAATGAAGACATGACCTATTTGTTCGATATGCTAAAATCGAACAAAGAAGAATTGGCACGGTTAAAATCAAAACTGAAAAAGAGTGCCTTTAAGTCCACACAATTGGAACAAACCATCATTAAACTCACTAAATCGCTCGAAGAACAAACTGACAAAGTGGTTCTGTTGCAAGGCGAATTATCTAAAAAGGATTCACTTATTGTAAAGCTCGACACCGCTATCATGAAAATGGGAAAAGATATCGAGGAATTGAAAGTTGACAACAAGGTAAAAGAATCGAAAATCAAAGAACAGGACGAATCTATTCATACAGCTTGGTACGCTTTCGGAACCATCAAGGAATTGAAAGAACAAAAAATCGTGACTTCCAATGGACTTTTTAGTCAGCAAATGGTTCTTCAGCACGATTTTAATAAAAACTATTTTGTACGTATCGATGCCCGCAATACCAAGTCCATTCCGTTGTATTCGTCGCGTGCTAAGATATTAACCAGTCATCCAAAATCGTCCTACACGCTCGAAAAAGAGAATGGTAATTTTGTATTGTTGATTGTAGAACCGGAAGAATTTTGGAGCATTAGCCGGTACTTGGTTATTGAAGTGGAATAAGTGAATTCAAAATGCATAATGCATAACTGAAAAATATACTCAATGCGCTTTCCCGACAAGGAAGGCGCATTGTCATTTTAAAATCACATTCCACATTTAAATAAATTGTAAATTATGAATTATAAATACGTTTTCCTAGACCTTGACGATACCATTTGGGATTTTCACGCCAATGCAAAATCTTCGTTACACGAAATTTTTGAACAGCGCCATTTCGGAAGGTATTTTAATAGTTTTGAGCAATATTTTGATATTTACGCCAAACGAAACCTCGAATTGTGGGATCAATATGGCAAAGGCGAGATTACGAAAGATGAGCTTTCGCTCGAACGATTTATGCATCCTTTGCGACATGTTGGGATAAACGATTCCGAACTGGCCATTACTGTTGGCAAAGAATACCTCGATTTGCTGCCTACCCGTACAGAGCTTGTTCCTTTTGCCAATCAGTTACTGGATTACCTTTCGGCAAAATACCCGCTTACCATCGTGTCCAACGGATTTGTGGAAGTGCAGTATCGCAAGTTGAAAGCCTGCAACCTGGAGCATTATTTTAATCATGTTGTTCTGTCGGAAGCTGCCGAAGCATTGAAACCGGACAAGCGAATTTTTGAGTATGCATTGAATTTGAACAACGCCACACCTACCGAAACAATTATGATTGGCGATAGTTATGAAGCTGATATTCGGGGGGCTCAAAATGCCGGAATTGACCAAATCTATTTTAATCCCAATTCCCTAACTAAAGGTTCAGCTACTTTTGAAATCAGCAAGTTGGACGAGATTTTGAATATCATCTAAATCCCATTAAAGTTATAATTGCCTCATTGGATAGTGGTAAAAAGAAATACGGACTGACTCCTGTTGAATCAATCCGTATTTAAAATAATATCCGTAATTTATCCGTTTATTCCTTTGGTTTCATAACCACTTCAAGCACATTGCCCGGAGCAACCAGCGCTTTCAATGCAGCTTGTACCGATTGTGGAGTCATGGCTTCAACAGCGGTCTTGTAGTCAGTCACCATATTTAACTTGTCGTGATAGTAGCGCTCAAGCGAAGATTGCCACCATTTGTTTTGTTCCACATCTTCCTTGTATTTTTTCAACATATTCTCTTTTACTTTCTGGAAATCGTCGGCACGTGGACCTTTTGCCAATATTTCATCAATTTCGGAGTATATGATAGATATCAACTTGCTTTGTTTCAATGGATCTGTATCAAACTGCATTTCGAGAACAGCTTCGCTAATAGGGCGAAGGCCAATACTTCCTCCAACACTAACACCATACGAGCCACCTTCTTTCTCACGAATACTTTCAAGATAGCGCATATTCAGCACGCTTCCTACCGCAACTACGTTGACATAGTTTGACATGGTGTAAGGCATTGGGGCACTGTATAGAATGTAGTTCGATGCTTTCTTTACCTGCATTTCTTTGTCAAAATAGTTTTTCACTTTCCCTTTTGGTTTGCGAATACCGTTATCGGTAAAGGTTTCAGTTCCTGGTTTCAACTTCAAACCACCCAAATAAGTACAAATAGCCGCTTTTACTTTTTCATTGGTAGGGTCGATATTTCCTGTAAAAATAAAAGTAAAATTACCTGGCAACGCGAAACGATCCTTGAAAATAGCCAAAGCTTTGTCCTGATCAAGTTTGTCAATCATTTCAATGCTCATCAAAACGGTGCGCGGGTTGTGATTCGTTATCATTAAATTTGCTGAATCGGAAAATGCTTTATTCGGATCTTTGGCTATATTGGCCAAACTGGTTCGGTAATTGTTGAGCAGTGCTTTGTATGAATTATCGTCTTTGCGTGGAGCGGTGAAGCTCAGGTAAACCAATTGCAACATGGTTTCAAAGTCTGATACCGATGAACTCCCAGAGAATCCCTGACCGTAGCTACTAATTGATGGAGAAGCTGCTGCAATTTTACCGGTCAGTATCTTTCCTAAATCGACCTGATTGTAATCACCTAAACCGTTATTATTTACGATAGTTGTGGCCAAGGCCGCAGATGGTAAATCGGCAATATTTTTTATTTTTGAGATTCCGCCATCAGCAAATGCCTTAAGTAGAATTTCATCTTTCTTGAACGTCGTTGGTTTAAATACGACTTTCAAACCGTTGCTCAATGTCCATTCCGTTGTACCCAATACTTTATTTTCTGCTGATTTAGCAATTGCACCCGCTTTTGGCACTTCTTTAATAAGCGGTTTGTTTAATACTTCTTCGGCTTTAGCTTTTAATTCGGCTTTTTTCGAGTTATCAATGGCAGCCAGGATTTGAGCTTCTGTAGGAATTTTAACTGCCGGTTTATCGGGAGCCATGATGGATACAATTACATTGCTGTCGGTTACATACGATTTGGCAATCTGATTGATTACAGTCATATTAAGCTGAGGCAAAATCATCTTTACTGTGTTATATTCCCATTCAATACCCGGAATTGGTTCCTGATTCAAAAAGTTACGTACATATTCTCGAACTAATGAATTGTTTTTCTGATTATCGCGTTCATTGTATGATTTTTCGAGATTCTTCAGGTAGTTCGTTTTGGCACGCTCCAACTCAGAGTTTGTGAATCCAAAACGTTTAATTTTTTCAGCTTCAAGCAATAAAGCATTTAAGCCTTCCAACTCTTTCCCTTCTTTAGGAATGGCTACCAGTTGGAATACATCTTTCGATTTTACCAATTCGCCATATTCACCACCTCCGTCAACAAATGGTGCATCGGCTTGCTGGGTGATTTCACTAAATCGTTCGCCAATCATGTTTGATATTAGCGAATTAATTGTCATAATAGCATAGCCCTGCATTGAGAGTTGAACCTCAGGAGGAAGCTTATCGTGTTTGTATTCAATATCTATCTGGGTACTGCGGGCTTCGCGATCTTTCACGACTGATACAATCGGCTTGGCATTATTGGCAATGGTGTAAATCGGACGTTCGCCAAAATTTGGTTTTTTGGGAACATCAGCAAACATTTTTTTGATACTGGCTTCCACTTTATCCACATCTACATCGCCAACAATAAGAATTGCCTGCAAATCAGGACGATACCATTTAGCATAAAAGTCGCGAATCTTTTTGTGAGCAAAGTTATTAATAATAGCAGTGTCGCCTATCACATCGCGTTTTGCATATTGCGAACCCGGATATTTCAGTTTATTTGATTCTTTCCACATACGACGGCTGGCACCCGCTCCCTGACGCCATTCTTCACGAATTACTCCACGTTCGTCATTGATTTCATTGCCGTCAAGCGTAATGTTGCTCGACCAGTCGTGCAATACCAACAAGGCGCTATCAATAATTCCTTCGCGGAAGGTCGGTACATCCGAAAGGTTGTAAACCGTTTCGTCCAACGAAGTATAAGCATTGATATTTGAACCAAATTTTACACCGATTTTTTCAAAGTAATTGATAATTCCTTTGCCAGGATAATTTTTAGTTCCATTGAAAGCCATGTGTTCCAAGAAGTGAGCCAAACCATTTTGATTATCGTTTTCAAGAATGGCACCCACATTTTGGGCAATGAAAAATTCGGCACGCTGTTTAGGTTCTTTGTTGGCACGAATGTAATACGTCAATCCATTATCCAGTTTTCCATAACGTACTTTGGGATCAATGGGCAGTGGTTGAAGTTGCTGCGCGCTCAAATTTACCGCCAACAGAACCACCATGCTGAAAGTAAACCATCTAAGAAGATTTGTTCTCATACTTGAAAAATTTATAAGTGTAAAGTTTTTGTTTAAAATATTTTATAAAATGCAAAGTAAAGAATTATTTTCGAGTTAACCAAATTTAGAAATGAATATTCTTGAGACTAATATTCGACCATTTTGTGCAATTGCATTACTAATTAAAACGTAGCTTTTGAGAGAATATCACATAGAAATTGAATAAAAATCTCTAACTTTGTAATAAAAATGCGCTATGGCTGAAGAATTAATTGTTGCTCACGGAGCAAGCAAAACAGACACCTATGAAACATTGCTACCGCAACTGGCAGCTTTGGTTGAAAGTGAAAACGACAAAGTTGCTAACTTGGCAAATGTTGCCGCTGCATTGCGAGAAACATTTCATTGGTGGTGGGTTGGATTTTATTTGGTCAAAGAAAACCAACTGGTACTCGGACCATTTCAAGGACCAGTTGCCTGCACACGGATCGGTTTTGGAAAAGGAGTTTGTGGCACAGCTTGGAAAGAATCGAAAAGTATTTACGTGCCTGATGTTGACAAATTTCCGGGACACATCGCTTGCAGTAGCAGTTCGGTTTCCGAAATAGTAGTCCCGATTCTTGATGCTACAGGAAAGGTTCTTGGGGTTTTGGATGTTGACAGCGAACGATACGATGTGCTTGACCAAACCGACGTATTATACCTCGAAAAAGTATGTAAATTAGTTGGATATTAGCTACTTCAATTTTCAAAAGGGTTCTAGAATGTATTTTACAAGTGAAAGTAGTAATAGACGACAAGCTTCACATTTTAATTGTTCGTATTGATTTTTTTTGATGAAACAATTTTACTTGCCATTAAAAACACTCTATTGAAAAAATGTTGTATTTTTACCTCGTTCTTTAGTCATGCGGTTATGAAAATGCGGTTTATTATCATTACAATTCTTGTTTTTGTCTTTTCTTCCATTAACGCTCAAAAGGTAGGCTTGGTGTTGAGTGGTGGTGGTGCTAAAGGCATTGCTCATATTGGGATTATCAAAGCTTTGGAAGAAAATGGAATTCCGATTGATTATATCACCGGAACTTCGATGGGTGCTATCGTCGGTGGAATGTATGCCATGGGTTATTCGCCTGACGAAATGATTCAAATTGTAAAATCAAATGATTTTAAGCGTTGGACGACAGGCGAGATTGAAACCAATTATAAATACTATTACCGCAATGTCGATCCGAAACCTAGTTTTATAGAGATCCCTTTCAGTCTGAATGCACTTGATTCAATTAGCTTAACATCTTCAATTCTTCCAACTAATATAGTTTCGCCTCGCCAAATGAATTATGCTTTTTTGCCGCTTACAGCTCAGGCTAATGCCGTTTGCAAAGGCGATTTCGACAAGCTTTTTGTTCCTTTCCGATGTGTTGCCTCCGATATTTACAACAAGGAAGCAGTTGTTTTCCGATACGGTGAAATGGGTGATGCCATTCGAGCATCGATGTCCTACCCTTTTATGTTTAAACCCATCACGGTAAACGGGCGGTTGTTATTTGATGGTGGTATTTTCAATAACTTCCCTGTCGACGTGATGATGAAAGATTTTCATCCCGATTTTACAATTGGAAGTGTGGTAGCTAATAATCCCCGTAAACCTGATGAGCGTGATATCCTTATGCAGATCCAGAACATGATTATGAGCAAAACCGATTACAATATCCCGAAAAGACAGGGAATAATGCTTCGGTTTCATGCCACAAATATAAAACTTTTTGATTTCTCGAAGGTGGATGAGTTGGTAAAAATGGGGTATGATTCAACTATGAAACACATGGCAGAAATAAAACAGCGTGTTGCTAACCGAGTGTCGTCAACTCAGCAAATTGTCGCTCAAAGGGCTGATTTCAAGAGTCGGTTTCCTGAGCTTAAATTTCAACGCGTAACTGTGGAAGGTGTGGATAGTCTACAAAAACGATATATCGAACAGGTTTTTCACTATCAGAACGATGTGTTTACACTGAAAGAATTTAAGGATGCCTATTTCAAACTTATTTCGGATGAGAAAATTCTAGAAGTTTTGCCTCATGCTATTTATAACTCGGCCACAGGGAATTTCGATTTAAAACTCAATGTAAAAATACAGGATCATTTGAAACTCCTGTTTGGCGGAAACATATCGGCTACCAGTTCCAATCAGGCCTACTTTGGATTAACGTATCAAAATATCAGCGAATTTGCTCAAACAGCATATCTTGACGCGCAGTTTGGAAAGCTTTATAACGGAATATGCTTAGGAACACGTATCGAAATTCCGGCACAAAAAAGCTGGTATGCAAAACTCAATTTTGTCTTGCATAAATTGAGATATTACGAATCCGACCAATTATTCTATAATGACATTCGCCCTGCAAGTTTCAGCCAATCAGAATTTTATGGCAAGTTCAGTGTGGGTTTCCCAATAAAAATGAAAAGCAGAGTAGAGATGGGATTGGGCTATGGGATTTTAACTGATACATATAGCCAGGACCAACCTTCAATAACCTTGTTAAACCATATGGATAAAAGTATAATGAATGTCGGAAGTGCCTTTGTTAAGTTTGAGAGTAATACTCTTAACGATAGAATGTATCCCACTTCAGGTTGTGGATATTCTATCGGGGCTCATGTTTTTGCAGGCGAAGAAACATTCCACTCCGGGTTAGATGCATCATTAAATATCCCCGAAACGACGGATTATTGGGCTCAATCTCGTGTTAAGTATGATAACTACATTCCCATTAATTCAAAATTTACACTCGGAACGTATGGTGAATTGATGTTCTCCACCCGAAAATTATTGCAAAATTATACCGTTTCACTGATACAGGCACCTTATTTTCAGCCGACATCTTATACAAAGACTGTTTATAACGAATCATTTGCAGCTAATAGTTTTGGAGCCATTGGGTTAAAACCGATTTATCAACTCACCAAAGAGCTTCACTTACGAGGTGAGGCTTATTGGTTTGTCCCCTATCAAAC
>Ga0302286_10002788_pt1 | contig 11998 bp, 10 predicted proteins | sample III_Fen_E2_3_FD_198765 | JGI IMG/M metagenome (GOLD analysis project Ga0302286, IMG submission 198765) | Peat permafrost microbial communities from Stordalen Mire near Abisko, Sweden - III_Fen_E2_3 | ecosystem: Environmental > Terrestrial > Soil > Wetlands > Permafrost | place: Sweden: Abisko...
CGATCCTGGGGCTGACTGTATGTCCAGATGGCGAATACGCGTTATTTGAAATGCCCACCAAGGAAACTAAGGCGATCAACGTGTATCGCCTGGACCTCGCTGGGGGTAGAACGACGCAGCTGAGCACTGGCAAGTTCGACAAGTCCGCCGTGTGCTCACCCGACAGCAAGTTCCTGGTGTACACGGCGCTGGTCAACGGCAAGCAGTTGCTGATGAAGATGCCAATCGATGGCGGTCCGTCAAAGCAGCTGTCGGATGAATTCGTGGAGTTCGCGGCGATTTCGCCGGATGGGCAGCAAATTGCCATGCTAACCGTCGAAGGCAACGGAGTCCAGACCCGGCTTGCGATCAAGATCATACCGGCGGACGGCGGTGCTCCGATCAAGACGCTCAATCCCCACCAACTGATCTCCGGCCTGATGCAGTACTCCAGCGACGGAAAGTCGATCTACTATCCGATCACGGATAAGGGCGTGTCGAACCTGATCCGGCAGCCCCTCGACGGCGGGCCCGGGACACCAGTCACGGACTTCAAGGAATTGGACATCCACGGCTATGCCTTCGACTGGGCAACCAAGAAACTTGCGATTACCCGGGGCAAGTCGAATTCCGATATCGTATTGATCACGCAGCAACAAGCCCCGCAGTAAAGGGTTTTCGAGTAGTGGGAGCCGTGCGTGGATGAGCATGGCGGAACATTTGTGGGATTTAGCTACCAGGAGGAATGGATGTACTGCATCTCGTGTGGACGGCAGATGAATGACGAAGAACGGTTTTGCTCGCAGTGCGGAACGCGGCGGGCGGTAATTCCCACGGATGCCGACGCGGCGCGTTCGCCAGCTAAGCCGGAACTGGCGCCCAGCGTGACTCCACCAGCACCGCTTCGCCCCATTCGCTCCACCGCGGAGATCATGCCGATCCGCATGGCGCCCGCAGCAGTTCCTCCGCCGGCCGCGCCAGAAACGAGCTACGTTGAACCGGAGGAATCCGTTCCTGCGTATCCAACGATGGCCTTGCCGGTCGAAGACAGCCCCAATCCCCCTCCGGCACGCGTCGCACCGGCATACAGCGAACCGGAGCCAGCAAGGCCGGCGGCCCCGCCTCCTGCCTACAACGCTGCGCCCAAGCGATCCGCTGAACCAGTCGCACCAGTTGCGTATGCCGCCGTGCCGTTCGCAGCAGCGACCGACTCGGCGGACTTGGGTCCCAGCAAGCGGAAGATTTCTCCTGTACTGATCGGGGCGGTGATCGTTGCGTTGCTTGCTGTCGGAGGGATCGTGTGGATGCTGCGCTCGACGATGTCCGTCGGCGCGAATCCGGCAGGCAAGGTTGAGATCACGATGTTTCCGGCCACAGCCAAGGTGGTGGTGGGTAAGGGAGCTGACTTTGCCGCTACCGTAACGGGCGCGCCCTCCAGCGAGGTGACTTGGAAGGTGGAGGAGGGCGATGACGCCGGCCAGATTAAGACGAGGGGCGCCTACGCCAAGGAAGGGGCGATCTCGCTCTATTCGACGTACACCGCTCCCAATACTCCGGGGACGTATCACTTGGTCGCGACGAGCACGGCCGATACCAGTAAGTCCGCGTCGGCCGAGATCACGGTAGTCGCGAAGTAGGGGACCGGACCCAGCACGGTGAACGGGGAGCTGTGAGTTGTGAGCCACTCGCGGACTGAAGTCCGGTCAGAGGATCAAGATAAAGGACTTGTACGGCGCTGCTAAAGCCGTGCTGCAAGACTCTAATGTGCCTGGGCCTTCATCATGTCGTGGGCCTCGGCGATGCTCCAGTCGGGAATCGCGCCGGAGCGGCTGGCCACCAATGCACCCACGGCATTGGCGCATAGAGCGATGCGCTCCGCATCCCAGCCCTGACTGAGCCCGTGCACGAAGGCGGCGGAAAAGGCGTCACCGGCGCCCACCGTATCAGCCACGGTGACGTGGTATCCGGGAGCCTGGCTGTACTTGTCGTCCTTGAGGATGGCGCAGCCGCGTTCGCCAAACGTGACGCACATGGTTTCGCAGTCAAATCGATCCGACCAGCGGCGGCAGAAAGTCTCGATGGAGTGGCCAGGGCCTTCCGAGGCATCCACGGAAGCGTCGAGGGACTCCGCCTCTGAATCGCTGAGCTTGGTGACGGTGGCGAGAGCGGAAAGTTGCTCGATGGTTGCGAGGCTCCAGTGGCCTTCCCGCAGGTTCACGTCGTAGAAGCGTTTCGCCTTGGGAACGGCCTTCAGCAGCTTCTTGGTCGAGGCCATTGCTTGCGCCGACATGTGGAACAAGGTTCCGAAGTAAATCCAGTCGGGCTGAATGTCGGCGATGCGTTTGAGTTCCCGTTCGGTAAGATCGACGAAATCGTAGGCCACCGGCCGCACGATGCGAAACGTGGGCTTGCCTTCCATGTCGAGCTCGACTTCGGCCGTGCCGGTGGGCTTGTCGGGCAGCAGCTGTACGAACTCTGTGGACATCCCGCGCGCCTTGAGCAGGTCAAGTGCCTTGCGTCCGCGCGGGTCGTCGCCCACGGCGCTAAGCGGGAAGACCTCGTGGCCCAGCTTCTGGGAGTGCGCCGCGAAGTTCAAGGGCGCCCCGCCCAGGTATTCGTTCTTGCCAATCACATCCCAGAGAATCTCGCCGACACTGACGATACGCACGCGCTGTGCCTCCTGGCCTGTGCCTTGCTTGGCCGTTACGATGACACTGCGCCCCGGCAAGCCAAGCGGAGACACTCTAACAGACCGGTGAGAATTCGCAAGCGGCAGTTACCAATCCGACATGGCCTTGCATTTGCATTGGTTACGTTTATGATCGAAATCTCACCGAGGTAAGGTAATGAGATTTCCTTTTCTGCGGGCTGAACCACAGGTTACTGGTGCGGGATCGACACAAGCGGAGTTTCCTCAGTTATCGGGAGCTGAAATCGCTGGTGTGGTGCACGGCCGCCGGGTGGGTGGTGATTTCTATCAGTCGGTGCGCGCCACGCCAAGTCGGGTATTGTTCGGCTTACTGGATGTTGCGGGGTCCCATACCGAAAACCAAGGCATCGTGGCGGCGGCCAATGAAACATTTCGCAAGAAGGGACCCGAGTGCCTGGCCAGCAATGAGCTGAATGAAGCCGATGCCATGATGGAGTTCTGCCACGAGCTGAATCTCAGCATTGTTCGCGCGGCCAACGGCGTGCGACCGTGCGCCGCCTTTGTGGGCTGCTACAACGAAGAACTGGGCACGGTCTGTTACGTAAACGCTGGGCACACTCCCGGACTGCTCTGCTATGACACCGACGTGAGCGAACTGGGAGCTACAGGGATGCCATTCGGATTATTTGCGGCCTCGACCTACGAGGCTCCAACGGCGGCGGTTCCCCGGGGCGGGGCCTTGCTACTGGCGTCGCGCGGCGTGGTGGAGGCAAGCTCGAAGCGGGAAGAATTCGGGTTGGAGCGGCTTAAGCAGCATCTCGGGCAGACCGCACTGGTCAGTGCCCATAGCGTGGCCTCGGACGCGCTTCAGGCTGTGCGCCAATTTACCCAGGGCACCGCCACCAAGAACGACCTCACAACCTTGGCGCTGGTAAGGCCGGCTCGAAACGGCCGCGCCTGAGTAGCAGCACCCAACCAAGTGGTCAATCTTCGATTTGTGGCAAGCGCTCGAAGCGAAACGGTGCCAGATCAATCGTCGCAGGTAATCCCATCGCACGTTGCACGAGTGCTTCTCCCAAAGCGGGCGAATGCTTGAAGCCGTGGCCTGAACAGGCGGACGCGAACAGGATGTTTTTGCTGGCGTCAGCGTAGTCGATGACGAACTTGGCGTCGGACGTGACGGTGTACAGGCACGTCGCTGTGCGCAGGCAACGGTTGCCAATATCGGGGAAGCGTGGCGCGATGTAGTGGGAATACATCTCCTCGACTGATTGATGGCTGACTTCACGCGGCACAGCATCGGGATCCACGGTGTTGTCGTACCGCTCAGTAGCAATTTTCAGTCCGCCGTCGCGACCGTCGATGGCAGGGAAGCCGTAGAGCATGTCTTGCACGCGGTTGCCCGTGATCCAGATGAAGACCGGGAAGTGCTCAGGCGCGTAACGCTCGAAGTTCGATTGCAGGGAAAACCAGCATAGGGTCTGGCGATAGACGCGGAAATGACCGGCGTATTCACGAGGCAGCAGTTTCGCAATCCACGGACCCGCGGTAAGAATCACCTTAGCTGCGGAGTACGACGCTTTGTCGGTCTTGATCTCCACAGTGCTGCCGGAAGGTTGAACTTCCAACAAAGTTTCTGACGTGAACACGTTGGCGCCCAACTTCCTCGCCTCGGAGATTTGTGTTTCCACGCAGGCTTCGGGACGGAGAAAGCCTGCTCCCGGCTCGAAGTAGCCGATTTCGTCCGCGGTGAGCCGAAACTGCGGATAGAGTCGATGGACGTCGTCGTTGCTGAGCTGTTGATGTGGAATGCCGAACGACTTCGCAGCGTGAATGGTATCGAGCAGGAACGAATTCGATCCGTGATGATTGCCGCCGACGCCAGGTGAGGCCAGAACCAGTCCGCCATTGCGGGTCATCAGACTGCGGCCAGTGGCGGCTTCCAGCTCTTCCCAGATTTGATTGGAGCGCAGGACCAGCGGCACGAACTCGCGACCTTCGCCAATGGCCTGGCGGGTGATGCGGGTCTCGCCGTGCGACGAGCCCTGATCGTGCGGCGGCTCGAAGCGATCAATGCCAATCACATTCGCGCCGAGCTTCGCCGATCGGTACAGCGCGGCGCTCCCCACCGCTCCTAATCCGATTACTGCGATATCGGCGACAATTGGCATGCCGCCATGATGCCACACGCGATTGTCGCAGCGGAAAATTGCTGTCGCATGAGAGACTGTTTCCCGGAAACTAGCCATGACGATTCGCCAGCTAAGTTCGCGCGTGGTCTATCGCAATACCTGGATGACCGTGCGCGAGGATGAGATTGAGCGCGATAACGGCGCGCGCGGTATTTACGGTGTTGTCGAGAAGTACGATAGCGCCATCATTCTTCCGATCGACGGCGATCAAGTGTATTTGGTTGAGCAGTACCGTTATCCCATCGGCGAGAATTCACTGGAGTTTCCGCAAGGCAGCTTGGAGAAGAACGGCGTCGATCCGGCTGTCATCGCACGCGACGAGTTGCAGGCTGAAACCGGGTTGGTAGCCGCAAAGCTCGACTACCTGGGCGCGATCCACATCGCCTGCGGCTACGCCAGCCAGAAGACCCATGCCTTTGTCGCGACTGGGCTGACTCAAGCTACGCGGCAGCCCGACGTAGAAGAGCACGACCTGGCTGTTCGCAAAGTGAGTCTTGGGGCACTGGAAGGGCTCATTCGCGACAGCCACATCAAGGATGCACAGACGCTGGCGGCCTGGGCGCTTTACCGGGCGCGCCTCGCGGGGCACCAACGGGAGAGACGGCCATGAGGCATCGCTCCGAAGCCTGGCGAAAGATTGATGGCGCGAGCTTCGATGTCTGTGTCATCGGAGGCGGAGCCACTGGCGCTGGCTCCGCATTGGACGCACAGTTACGCGGTCTCAGCGCAGTGCTTATCGAAGCCGGTGACTTCGCTTCGGCCACCTCCAGCCGTTCGACTAAGTTGATCCACGGCGGGGTGCGCTACCTGCAAGAGGCGGTCACTGACCTCGATCCGGGGCAGTACAACGTAGTGAAGCGTGCGCTGCGCGAGCGGCGGTTCATGCTCGACAACGCGCGATTCCTGGCGCATCCCATGGAGTTCCTCGTCCCCTGCTACTCGCGCTGGGACGTCCTGTATTACGGCGTTGGGGTCAAGATCTACGACCGCATCGCCGGCAAGCACAACTTCTTTCCCAGCCGTTACCGCTCGGCCGCAGACTCACTGGCGAGGTGGCCGCTGCTGCAGGGCAGCGGGCTGAAGGGAACCATCGCCTACGCCGATGGGCAGTTCGACGATGCGCGCTATTGCGTCGCGCTGGTGCAGACTTTCACGCAGGGCAGTGGCGAGGCGGTCAATCATGCTCGCGTCGTCAGCCTGCGGCGCGATACCGGCGGGAAGATCGCCGAAGCCGAAATTGAAGATCAGTTGACCGGCGCAAAGACCACGGTGCAGGCGAAAATCTTTGTCAATGCTACCGGCCCGTTTTCAGATCACATTCGCGAGATGGCGAAGCCTGGCGTCGAGAAGCGGCTGCGGCTGAGCAAGGGAGTGCACATCCTGCTGCCGCTCGACGAGCGCGTGACCGAGGCGGTTGTAGTACCCAAGACGGACGACGGGCGCGTGATTTTCGCCATCCCGTGGTTGGGGCGTCTCTTGGTGGGGACCACCGACGACGAGGTCACGCACGAGGATGAGTTGGTGGTGAAGCGGTCGGAGGCGGACTATCTGCTGCGGCAGTTGAATCGCTACCTGTCGCGTCCGTACTCGGTGGAAGACATCGTGGGTGGCTTTGCCGGCGTACGTCCGCTGGTGAGTTCGGGCAAGCCGGGAAAAACCAAGAAACTGATTCGTGAACACGAAGTAGAAATCGATCGCGAGAGCGGGCTGATCAGCGTAATGGGTGGCAAGTGGACGACCTATCGCGCCATGGCCGAAGACGCAATCAACGCGGTGCAGCAGCAGCTCGGACTTGCGGTGGGTGGGTGCGCGACACGCGAGCATCATCTCAGCGGATCGGACGGCTACAGCGCGGACTATCCGAAAACCCTGGCAGCAACCTACGGCGTGCCGGACCCGACAGCGCGTCACTTGTGCGAGAAGTTCGGCACGAACGCCGCGGGGGTGCTCGATCTGGCGCAGCATCAGCCGGAACTGGCGCAGCCGATCGTCGCGGGATTCCCCGCGATCCGGGCGGAGATCGCCTACAGCGCGCGCAATGAGATGGCGGCCACGCTCGATGATGTTCTAGAGCGCCGCACCGGGCTGCAATTCTATAGCTGGAAGACGGCGATGGAGGCTGCGCCCGTCGCCGCTGCGGTGATGCAGAAGGAAATGGGCTGGGATTCCGCCCGCACGCAACACGAGGTTGAGGACTATGTCCGCACCATTTCCGGCTGGACGCAGAAGATTGGTGTGGCGAAGGACGACGCGAAGGCGTAAAACCTTCCTCTTGGGCTGAATTACAACTGCAGGAAAAGGACGCCGCACCATGCCGGACTACGTTGGCGCCATCGATCAGGGAACGACCAGCACGCGCTTCATCGTCTTTAGCCGCTCGGGGCAAATTGTCGCCACGGCGCAAAAAGAGCACGAACAGATATATCCCCAGCCGGGATGGGTAGAGCACAATCCGCAGGAAATCTGGACACGCACGCAAGAAGTCATCGCAGAGGCCATGCAGGCCAAGCGGCTAAAGGCAAGCGACCTGGCCGCCTTGGGCATCACCAACCAGCGCGAGACTACGGTGGTATGGAACCGCAAGACCGGGCAGGCGGTATACAACGCCATCGTGTGGCAGGATACGCGGGTCAGCGGCTACGTGGAGGAGATGTCGAAATCCGGTGGGCAAGACCGCCTGCGCGCGAAGACGGGTCTGCCCCTGGCAACGTACTTCAGCGGGCTCAAAATCCGCTGGATACTGGACAACGTTCCCGGCGTGCGCGCGCTTGCCGAATCCGGCGACGTGATCTTCGGCAACATCGATACGTTCCTGATGTGGAGCCTGACCGGCGGACCGAACGGCGGCATCCACGTCACGGACGTGACCAACGCCAGCCGGACCCAGTTGATGAATCTCGAAACTCTGGCATGGGACGAGGAGATACTCGCCTTGTTCAACATTCCCGCGGCCATGCTGCCGCGCATCGCCTCCAGCAGCGAGGTGTACGGACAGGTGGCGGCGGGCCCTCTTGTCGGCGTGCCGCTGGCTGGAGACCTGGGAGATCAGCAGGCAGCACTGGTTGGGCAAGCCTGCTTCGAGCCGGGACAGGCTAAGAACACCTACGGCACTGGTTGCTTCCTCCTGCTCAACACGGATGTGAAGCCAGTGCAGTCCAAGTTTGGATTGCTCACGACCGTGGCATATCAGTTCGGCAAACAACCCGCGCGTTATGCGCTGGAAGGCAGCGTCGCGATTACCGGTGCTCTGGTGCAGTGGCTGCGCGATAACCTGAACCTCATCAGCAGCAGCGCCGAGGTCGAGACGCTCGCGCGCAAAGTCGAGGACAACGGGGGAGTGTACTTTGTGCCGGCCTTCTCCGGTCTCTATGCTCCCTATTGGAAGTCGAGCGCGCGCGGCGTGATTTGCGGGCTGACGCGCTACGCGAATAAAGCGCACATTGCTCGTGCCGTGCTGGAGGCGACGGCCTTCCAAACGCGCGAAGTGGTGGAGGCTATGGAAAAGGATTCCGGAATTGCGCTCGATGTCCTACGCACCGATGGCGGCATGATCGACGACGATCTGCTCATGCAATTCCAGGCCGACATACTCGACCGACCGGTGGTGCGGCCCGCGATCAAGGAGACCACCGCGCTGGGCGCCATGTATGCGGCGGGGATCGCGGTCGGCTATTTCTGCGACCTCGATGATCTGCGTGCCAACTGGACGGTGGACAAGACGTGGAAACCGAACATGCCGGCGGACAAGCGCGAGCGTATGTATCGCTTGTGGAAGAAAGCAGTCACTCGCAGCTTCGACTGGGTCGAGGAGCCGGGAAGCGATCAATAGCCCGGAGTCTGGTTATCGGGAGATCAAAATCATATGACTTCACCTTTTATGGGCGAGTTTGCGGGGACCCTTGTGCTGGTCCTGCTGGGCGATGGAGTGGTAGCCAATGTTTTGCTGAAGCGATCGAAGGCAGAGGGCGCCGGATGGATGGTCATCACCACGGCATGGGGGTTCGCGGTGCTGTGCGGCATCTTTACAGCCATTGCGTTCGGCAGCGCCGATGCGCATATCAATCCCGCTGTGACTCTGGCCTTTGCCATCACCTCGGGCAACTACGCGAAGATCGTTCCTTACTGGAGCGCACAATTTCTTGGCGCTTTCTGCGGAGCGACGCTGGTGTGGCTGTACTTCCTACCGCACTGGAAGTTGACGGAAGATCAAGAGGTCAAGCGCGCCGTGTTCTGCACCACACCTGCGATCCGGCACTATCCCGGCAATCTGTTCTGCGAAGTGATTGGAACCATGCTGCTCATCGTGGTTGTGGCCGCTATTGGGTCCAAGGCCGTGGCCCCCACCGGACTGACGACTGGGCTGGGCCCATACTTCATTTCCATGCTGGTGTGGGCGATTGGGTTATCTCTCGGAGGCACCACCGGCTACGCCATCAATCCCGCCCGCGATTTCGGTCCACGCGTAGCCCATGCGTTATGGCCAGTGGCTGGGAAGGGAAGTTCCGACTGGTCCTACGCGCCAATCCCGATACTAGGACCGTTGCTGGGGGCGGCGCTGGCCGCGATGATCGTGAAGGCCGCGCACATTGTCTGAGGCTTGCAAAGGTGCGTTTGCAAGTCACGCTGAATATTTCTGCAGCGGAGCGGTCGTTAATCGAGCGTTACCCTTATGGGACCACTTTCGCGGACACACGATAACGCTGGTATTCCGAATAGCGGTGTTCGTTGCGATAGCTCAACTCGAAGAACTCATCGACATCGCCGTTGTGAGTAGTGAACTCCACATACACCTTAACGCTGCTGGGGAGCCACAGGGGCGTTGCAACGTCCACGAGCTGAATTCTGCTGAACGTTACGTCAGTGGTCTGCTGATTGAGTCCAAGGTCCTTTCGCGGTGCGAGCAGGTCGGTGCGCATGCGGACGATCTGGAAGTTACTTTTGTCGATCCACGCCACTCCCTGCACCAGCATGTGCACCAAGGTGCCGCTTCGCCCCCTCATCCTGACGGAGAGAGTAGCCTTACCCGGCTGCTGGGCAAAGCCCACAACGTAGGTGTCCTGTGGCCCAATCTTCTCGTCACCCAGGTAGCGAAAGGTTGACTCGGGCTGGAAGCCGGTTGAAAAGTAATTGCAGCTCAGTGCGAATCCAGAGGTTACGAGGTAGCCTTGCTTGATGACCGACGGATCGAAGTTGCCTCCGTTGGGGGCCATGCGATATTCGGCAATTTCCGACTGGCTCGTGTTGCCGTGACGAAGAATCAAGTAGCTGTCACGGACGTTCTCGCCGGATAGCTCCGGCTTGGAGTAGGGTTTCTCCTGCTTGAGTCGCGTCAGAAAGATTTCTTCGCGAGCTGTCAGGTCCGTAATGTGCTGGAAGAAGTCGTCCACACGGTCGCCGGTCTTCTGCAGGATGACCGGCAGCTCTTGCTGGGGTTCGACAGGGCGTAGGTCCTTCAACTGCGGAACGCGCTTGATGAGTTGATTCAGCGGTTCGTCGATGTAGGGACGAGCGTTGGCGTAGTAACTCAGATCACTATTGCTGTTGGACTCGATGTCGCGAGGCGGTGCTGTACCTGTCGCTTGAGGGTCCCATGCGGCGGCCACCACCGCGAATAGAAGGGCAAAGCTGGCGGTGACCAGTGGCCTTCCAAGTCCAAGATTGTCGCGAAAACCCACGCCACAGTTTAATGCAACGGGAAGCGGCAGGCTTGTGAGTGCTGAGATGGACGCGGAGGGAACCACTAAATCTGGTAATCCATCTCAATCGCGGCGTCGAGTGATTTGCTTTCGACGTGTTCACGGCCCTCGAGGCGCGAAACCTTCTCGCGAAGGGTCTTCACCTCGGTGGCGACGGCGGCCAGGGCCTCGGAAAGCGGATCGTTGATCTGCTTGGGGTCGGTGATGACCACGCGCTTGCCGTTGCGGAAAACGATGTGTCCCGGTACGCCGACCACGGTGGAGTCGGCGGGAACGTCGCGCAGCACGACGGAACCTGCACCGATACGGCAGTTCTCGCCGATGGTGATGTTGCCCAGAATTTTCGCGCCGCCGCCGATCACGACCCGATCGCGGATGGTGGGATGGCGCTTGCCCGGGTCCAGCGAAGTTCCCCCCAGGGTGACGCCCTGGTAGATGGTGACATCGTCGCCCACCTCGGCCGTCTCGCCGATGACCACTCCCATTCCGTGATCGATGAAGAAGCGGCGGCCGATCTGCGCGCCGGGATGAATCTCGATTCCCGACAGAAAGCGCGAGAACTGCGAGAGCGCGCGGGCTACGAAGAACCAGCCGTGCTTCCACATCCGATGGTAGATGCGGTACCACCACAGCGCGTGCAGACCGGAGTACAGGAGCACGATCTCCAGCTTTGACCGCGCTGCGGGGTCGCGATCGAGCACCGCGGCGATGTCTTCACGCATAGATCGAATAAAAGAAACCATAACTACACTGATACCGGCTCAGTCGCCTGGGCAGTCACTTCGTCGCGCAGCTGCTGGAAGAGCAGGCTGCTGAGATAGCGCTCGCCGAATGACGGCAGCACGACCACGATCAACTTGCCCGTATTCTCCGGGCGCTCGCCAACGCGAATTGCCGCCACCACCGCCGCGCCCGACGAGATGCCCATCAGCAGGCCTTCTTCGACCGCGAGGCGGCGTGCCATCACCAGCGCGTCGTCGCTCGATACCTGCACTACTTCGTCAATGTAGTCGGTGCGCAGAATGCTCGGGATAAAGCCCGCTCCGATGCCTTGAATCTTGTGCGGCGAGGGCTGGCCACCCGAGAGGACTGCGCTCTCGACGGGCTCGACGGCGATGGCCTTGAACGATGGCTTGCGCGGCTTGATGTACTCGGACACTCCGGTGATGGTCCCGCCGGTACCAACGCCCGAGATCAGGATATCGACCTGGCCATCGGTGTCGGCCCAGATCTCCGGCCCGGTGGTCTCAAAGTGGATCTTGGGGTTGGCGGCGTTGTCGAACTGCTGCAGGATGAAACCTTCCGGCGTCTTGGCGAGGATTTCCTGCGCCTTGGAGATTGCGCCCTTCATGCCCTTGGGGCCGGGAGTCAACACGAGTTCCGCGCCGAACGCTCGCAGCAGGACACGCCGCTCGGTGCTCATGGTTTCAGGCATGACGATGATCAGCTTGTAGCCCTTCACTGCTGCTACGAAAGCCAGC
>Ga0302286_10002789_pt1 | contig 11997 bp, 15 predicted proteins | sample III_Fen_E2_3_FD_198765 | JGI IMG/M metagenome (GOLD analysis project Ga0302286, IMG submission 198765) | Peat permafrost microbial communities from Stordalen Mire near Abisko, Sweden - III_Fen_E2_3 | ecosystem: Environmental > Terrestrial > Soil > Wetlands > Permafrost | place: Sweden: Abisko...
CCTTATTGTATCCAACATTGTTGAGCAAAAATTGATTTCCATTGGAGGAATCGAAGCCACTGCCGGTTTGCTCATTTTCCCCGTATCGTACATTATTAATGATTTGATAGCCGAAGTTTGGGGTTATAGAAAAGTGCGTCTTATCATTTGGAATGGATTCCTCATGAACTTTCTGGCTGTACTAATTTTTCGACTGAGCATCTGGGCTCCGGGATCTGTTCATTTTACTCACCAAGCTGCTTTTGAGCTCGTTTTAGGCAACACACAACGTATTGTTATTGCCAGCTTCATTGCCTTTATTTTCGGGGCATTTCTGAACGCCTACGTTATGAGTAAGATGAAGATTATGCAACACGGTCGTGGATTTTCTATCCGCGCAGTAGTATCAACTATTGTAGGTGAAGGTGCAGACTCTTTAGTATTCTTTACTCTCGCATTTTCGGGCGTAATACCTATACAAGCACTTATAATGCTTATCCTTACTCAAACCGCCATGAAAACGGGCTACGAAATCATTGCACTACCGCTTACCAACTTTCTGGTAAAATGGGTAAAGAAGCATGAAGAGACCGATGTATATGACAACGGTATTTCCTACAACCCACTAAACATAAAAGATATCTAACGATACTCCATTATTCTGAGCACTAAAAAAAAAAGATCGGCCAACTGAGCAAAAGCTTCGTTGGCCGATCTGTTTATATATAAAACAAAAGTCTCTTAATCTTAAGATTAAGAGACTTTATCAATAGTCGTACCCGAAGCGGGGTCTGAAATTTGAAATACCATGAAATTGTTTGTAATTATACATTTTCATATATTTGATATATAATACTGATATATAGTGTAAATAACGCATTTTATGTAATGTAACCATTTCTTTTGATTAAGTTACATTACACTTATGTTTGGAATATGTTTGGAATTTAAGGAAAAACGCTTGCAAGATGTTTGGAATTTTGTTACCTTTGTATAAAAATTGAACCTCGCTTATGGCAACAATCAAAGCATTTATCAAACCGACTAAGGGTAAAGCACTAACTAAAGTACGATTTTACATATCACGAGGTCGTGGTAGTAGTATGTTATACTGGACATCTGACATTGATATCAATCCAGAACACTGGGATAGCAAGAAAGAACAATATAAGGCTAAAGTTCTGGTTAACGCAATAGAACGTGCTGATTTTAACAGAACTGTAAATGTATTAAAAGACGTGCTTTTGACAGCTTACAATTTGACCGAAGATAAAGACAAATTAACATCTAAGCCTTTCGAGGTTGAAGTTGACAAACAGCTTAATCCTGAAAAATACAACTTAGTTGAAAAGGTTAAAACATTTTTTGATTACTTTGACGAGTTCCTTTCTAAACATAAGGTAGCCGAGGTTAGAAAAAATAATTATAAGGTTGTAAAGCGTGCACTTCAAAGATATGAGGCAATCAATAAAATAAAAAACAAATCTTTTGAGTTTACATTTGACACTTTATCGCCTGACTTATTCAGAGAGTTAGAAGAATTCTTGAAATCTGAACATGAATCATACGAGAAACACAAAGATATTTATAAACTTTTCCCTGAATCACGAAAGCCAGAGCCAAGAGGACGAAATACAATTTCTGGCATTTTCACTAAAATACGGACATTTGTTCTTTGGGCAATATCAGAGGGCTTGCTAACAAATGACCCGTTTGATAAATTTGTCATTGATGAGTGTTTATATGGAACACCTTATTATTTAACTATTCAGGAAAGGAACGCTATCGCTGAATTAGACCTAACAAGTAAATCACATCTCGCTATTCAACGTGATATATTTATCTTTCAGTGTTGGAGTGGTTGCCGAATTGGCGACCTTTATAACTTAAAAAAAACAAGTGTTATTAATAATGTTGTAGAATATATTCAAAAGAAAACTAAAGATGAAAATCCACAGACTATAAAAGTACCTCTTTCCGACCAAGCGAAAAATATAGTTGAACGATATTCTAATATTGAAGGTAATAGGTTATTCCCTTTTATTAGCATGCAAAAATATAACAAGGCAATCAAAGCGATTTTTACAGAGGCTAAATTAAATCGGTCAGTAACGGTGATAAATCCGACTACCAGTGAAGAAGAAAAGCGACCACTGGATGAAATAGCTTCAAGCCATCTTGCACGTAGAACATTTATTGGAAATCTATATCGCATGACAAAAGACCAAAGAGCAGTTTCAAGTTTATCTGGTCATGCCCCAAATAGCAAGGCATTTGGAAGATATTCTGAGGTTGACAATGAAATGAAAATAGATATATTGAAACTAATTGAATAGAATGAGCACCCTAGTTACATGAGCAAGTGTTAGTTTAAAACTACTGCTGTCTCATTGAAAAATAATTTAGAGTGCGCAAGCAATGCTGTTTAACTTTTAGAATAAGCTTATGAAATATAATAATCCAATAAATAAAGATTGTCCTGAAGACATAGATTATGAAACTGTCACAAATGATAAGTATATCGAAATTTACACCATTGATGTTTTAAATCTTTCAACTGAACAAATCTTTTCTTTGTGCTTAGGCTTCATTCATCCATTTCGTAATAAAAATATGAAATCGACAACAATAGACAATAAAGACTTCTTAAAACTATTAACAAAAAACGATTTAGAGGATTATGAGAGTTTGTTGACAGAAAAGCAGCAACGATGGATTGATGTGGACAGGTTCAGCAATCCTCAGCACATTGAAAAGCGTAAAAAAGATCGTTTAGAATATAATATTCAAATTATTGAGCTTTTAATGTTAATGAGAGGGAATCAAAGTTCAACAAAACAAGATAATAAAATTGACATTACAATAAAGAAAAATGCAGTAAATCACAAAATCCATTTTAACAATGAATCATTTTATTACGGGATAACAAAGTTATTAAATTTACAAATAGACAAAGAAAGACTTCTCTATACTTATATTCCAACAAGTGAAGCTTTTGAGTGTATAGTTAATTCAGTTGACCCAGCATGGAATTTAAAAATACAAAACAAATTTGATAAGAATGATTTTAATCTCGAAATAGAACCTCCTCGTATTATTCGGGAAATAATAAAGAGATATTCAATAGATCATCCTATAATACCAAATAAAATCACGTTGGAAATGCTCGAATCTAAATATGAAAGTTTGAAAGCAAAACAACAAGAACAAAATAAGCCTGGAGCTCGTGACAAAAATTCACGTTTAGCTAGATTAGCTCTTAATCTTAGCTACTTGTATAATTTTAAAACATATTGGAATCAAAATGAAATCAAATCTATATATGATTTCCCCATTACAAATGAAACCTATCGATTTATTTACGATTATCTCAATATATGGGGATTAATTGAGACGCAAAACATATATACTGACAAAGAACTCAAAACGAATTACACTAAAGCTCTAATTAAGCAACTAAGGAACAAAACAAATTTTGAATATCACAAAAAGAAATTCAAGACGGAATTTGAGATCAATTTTTTGCACATGATAAAATATGGAGAAGAAGAATTTTCAGAATTTGAACGTTACAGAAATAAATTCATCTATTATTTTACGCAAAATAGCTGAATAACAGCTGGAATAAAATGCACGTTTTTTTTAATCCAATTAATCCTGAAAATGGAATTAATTGGATTTTTTATTTCTTATAATTTATCCTTAGTACACACTGTATCAATCCATTGCAGCATGGATAATTTTACTTTACTTTGCATCGTCATACTGAAAATAGAAGCGCACTATTAATCAATTGACGAAAGAAATTAGGTTGAATCTTTAAAAAATATCAGTATGAGTATTTTAGAAATAATAAACAGTGGAGCAAATGTATCACTCACTATTACTGCCAATGATTTACTGGAAGTTATTAATTGCGCTGTAACCTCAACTCGCAAAGAGATGGAACAACTTGCCATTAATGATAAAACAGAGGCTTATTTGACAGCTGATGAGGCTTCAGAGATGCTTGGCGTATCTAAAGTCACTTTGTGGAGATGGTCTAAAAGAGGGTATCTGATGCCAACTGAAGTTGGAGGGTTAAGAAAGTACCGCAAATCAGAGATTAAAGAAAGATTTCTTAATGGAAGCATTACTAATAATCAAAATAATTAATGCTATGAACTACACATCAAATTTATCAATTGACCGATTAAAAATTTGCTTCACTGTTGATACAACTTATGCAAAAGAAATAAGCGATATGGAAACAGTTTGGAATTTGGGCGAATATCAGATCTCCCCTACAAGTCCCCAGTCACCACACATTAAAAGCTACAATATTAAATTTCCTGATCCATCACAAGAAAATGGCTGGTTTGACTATTGCAATATGAGTTTTGGGAATAGATTAGATTCTATTGAAGAAGATGAAAACAAAAAGAATGAGCAAAAGCAGCGTGTATGGTTTGAATTTTCAAATCGAACCTTGTACACCCCATTAAGCGAGACTAGCAACGTTAGCATAGCAAGAAATATATTTTCAATAACTGACGCTTTGAGTATGGATTTAAACAATATGACAAGGCTTGAGTTGGCTTTTGATAGTACAAGGAATTTTGCAAATAAGATAAAACGAGCAGTTATGAAAAATGGGATTGTTCCAGTTGTTAATGGAACTGCCAGAAAAGACGTTGAAGAAGTCATTAATGAAATCAAATATCTTCGTACTGGAAATCAATTGCGTTATAAAACATTGTCTGTATATGTTCGTCCGAAAAGTGATAAAAAATTGGAGCTGAGAGCATATAATAAAACAGACGAAATTATACATAGTAGGAAAGATTATATCCGACAGTTTACAGGAATGCCAAAGAATTTTCATCGTGTTGAAATCGCAGTTCAAAATGAGGCAATAAAAGATTTTTTAAATTTGAATAAAATGGATGTAAAGGAGTTTTACAGTAAGATTTTGTCAGATGTGGTTTTTCGGAAAGACGCATATCTGTATTTCTCAAATCGATTATTGCGATTTCAAACGCCCGATGGCGTAAAATCCGTATTAGAGATCTGATTTGGCAGAGTATTAACCAAGTCCCCTCCGAGAATCTGTTTTCAATCTATTAGATTTTGATTGTTAGTATTTTAGTCGTAATAATTACGCACACAATAATATCAAAATGAAAACAACCGTTAGGTCAATAATCTATTGAACCGATTTGTGGATTCATTTTTTATGTAGGCTATAATTTGAATTATAGCTAAGAATGATCTTTGACATATTGCGACATTTTAACAGCCCATTCCCTATGGAAGTCCCCCTGTAAAGGGAAGGCTCCCATAGGGGGAGGTAGGGTCAAATCTAAAGTTACGTAGTCCGCTATACATGAGCATATTAAACAATGTGAAAATTAGTACTCACGGATAAATGTATGAATTTTTTTAAATTTTTTTTTCAGATTTTTTTTAAATAGTTCAATAATCAGATACTACAGTTGAAGTAATGTTTTTATATGTACTGGATTTAGATTTTATCAATAGAAAAAACAATAACATAGCATCAATAAGTTCATCTTTTAAGTGCATTCCAAGGCTTACAGTTGAAATATTCTCCTGCCCTCGCAGATATTCTTTGCTTTAAACAAGAAAGGTTTTAAATTACCTGAAAATGATTCAGTTCAAAAGGCTTTGCTATTTATCCCATTTGCGGTTATAGGTGACCCGTTCAAAGCGTGTCGGATTTGCTATTCTTGAAAAAAAACACTTACTTTGTATATAAAAACATATTGTCTTCTTATGGATAAATTGACTCCTGAACAGAGAAGAAAAAACATGCAGGCAATTAAGTCCAAAGGCTCTAAAATAGAGGATTTACTGGCAAAAACAATTTTTAAGAATGGTGTAAGGTATCGCAGAAACGTCAAAGATGTATTTGGGTGCCCTGATATTTGCATTAAGAAATACAAAATAGCAATATTCTGTGACAGTGAGTTTTGGCATGGCAAGGACTGGGAGAAAAGGAAATTTGATTTCAAAACCAATCAAGAGTTTTGGATTCCAAAGATAGAGAGAAATATCCAACGTGATAGCGAGGTTAATCATAAGCTGTGTGAAGCTGGATGGACAGTGTTGAGATTCTGGGGAAAAGATATTACTAAAGATTTACAAGAGTGTTTAAACAAGATACTACAAACGATTGATGAAACTAAACGAAAAAATAAGTATTGAGGAATTCGATGGTAAGAAATTCCAGATAACGATTGTTGAACCAGATTCGATTAATCATAAGAAGGCTGTTATTACTCATTATTTACATAATATCAAGAGTAATGGCTTCGGGAAGCATTTTGAAACAGATGCACTGCAATATATAAAACAACTCGTTAAGTATAAAGAACAGACGGAAGGTAATTCAATCCTGTTTGATTCAGCTCAACAACAATTATTATTCGAGGTTGAAAATGTGCCATTTCCCACGAAAAAAAATGCTAAATTTACCTTTATTGACCTGTTTGCTGGTATTGGCGGATTCAGACTTGCATTGCAAGAACTGGGTGGAAAGTGTGTATTCACAAGCGAATGGGATAAAGAAGCTCAAAGGACATATAAAGCTAATTTTGGAGAAGTTCCTTTTGGCGATATAACCAAAGAAGAAACAAAACTATTCATTCCAGATAACTTCGATGTTTTATGTGGTGGTTTCCCATGTCAGGCGTTTTCTATTGCGGGCAAAAGAGGTGGTTTTGAAGACACAAGAGGCACATTGTTTTTTGATGTTGCAGAGATAATAAGACGGAAAAGACCAAAAGCGTTATTTCTTGAAAATGTCAAAGGACTGAGAAATCACAACGGAGGTAAAACGCTGGAGACTATTCTTAATGTTTTAAGAAATGATTTGGATTACTTTGTGCCAGAACCTCAGATTGTAAATGCGAAAAATTATGGCGTTCCACAGAACAGAGAACGCATTTATATTGTCGGTTTTAGAAAAGATTTAGGAATTACAGAGTTTTCATATCCAGAGCCGACAGACGCAACAAAAACATTCAAAGATGTAAAAGAAAAGAGTGTTGTACCTACAAAATACTATCTTTCAAATCAATATATGCAAACTTTGCACAAACATAAAGCAAGACATGAAAGCAAAGGAAATGGATTTGGATTTGCAATAATTCCAGATAACGAAGTTGCCAATGCCATTGTAGTTGGCGGGATGGGTAGGGAAAGAAATTTGGTGATCGATGACAGAATTAAAGATTTTACACCTACAACTCATATCAAAGGAGAAGTAAACCGTGAGGGAGTTCGTAAAATGACTCCGAGAGAATGGGCAAGATTGCAGGGTTTTCCAGAAAACTATGTAATCCCTGTTGCGGATGCTTCGGCATACAAACAATTCGGGAATTCTGTTGCAGTGCCAGCAATTCAAGCCACTGCCAATCAAATTATAAACTTATTAGAGAAATACAATGGCATTAACAGGAAATAAAGGGGAGTGGAGTGAACCTTATGCACTCTTAAAGCTTTTGGCTGATGGTAAGTTGTATTTGGGAGGCAATAACTTTAGTAAAATAGAAGGACTCTTCTACCCAATTATTAAAGTTATTAGACATGAGACTGAAAGAAATGTAGAATTCTCATACAAAGACAATCTGGTTATTGTTGCAGGTAATGATTTGCTTGTTGAAATTCCTCTTTCAGATTTTGTCGACAATGCTAAATTGTGTTTTGATAGAGTTAAATCAGTAAAAAGTAAAAAAGGGTCGTTTGCTATACAAGAAATTGAAGATTTCTTATTATCATTTTCAATAGATAAATTAAAAGCTAAGTCAAGCGAAAAGAAAGATATTACTATTCAGTTAGAAGACCCTAATACCTTCTTCTCGCCTTCATTAGGCTTTAGTGTAAAATCCCAACTGGGTAGTCCATCCACTTTAGTCAATGCTAGTGGTGCAACTCAGTTCACTTATAGAATTAATGGCTGTGTATTGTCTGATGATGATATTGCTAGAATTGAAAATGCAGATAAGTTTTCTGATAAATTTAGAATTTTGCGGGATTTGGGTGGCTGGCTGACCTTTGAGAAAGTGGATAATCCAAAATTCAAATCTAATCTTCAGACGATTGATTATAATTTTGACAAGATACTATCTGAGGTTTTATTGTTGTATTATGAGAATGATATTCCAGCTGAAAATACTATTGTTCGGCTCATCAAAAAGGTCTCCCATACGAATACCTTTGGATATGATTTATCAATAAACTCAAAAATGTATGAGTTAATTATAATGAAGTTTTTGACAGATTATGCGTTAGGAATGACAGCTGGGAAAGTTTGGAAGAGAGAATATCAGGCAACTGGAGGGTATTTAATTGTAAGAGCAGATGGCGAATTGATTTGTTATCACTTTTATTTCATGCAGCAGTTTGAAGAGTATTTATTCAACAATACTAAATTAGAGACACCTGACCCCATAAAGCATAAATTTGGCAAATTTTATTTAGAAAATGGAGTTCAGAAGATAAAACTTAACTTACAAATCAGGTTTATAAAATAGAACAGCTTCTTTTCAAAGGATATATGAAGTTTTCATTATTTCCAATATTTTAACTCATTCAAGCTTTCGATTATGGTTTTAAACGGAGAAGAAATCAAAAAAGGGAAATTTGTTTCAAGAGCTATTGAGACAAACTTTCGGGCAGCCAGTTACGATTTAACAGTAGGGAAAATCGTAACTATGGATGGTAAAGAACATGATAAGTATACTATTCCACCGAGAGGGATGGTATTAATTGTTTCGGAAGAAATACTTGATTTGCCGAATAATGTTGTAGGAATTACAACAATTAAAAATTCTCAATCAGTTAAGGGGCTTCTTGCAATTAATATTGGAATAGTTGACCCTGAATGGGATAAACCTATATCTAGTGCAATAATAAATTTTGGAAATAGCAAACAACGCATATGCAAAGGAGATGCATTTTTAAGAATGACATTTCAGAACATTAACATATTCGATAAGGCTAACTTGACGAAAATAGAAAATAAAGCAGACGATAAAAAGAATCAAAATATTTTTGAAAGTTATTTGGATGATAGGTCAAAAACTGCAATAGGCAATTTGTCAGAAACATTCTTGACAATCAATCAGATAAAGAACGAAATAACAGTAGGTGTTTGGAAAAGGTTTTTAAGTTCAGTTGCTATTGTTGCTGCAACCTTAGCAATAATTGGATTTACAGCATCATATTCAGTTAAGTTTGTAAATTGGAAAAAAACTTTAAACAACAAAAATATAAGCAATGTAGCCGATTCGTTAAATCAAAGAATCGACAGCCTTCAAAGTTCAGTTGATGAATTGCAAGTGAAAATAATAAAAAAGAAAAAATAATAATGGAAAAAATAACAAATCGGAATAATATCCCTTGGGAAGAGTTGTCAGTAGCTGCGTGGAAGGTACGTGAAAATGCTTTTATAATTGGGAAAACAAAAGTAGGAGCAGCAATTTTAAGCGATAAAGGTAATATATTTTCTGGATGTAATTGTGAGCATAAGTATAGAAGTCATGATATTCATGCTGAGGTAAATGCAGTTGGAAATATGATTGCAGGTGGCGATGAAAAAATAGTCGGTATATTAATTGCAGCTGAACGTGAATTTTTTACACCCTGTGGCAGTTGTATGGACTGGATAATGCAATTTGCTTGTGAAGAGTGCTTTGTCGGATTTGAGAACAAGGATAAAAAGCTTGTTGTATTTAACGTCAATGAGCTAATGCCATATTATCCTAGATGACTATTTTTTAACAAAACAAAGAGGTTAATCAATTTTTAGCTCTCTCATTGTTATTTATTGCTCTCTGAGTAAATACCAATTTTTAGCTTTTCAAAAAGAGGTTGTCCCATTAGTTCATAAATATCTTCGTTGAACTGTTCGCAAACCTCGAAACATTTATACATTAGTATGTTGAGTTTTTTTGATTCCTCTGGGGAATACACTGGCATATTTGTTTTTGTGTTAATGTATTCAGAAAAATCGTTGTCTGGGTGAAAATTCAAACTCTCTTTGTTAACCAATTGAAAGGCGAACAACTTTACATCTTCGATGGTGGTGATATTGCTTAGCATTATTGTTCTGTTTATCTTACAAAGAAATAACTACTGGCAATATCAAAGCTTGCATCAATATCTACTTCTTTCCCAGAACCAGATTCGTTTGGTCGGATTAATGTTTCTATTTGATAAATATCCCATCCCGTTCCAATTTCACTCTCTGGACTTAATTTAAGCTTGTTTGAGCCATTTTCTATGGCTAGAACCGTATCTTGTGGGTAAGCCTCAGAATTCTCAATATATTCGCTTATTAACTCGTAAATTTGTTCATTGAAATTGTCACGTTCTACATAACTGCTGTAATCACTCATATTATAGATTTTAATACAAAGATATAATTAAAACTTCATTAACTAAGAAAATGAGTATTCTTTTTTGACCCTCTTTTCATAGTCAGAAACACTCTCAACATGGGTATCAATCACCTCAATTAGCTCATCAATTGACACGTTCTGCATAAAGGACTTAGTAACACCATTTTTTATCAGTTTTATATCAAAATAATCTGTTCCTTCGTTATAAATAATCTCTACTAATCCTTTATGAATAAACCCATTAACAGAAAATCTCAATCCGTTATTTAGGGCTACTGGAGAGTTGAATCCCCAGCTAAGAACTACCCACTTTTGCCGTGTGAGACAGTTCAGTATGTATCTTGTCATAATTTTTCAGAAAACTTGTATGATTGACTCCCAACGGAAGCTTCTCCATTGAGCTTTTTCTACATCAAAATATGCGCTGGTTGCATAAATTTCTCTGGATTCTCCCCTCGCATTGATATATTTTGAAACTAATGAACGGTTGAGTGTTCCCCATGCTTCACGAACACTGCCATCCTTTTTTAAAAATAGGAAGTGAGCGACACCATTACACATTTTTTCTTTCAGGCTCTGAATCAACATTGATTTCATACCCGCTAGCAAATCGCTTTGAGTTCTTGATTGAATGACCATTGCTCTTGTAACGGTCATGTTGTTTATTGCAATTAACTGTACCATAATTATTTTATTTAAACTGTAGTTAAATTTAGTTGTGTTGAAAGATTTTCAATCTCTGATTTGTAAAACGAAACATTGCCATTTGTCCTGTAAGCTGCTGCTAAGTTGTAATTCGCAATCCAGATTCTTTTAAGTGTAGAACAAATGCGAATGTCTTTAATAGAACTTAGAACATTAGCAAACTGATTTCTGTGATTTTCTGCTGTTTTCATATCTTCATTGTAGCCGTAGTCGCACATCATCCAATACCAATCGTGATTATTAATCATTGCTATTGCTTTTTCTATTAGTTCGTTCATCGTGTTTGTTTTTGAATACTATGCAAATATATGACATATATTCAATATATGCAACAATCCCTAGTTAATTAATATTAAAAACGTGACATATATTCAATATATGCAACAATAAGTCTATCTTTGTAAATTATATAAAAGAGATATGGAAAAAAAAGAACGAACAGTGATTCATTTGGAATTAAATGGGTCACATTATTATTTTGGGAGCTTAAAGGCAATGACGGTACAATTCCCAAAAGCTGAGATTGGAATTGAATATAGTAGTTTGAGGAATTATGGACTTACAGAAGATAAACTATATCAAAATTCAAAGTGTATTATTCGGAAAGGAGTGCTAAAAGCAATTGAAGGAGGACGGGGACAGAGTAAAGAAAAATCAGAGTGATTTCACTGAAAAAACAGGTAATTTGCACTATGTTTGGAAAATGTTTGGAATTTCCATAAATAAAAAAATGCAACTAATTGAAAATCAGTTGCATTTTTCTGTCGCATATCGCTTAGTGTACCCGAAGCGGGACTTGAACCCGCACAGCCGTAAAGCCAAAGGATTTTAAGTCCTTCGTGTCTACCATTCCACCATCCGGGCGTGATATACTGTGTTTAAGAATGAGCGAAAGACGGGACTCGAA
>Ga0302286_10002792_pt1 | contig 11987 bp, 6 predicted proteins | sample III_Fen_E2_3_FD_198765 | JGI IMG/M metagenome (GOLD analysis project Ga0302286, IMG submission 198765) | Peat permafrost microbial communities from Stordalen Mire near Abisko, Sweden - III_Fen_E2_3 | ecosystem: Environmental > Terrestrial > Soil > Wetlands > Permafrost | place: Sweden: Abisko...
TTTGGGAAATGTTTGGAATCAAAACAAATGCATTTATAGTTTGGATAGATGATACGTTAATTTATATTTTAATCTATTGGGAGGATGGGGAGGATAAATAACAGCTCACAGGATGGCTGCTTGAGTTTGAGAAAGTCTCTCACTTTCCCCCAAACAGAGGAGTGAGCTTTGAGTTGATTCTAATAATTACAATTAATTATTTTCTTGATTTGCCAGTATTTCGAGAAAGCAATTAGTTTATGTCCACTCAATCTACTTTATTTAATCCAAAGGTATTAGATGTTAGCCGATTTTTAAAATAAACATAGTTATTTGAGTAGATAGACGCATCAAGATGAAGAATAAACTGCATGTCAAACTTAAACATAACAAATAATGCATCATAAGATGAAATATATTGACATTTTAGATTATTTATTGTGAGAATAGGTATTTGACATTAATTGCTGTCTGACGATGTTAACACGTGTCGCATATTGTCAGAGCTTGGCGGATTAAGGCATGCTTCGAACCAATCTGAGAGATTCTAGATCGAAGTGTGGACAATATTTATGGAGATAATTAAGTTTGATCTCAAACTCTTTTACCTTTGATGAACTAATCAAACGCTTAACTAGACCAGATTAGTACAATTAAACAGTGATAAATTATAAATATTAATTATTTTTTCCCTGAAAATACTGACTGCACCTCTCAATAATGGTAATATATTTATCTCTCTCTCTCTCCATCAAGTAATATTTTAAATTCACTGAGGCCTCTGGTACTTACTTCTCCTTATTACAAAGCAAACACACTTAACAAAACAATGATCTCAAGAGAAAAGGCAAAAAAATCCAAGATAATTCTAGAGAATCTTTCTTTTCATCAGAAATTTCATCAAACTAACCTAAATGTGCTTTTAATTAATGCCATTGAATCTAATAATCTCAATAGTACTAGTATTAGATTCTAGCCAACTCAAAAACTACAGGGAATGAGAGAACTATAGCAAATAGTTTATTTAAAAACAAAAAGATAAATCTAAAAAACAAATGAGAATAATCATCTTGAGTGTTATCCTATTAATTGCACCTTTCTTCGTGGCAAGCTAGAAGCTAGTCATCGATAAGCTCGAAATGAAAGGATTGGATGGTCAGTGGATTGAGAAAATCTACCAATCTCCCTCAGATACCGATATTGGCGATGTTGCTGTATTTGGATGGATTCAAATCGATAAAGTTCTCTCTAAATACCAGCACGGACCGATAGTCTTAGTGGATTCTCTCCCTTCCAACATCGAATTTAACGAGATTTCAAACTCCGAACAATTGTTTTCCCTGAATTTCACGAACAATCCTTCGAAGGCTTTAACCATTTCTTCTTCAAACAACCAAGATAAAAGGATTATTTACTACCTGCAACTCCATGACTTTGACCGATGGATATTCTTCTACACTGCCAATTCCTTCAGCCAGTAGAGACAAGTCACATACATCAAAACTGCTGAAGAAAATAAATCTTTCAAAATCACAGCTAACACCAAATCCACAAGATCACAATATTACAAGCTCTCAACTGGTGTCGGCATGAAAGACAATAAGTTCTTTTTCCCTGGAAAAATGGAGAGACTCATATTCCACATAGGCCAAAATGCATTCAGGGAAAAGGATTTTGAGTTTTTGCATGCTTTTCATCCTGAAATGCCACTGGATTGTGGGAAAGGATTCTCTCACTGCGGATTCACTGGGAAGGCATTCGACTTATGCAGTGTTCCTGGGAATGTACAAATGAAAAGTGTGCTACTTGGGACGAAGAAAATGGTATCTTCTTGTTTGAATTACATTGGTGGATAAACTGAGTTTAGAATCAACGAAAACTATGATTGCATGTCAGAGGATAATTTCTAAGAGCTACTGGATTTTAAGGTAATTTCCTTGATTAAAAATGAGAATGATTTGTGCATTGAGTGATGTGCGTAATTCTAAATATTGTATTCGCCATATATTATGTGTTAGTTTGTTCTTCTACAACAGCCCTGCTTTGTTTAATAATAAAAATGATTTATTATGATTCTATTAGCATTTTTAGCTGATTTTCAGATAGTCTATTCTGAGTTGCAATCAAACCGATCTTGCATGGCATTCTCTAGATTTTTGGATTCTTTTCTCTGAGGTTTTATCAGTCAGTCTTCGATTGGTTTAGAACAACTCTGAATTGCGTGTTTGAATTAATGCGTATGAGAGATTTATCATTTCCAAGCAGAGAAATGCATGGAATTTCTAAGAAAAACTAAGAGAACAAAACTACTATTATCAAAAGGAATAATTAATCAAAAAATAACAATTTAAAACAAACTAAGCAAGCTCAAATGGGAGGCTCATCACAACCTGCGCAGCGTTTTAGTGTGCTTCTTAAAGTGCTATCCACTGTTCGAAACCATAAGAAGAAAACGATTCTCTTGATGTTCATTCTTTCATGTTATCTAGGCTGGAAACTACGCGCGAAGATACCCTATCAGAAAATAATCCAAAAAGTCATGGGACGCATCATGGAAGCTATGGATAAGCAAATGAAGCACTAATAGTTCATGGAGAGTAAAACAATCTCGTTGAATGTGTGTCTCAGTGAATTTGAAAAGGGTACATTGCTGAGCTCATTACCTGGACACTACAGTAGGATGTTTGAAATATCTGAGTGCAGAGATGAGCTGCGAAACAAAGCAAAGGAACTCAGCAAAGATAGGAAAACAGAAATATGGCAGAAACTCATCGATGAAGTTATGTTGTTTGTGTTTTTCTCCTTGATCGTGACAAGACAGAGAACGACTGTCGAAATGCTGAAGAAGACACTCATAGCGAAATACAGAGAAAATTTAGCGAATGTGCTTGGAGAGGATGTAACTTAAGCACAGAGTTTGCTTGAAGATCTGCTAACTAACTACTTTAATAGCTCCTTTGACGAGAAGAATGTGCTACTGTTTTTGAGAGAGAATCTAGTTTATGACATCAAGCCAACTTCATAAATGGATTTCTTTGAAGTCAAGAAGAATCTCACAAAGCTATTGACTTCATGCGCGTTCACAACAACAAGCTCGAATAGGAAACGCTCATAAGCAGCTAAGAAGGCTCAGAAAACTAAAACAAAGTTGATTAGTTCGAAAGATAAAAATATCCAGAAGTTATTCTGGGATTCATCAGATCCAACACATGAATCACCATCGCTGATCAGCCAAGTATACAATGGGGTTAAGAGAATAGGGTAATTCATTTTACCGAATATGTACCCTGAATCATAGCATTTAACACCTCCTCCAAGAAACTACTAATTGCTTTAACTGCTGTTTGGGACGAATACGGAAAATGCTGTTGCTGATATGGAGAACAACAAGGCTATTGCTGAGGCATTCAGGGAAAGAACTAAGAGATAAAGAGCTTAACAATAAGCATAAGAGTTGAGTGTGTTTGATAACTAAGAGGATGATATTAGTTCTGACGAAATGAGTGATTCAATCAATAAAAAAGATCAAAATGACACTCAAAGCAATTAGAAATAACCTGAAAAATCCAAGGTCGAGGAGGAAAAGACAACCCAGCAAGGAAAGACTCTCTGCACGTTGATTCTCAAGGAATTAAGGGACATTCTAGATATGTCTAGTATGAATACATATTTCTACTACAGCTGTCTTTTCGATCTCCGTAAGTTCTTGAATAGACTGCTGCTGTTGCTGCATAAGAAATAAGAACTCGGGTTGAAATAGCCATTCGCAAAATATTCAGTGTATCTTGATAAACTCGTTCTTGAGGAGTTCCTGCGACCTGATGCAGAGCAGAATAATCAAGGATTCTATGATGTCAGGATTAAAAAATGCTTTGGATTAATTAAATCATCTCATTCAAGACATCAATTACATCCTCAACAACACTAGCTAGGAATTACTAATGGATCATCTGATCCGTCGACTCAAGAAGCTTTGGAACTATCCAGCAGTGGGGAAAATAACTTATTTCAAAATAGCTAAGAACCTCATGTAGTTGAGCCATTAGAGTATCTGATAAATCTGAATGTATTGTAGGAGATTGAACAGCATTAGATTGTTGAAGAAGCACTCAAGGAAATTATCAAGAGGATCTTCTTTGAAAGAGAATAGTCAACTGTTAGTTTTGCACCTGTAGTACAGCAGAAGAACTAACAAAATGATGATGCTCAAGGAGGAGGTTAAGGATTAGGATAACTTCTTAATATGCTAGGTGGAGGTGCACCTGGAGTTGGTGGATAAGAAGGAGGAGATCTTATGTCGTTGCTTTCTCGCATGTGACAGACATGTGCTGATGAGTTTTATAAAAATATAATGTGCGCATGTATTTAAAAATCTGTAATGTTGTGTTGTAATTCTCAAGACTTAAACCAATATAAATATCTATGTCTTTTCTTGATTTATATCTCTTTTTGAGCGGGTAGAACAAGAAGATTTCACAGAAAAAGAAAAAGCCTAATTCAACTTTTGAGTTTAGAAATATTCAGTATATCTATCTTTGGGCTTATTATCAAACAAGCAGAGAAAGTGTGAATGGAAGAAGACAAGAAACCAACTGTCTTAGCTACCAAGCGACAAAGCAAGGATAAGCAAAATTGGCTTCTCTACTAGCTCTACGTTAGAAAGGTTTGAAAATAATTAGCTATTTTTCAAAGGATAGGCTAAATAAAGCGAGAAAGCAATTGGGTTGCTGATATGAATAATCGAAAGGAATGAATTTGCATAATAAGCAACCAAATCAGATTTTGCGTGCTTATATTAAATATTCATTACTAGCTTGGAAGAGCATAATGATATGAAAGCGATTGAGTCTTCAACAAAACGAATGGCTTTAGACAATATTTATGTGTGTTGATCATTTTAAGACTTTAAAATACACTCATCAGATGTTTATGAAATACTATTAGCTGCTACGATTACTTAACTATTTGTTTTTTAAGGACTTCGGGAAATGCATGGAGATGATAGACGCAATCAATTACCAATATGGAGGATAACACGAATTCGCCAACTATCTTAAAGGTATCAATCTTGTGCTTTGTTCTCTTGAAAAAGCAATAAAGGGAGTTCAAATTGCAGTCTTTAAGAGCTATCTTATTAAATTCTATTCTTTCCAAAAGCGTTGATCCTGCGTAACAGTGGAGAATTAGCAGCATCTTTAGACCTTCTAAAAGACTTGCATGGATACAACGAAGCCAACTATGATGTTCTCAAGCAGATCGCTCGCTCAATGTAAGTGCTTATTCACAAAATAATACACAAAAAGCACACACTCACATACTTCTGAAAAAACAAAAAACTAAAAAGGTTTCTCTGCGGGAAGTACAAAGCTTCAGTGGAGGTAGCTAATCAAGCCCTTGCTATTAATCCGAAGGACTGGTAGTTGATCTACACGCAAGGTTAATGCTATCTCAACACGGAAGAATACGATAAAGCACTGGCATCATTCACATAGGCTAATAAACTCTCCAAGCACGAATCCACGTATGAGCTATTTGTAGACTTCTTCTTTTTCGACTGCTACTTTCATTAGATGATTTTTGCAATGTTCTCTCAATGTTTAGGTTCAGTGAGCTAGGTAGGCTATACACAATCATGCGGGAGCCTGAGAAAGCAGTCAAAGTATACGAGGAGGCACTCGAGAATTCCAATGAAAACTCAGATATTCTGGTTATTCTTGGGATAATCTCGCTGACTCAAGGGAATGAACAAAAAGCATTCTAGTATTTAGGCAGGGCTCTTTCGATCGATAACAGAGATTCTAGAGGCATCCTTGCAGCGAGTTCAATCATGCAAGTAACCAATCAATACAATCAACTTGCGAGATAAATTGAAGATATTTTTTTGTTGTTGAATGAATGATTGAAATTTTAAAGGACAAGCAAGATTACGATGCTGCTCTGCTGAAGTACAGGATCATGGCTTAATAGAATCCAAACTCGCATTAGCTGTGGAACAATATCGGCATGTGCTTCTACGGGAAACAGCTGTACATTGCATCCATAGCATGTCTCAAGAAAGCACTTTATCTCAGTCCTTTCTAATGGATCACTTGTCTCAATCTCGGACTAGTGTACATGACTACATAGCAGTAAACACACGCAGAACATTCAGTTTATTTAGTTCATTTTACCAATGACATCATCACTCATTATTCCCTTTTGCTTGAACCTCTTCTTCTAGGTATGCAACGGCTTATTTCTTCTTCAGTGTATCTATCAACCTCCGTTCAGACTATGGTCTGACATACATGCATCTCGGATAGTGCTTGAACAAGCTAGAAGATTTCCCGAATGCTTGTGCAGCTTTCAGAAAAGCACTAGAAATCGAAAAGTAAGGGAAATTAAGACTATCTTTTTGCATAATATTTTTGTGTTAAATATGTTTCGGATGCCCCCTTTCAGCTGAAAAGTAACTAATTTGTTGGTATTTCTAGGGACTACTTGATCTACTTGAACTTCTCTATTATCCTGGCTTAGCGAGGATAGGCATACTTCGGGGAAGCCAAGGAAAATGCACTCATTTTTGAAGAGAAGTTCAACTAATTGCATGAAGACTCACGAGTCGATGCTAATGAGATACTTGAATAACGAGCTACTCTATCTAAGTTGCTATCTCTGAATCTTCCTGTAATACCGAATAAATAGTCTCATTGAAGCAACAGCGGCAACAATATTAGCTTCTTTAATGGTAAGTTATGATAAAGGGATTGAAGACTACTTAGGTTGCACTGCAATTATAAGTTTCTTTGAATGTTAAAAGTGTGGATGCTTGTTGGGTTTGTATATGTTTGATATAAGAGATCTATTATTGGGATTAAGTGTTTATTGGAAAATTGATAATGTCTTAAGATAAGTAAAAGAACATCAAAGCAGTTATTTATAATTCAAATAACATGCAAGAACAAAACAAAAAGAAGAAGAAGTAATATTATATGTAGTTTCATTGATTCTAAGGATATCAGTGTATCGTGTTGTACTAGCTCAGCGAAGAGAATGGTCCTTCCAAGATTTGTTAGTTCAACTAGTGGTGTATTACAGCAAATAATCATATGTCAAAATCAATCAGAAAATAAAATAAAACTATGTCAATATACCTGTGATTTAATGTTGGTGACCCAGTTATTGTACGCTACAAACTGTGAATTGCTGCCTTCTGCTATTTTTTTCCTCAAATGATTAACCTACAGCTACGGTGCATCGATGACACTGCTAGCATGACCAGGGATAGCATATTTACTCCTGAGTGTCTCTAATGCTCCTTTGACATCGTATCGTCCACTCGCATTCTAAAACAGCAGATTGTTGCTAACTTAAGAAGGATTGTTGATCTAACCACCTAAGCTACTCGCATTCACATAATTATTATTCAATTGCATTGATTTTCCTTGATTTGTTGTTGTTATTCCTACACCTGCTGATGCTACTCCAGTTTGATTACTATTAGGATTAAACAGCAACGAAGCTGTTGGCATGTTATTAGCTAAGATAGTCTTCCAAGCAGTGGATAGATTATTTGTGAGAAGTTGTTTCTGTTAAGCTTCAATGACGGATGAGGCACCTACACTTGCTGGAGATAAGGTAGTATAAAGATTGTAGAGTTATTAGAATGTCTATTGATTAAATGATTAGCTATTGTTGTTATTGCTAGCATTCCCGATGATATCTTAGGTTGTAGCTTGATCATAGAGTTTCTCCATTGTACTGAGCTATTAGTCCTTCAAAGCATAGACAATCTCCATTTCTTGGAGACTAGCAATCTCCGTTTCGATTCGTTTGATTTGTTGTTGCATGTTCACCTCCATCGACTCTAAGACGCTCTTTCTGTGGGTTTAAATCACATTATCAATCATACCATACGTTCAAGCAGAAATTCCTTTTGTTACTTGAGCTCAGATGGAGCAGAGTTGAGCTGCATACTCAAGCTGAGTTAATCTTTTTGGATCTGCTCTTCCATCTCAGCAATATGCTACTTTCTGCTATTAATCAGCTGCTTGTTCTCAGTTAGAATGTTCCTCTCCATGATCAAGCTGTTCTACCAAACACGGCGGATATTACCACTGGTATTACTATTATTGTTCACAGCTGATATTGTTTATCTTTGCTACTAAGACAGTGACTTATACTACTAATTTTCCTCCTCTTTCTACTGATTGTATCCTTCCACATCCTCTCCTGATTATTTCCTGTGTTTCTTATGATCTTTTGCTTTATTCGTTGTAGTGCGATTATTATTATTATTCTCAGATTCCTATTGCGTCTATTTGAAACTCTACTGCTGTTAGAACTACAACAACTGAGATATCTATTATTCTTTGAGTTATTGCTGTTCTTCATGCAGTTCTGCTTGTTTCTTTAATGATTCTTAGAGAATTCTTTATTATTCAGCTTACTGCTCCTATTGTTCCTAAGGAAAACAACAAAACAAATAATCAAATCAATTTAGAATTCTTAGTACACATACACATACAGAATCCTCCCAAGAATTATCAGTCTTTTTCTCTAATTACCGCAAGTGTATTCTGTAAATGTTTGACTAGATCTTGGAACTACTAGAATTTCTGTGAATCGGATGCATTCTCTAACTATTATATTCTCATCTTCTATTTCGCTAGAATCAATTCTTTCTAGAACTCTAAATTTGCTTTCCTCCTATTAACTACTTCTTCCTTTTTGTGCTACTTCGTGATCTCCAGCTATTTCAGTTCTTTTTCCTTCTCATCATTCGATTTACTCAGTTTCTCTATTCTCTTCTCGATTTCACTCAACTACAAGATATTCAAATTCAAACTAGATGTATTCCTCAACAATACTTCTTAGCCATCCACTGCACTTTCATCTCCGTTTAGTTAGTCCTACGAGGATGACTTCTACGGTTACTTAGCAGCTAATACTCTAGATTAACTAAGTGTCTGCTATTATTTGTATAATTCCAAAACAATCTGCAACTCTTCTTTGAGCTTGTCAATTGTTTCTTGCTCCTTTTGCATGATCCTTTGTTCTACGTTTAATACCTGTCTGTGCTCTTCTATGTTTGATTAATAAGCTTGCTTCGAGCATATCAACTCAAACGCACTCTCATCTAGTTTAGAACAATAAAGCAAAAATCATTCAAAACTATTATTCATTTAAACCCCCCTCTCTTTCTCTCCTTCCTTCATTCTTCATATATTTATCTTACCTAACTCTGAATTGGATTTGAAAGTCTCTTTGAGTTTCTTCTGTTTTTCTGCAGTTTCCCTTTTGAGTTATTCTCTCTAGCTGTAATATTTCCTGTCTACTTCTTTTCCTATTTCTATCGATTACAAACTCGCTTTCATTGTGAGCTCCTGTCTTTCAGCTTGGATCCTATTCTACACTTCTTCTAAGGCTCTCCTCTTCTTGACCTCATTCTCACTTTCCAAAGCCTTCTCGATTTTACTCTCTTCATTCTAACTCAGAAATAATCAAAAATACATTAATCCCTCTTGAATACTAAAACTCTCTCATGATCCTATCCTACCTATGCATGTAACGCACTGCTCTACAGCTTATGTGATGCTTGTATGCTATTCAGCAACTGCTGCTACCTATCAGCTGCTTCTGTTTCAATCTTCTCCTTTGTCTTCTTGAGAGTCTATTTCAACGCAGCAATCTTCTATTCACTGCTTTCTGCTTCTTATCTTTCCAATTACATATTTGCATCTTTCAATCCATTCTACTCTTCTTTCATATGTTTCTACTGTTCCTTCTCAATCACACTCAGTTTCTCAGCGTATTCCTTCAATTTTATCTCTCTAAAACTCTGAAACTAATTATTCACCTTGTTCCTTTAGTCCTTGAATTACTAATCGAATTTCCTCTATGCTTCTGATCTATCTCGTCTTGCATTCTCTAGCTTTCTGCTCCTCGCCTCTAAACCATCTTTTCTGTCTCTCTCAAACGCAGATGCTTCCTTATCCAATTAGATTCTCTCTAGATCTTCGACTTCCTGCTTTCGCAAAGCCAGATCTGATTCCTGTTAGATCTTCGCTGTCTGGAAATCTTCTTGAATCTATCCCTCAACAGTCTTCTTAACTCCTTTTTTCTTCTCAACCAATACCCTTTTCCTATCATCTTCAGCTATTTTGACTGACTTTTTCAAATCCTTTAGATCTTTCTCTATGTTCTTTTCGTTTTCCTTTTATTCCTTCTTCCGTATTCCTTCTAGCTCTACATTCCTCGATTTATACTTATTCAATTACTCCGATTCAAATTACATCTGATCTTCATTTAACTCCCTCTCCACTGTGTTCCTCATCTATGCTTGTTCATCATTTTCTTCATTCAGAAATGATCCATTCAATCCCATCCTTTCATTCATCGATGAATCCAAGACATTAGAATCACCTACAAATCCTTCATTCATGTCTTGCTTCTCAGCACGAGATCTCAGCTGCTACTCAGCTTACTTTAAAAACAGAATACAAATAATCAAATATGAGTTGGTTTACAGTCCTCTTTCTCCCTCTCATTTACCTTTTATTGATCTTTGAGTTTACTGTCTTCAAATTTCTTTTTGTAGAATTCATCACACGGATGTTCCAATTGTTTCTCTCCTGTCTCTGCATTCACATAGTAAACTTGATCATCCAGTTTATTCTAAAACGGCTGCCACTACTCTGGGAGTGGTGCTTTGAGTCCTTCTTTCGCAATGTAGAAGTACTTCTTATCTTTCTCAAGATCCATTCCAAGAAAATGCGCGTATTCCCGAACATCTGTGCAATATGCAAAAAGAAAAGAAAATATTCAATAAATGGTTCAGCACAGCCCCCCTGATAAGACTAGTGATAATAATTAATTAATAATCTCACCATCTTCAGTAGGTTCATAGTTCTCATCCATTTCTTCATCTAGTCTCACCCATTCTTCATCATTATCTGATCCATATTCTTCACCATATTATCCACCAGCAGCACCACCTCTTTGCTATTGCATCTAGAGGTATTGTTACTATTACTGTTGCATCAGTAATTGCTGCTAGTAGTTCTTCTGCTACAGCATGCTCATCTGCTTATTGTTATTTTAACCAGCTGCAAATGCTCCATTCACGTTGTTGGGTTTCTGCTTCCACATAATAGTAATAATAGATCGCTCCTTTGATTGTGATTTATAATTATTATTATTATTTCAAAAACTAGCCAGGATCTCTCCCTCTAATCAACTAAATGACTTATCTTAAGCTGGTTATACAATAGTCTTTAAGTGTTTAAAATCTAATACTAAACTTCCCAATCGCTAGAAACTTATTATTGAAGATATTATTTCTCTTTTTGTTTTCAATGATTCCAATAAACTTCAAACAGCCAGCTCAAAAAACTTAAGAAAGTTCGAAAAATACACTAGTTATATCAAAAGACATCATAATAATACCAAATAAACAGACAAAATCTAGTGGTCTCAAATCAAAGCGAAAGAGAGAATCAACTAGAGAAACCAAAGCAGAATCAAAATAATAATACAAACTGATATGCACACACAAATATTTTCTTGTTTTTCAGAATATATTTGTGATCTCAATTCTTCTTGAAACTCTTCTTGTTTCTATTATCTTGCTTGTGTTGCTGGGAGTTGTGATTGTTATGATTTTTGCCTTTAACAATTTGCTTTTTCTTTTCAGGAAGTTGGTGTTGTTGTTATTCGTTATTGGATTTATTGTGCTTTCCATTCGTGGTGCTTTCTTGTGAGGCTGCATTAGATTTCTAAGCGATCTACTCTGATTTGGAATTAGCTTATTGCTTCTTATGCTGCTTGATGAGCTTAATTTACTCAGCAATCATTCTAGCTTCTTCCTCTTCATCCATTGAATCTTCTTCTTCCTCTTCGTCATCGTCATCTTCACCTTCCATATCTTCAATGGCATCTGAATCATAACTATCCTCTTCTTCTTCAACTATTTTTTTATTCTTTTTGCCAGCAGATTTCTCCTTAACTTCTTCCTCTGCCTCTTCCTC
>Ga0302286_10002794_pt1 | contig 11981 bp, 13 predicted proteins | sample III_Fen_E2_3_FD_198765 | JGI IMG/M metagenome (GOLD analysis project Ga0302286, IMG submission 198765) | Peat permafrost microbial communities from Stordalen Mire near Abisko, Sweden - III_Fen_E2_3 | ecosystem: Environmental > Terrestrial > Soil > Wetlands > Permafrost | place: Sweden: Abisko...
AGTGGATTAGATTCAAATCTTATCCTTCATTTCAATTTCTACTTTGATTTGTTTGTCTGCCCGGAGTAATACCAAGGTTAAAGGTCTTTTGGAAGGGGTTTCAAAGATCTTCCTGATTTCGCTCATAGTCAGTTCAAAGGCTTTGACACCGTTTACTTCTACAATTTGATCACCGCTTTTGACACCGGCAAGATCGGCAGGGGAATTGGCCCAGACATCCAGCACTTCTGACAGCGCCACATTGGGAAGGATTTGAATAATTTCGATACCGGCCACGTTGTATGAATAGCGGTTATTGAAATTCTGATTGGGCTTGAAATAGAGGAGCTTTTGAGAGTAATCGATAATGAGGTTGAAGCGGCTCAAGAGCTGGCTGCCGATGGTGCCATCCCTTCTGGACAGGGCAATGATACTGCTGATAGAGGCTGAATCGGGGAAAGAGACAATCGGGTTCTTGAGGCAGAATTCCCCGAAACAGATCTGGGGGATATGCCCGTATTTGCCGGTAATAATGCCGCTAAAACCCTCTCCAATGGTACCTTGAATCGACTTCTCGGGGAGATGGACTGATCCTTTGGTGAAAGTCTGAAACCAGGCATTGAGTTCAGCACCGGTATCAAGGAGCATTTTAACCTGTTTACGGGTGTTGTCGGATTGAACTACCGTCAATTCAACGAACATTTTCTGGCCTTCGAGAATGATGGGCATCACGCCGTACCCTTTGGGTAAAGTCAGTGTTTTGGGGTCATAGAACCGGACCCTTTTATGGGTATAGTCTATGTCGACCGCATAATCCTGAAAAAAGTCGATCCCGACGAGTCCATTAATTTTAGTACCGGAATGCTTGGACAGATTGAAAACATCGGTTTTAAGGACGTAGACCGATTTATTCTCCAGTTTTAATTTCCCTAATTTAAGGATATTGGAGTTACTGGCATAAGCATCCAGATGGTCTTTGCCACCCAGCCCCATTAATTCCTTTACATCCGAATAATTCAGGGATATTTTATCACCGGCCATTAATTCGGTGATAATGGTATTGCGGATGCCCGAATCGAGTATTAAGTTCAGGGGGGAGGAATCATTGATCTTCACTTTCACGACGACATAACTTCCCACCAATTCAAAATGAATGGATTGGATTATCTTTGGTTTTGCCGTAACAGGTCCATCAGCTAAAAAAAGTATGAAAAAAGCAAGGATAAAGATTTTTTTCATAGGAATAAGGTATTATTTTATGCCATAGTATGCTCTTTAAACCAGACGATTGCTTCTTTAATGGTTGGTTTGATATCGGTATCGGGTAAATTCAATTCGTTCCTTGCTTTGGCATTGGTATAATATTCCCTGATGATCAACTGCTTGAGGTTCATCGAGCAGAGTTCCGTTTTGAGACCCATCATGCGGGCTACATCCCCTATTTTTCCAAGCACAACCAATACTAAATCCGGAAGTATTATAATATGTTGACTGTATCTTCCCACTTCCTGTTGAAGGGTGTAATACTTTTTAAACGACAGATTCACTCCTGATGCGAGGTATCTTTCCCCGTTACGCCCCTGAGTCAAGGCATTGCAGGCAGCGATGGATACATTACGTACGGATACGAAGTTTTTACCGCCCCCGGGAATAAACAACAGTTTGCGTTTGTAACCCATGAGAATCAATTTACCCGAGCTGGGCTTCGTATCATACGACCCGATCATGAAAGTGGGATTGATGATCACAACATGACGGTTTGCCTTTTGAGATGCTTCCACCATCAGTGTTTCCGATTCTGCTTTACTTTGGGCATACAATGATTCCGTAAAAGGGAGTTGTATATTGAAACGTTCATCACCAGGCAGTTGTTCATTGCCATACCCCACTGTATTGGCAGAACTGATATAAACAATCCGGTGAATATTCAATTCACTGGCAATCCGGAGTACCAGGGCGGTACCGGCTACATTCACCGACCTGTAATCGTCGTACTTCAATAAATCGGTGGCAGTAACGGCAGCAATATGAATGATGGCATTGCAATGGCTTGCAGCCTGGAGTAAGGTGTAGTAATCGGTAAAATCACCTTCCACCACATGCACCGCATTCAGATCAAAAAATATGTTCTTTTTACTTCTGACTATGATATGAACTCCATGATGTTGATTTAATAATTCCATCACCACATGATGTCCCAATAAACCATTTGCTCCTGTTACTAATACGTTCATATTTTGTCTTTAATTAGTAATTTTACAAAAGTAATAAATCTTTTATTTAATTTAATGATATTAAAAAATAAGAATCATTTTAATAAGCAGTATATTTGCTGCCATATAAAATTATTTCGCAACACACATGGAGACACAAGTAGTATTGATTACAGGTGCAAGTGCCGGCATAGGACTGTCAGCAGCGCAACAATTAATGAATAAGGGAGTAAAGGTTTATGCGGCATCGCGCCGGGGAGGAACCGCCCAAAAGGCAGTGAGCGGACCGGGGGAAATCATCCATGTCAAAATGGATGTTAACCAGGAAGCGGAAATAGCGTTGGTAGTACAACAGATTTTGAAAGAAAACAAGAAACTGGATGCCCTGATTTGCAATGCCGGGAATGGCATTGCAGGATCCATAGAAGATACCTCGCCGGAGGAAGTACGTTATCAGTTTGAAACGAACTTCTTTGGGGCAGTAAAAACCATCAATGCCTGTTTGCCCACTTTCCGGGCGCAGGGTTACGGGAAGATCATAGCTACTTCGTCGGTGGCAGCTATCGTACCCATTCCATTCCAGGCATTTTATTCAGCAGGTAAATCAGCCTTGCTGGTTTATATGCAGGCATTAGCGATCGAGGTAAAGCCTTTCGGCATTCAATGTTGTACCATATTGCCGGGTGATACCAAAACAGAGTTCACTTCAGCCCGTAAATATACTATCAAGTCGCAATTGCCCGAATCGGCCTATACCCAGAAAATGAAAACATCGGTAGGGAAGATGGAAAAGGAGGAACAAAACGGCATGTCGGCTGAAATTGTAGCCTCTCGAATGGTACAGCAGGTGATGAATAAGAAGATGAAGATTTTTGTGGTACCGGGCCTTCAATACCAACTCATTTGTTCCATATACAGCCGCCTGCCTATCTCCTTGCGCCTTTGGGTAGTAGGGCTGTTATACGGTTAAAAAGACAGGGTACAAAACCAACGGATTACAACAAAAGCGAAGATGAACTCTTCGCTTTTGTTGTTTTAACAACTATCCTTTCCCGTATAAGAGGATTTTGAGACTCATATCCTATCAACAACCTGTTGAAAACTTAGTGAAAACCTGTGAAAGAAATATTACAACTTAATTTGGAAATGCAAAAACCCTTTCTGCTTATGTAATGTTTTGAAACTGCAAAATAACTTAGCACTTTTTTCATAGTAATTTTTTAACCTGTTTTTTCAGGTTATGAGCATTGCATCCATAAAAACTTTCTAACTTTGCAGTTATTAACAACATGTTGATAAAGTATGTAATTTTCTTATTTATAAAAGAATAATTCATTTTAATTTGTTTATAAGACAGGATTGAAATTTGATAACGAAATATACAAGCTTTTTAGAAAAATATTATGAACCAAATGAACAGTCTATTATTATCTTCATAAAGTTTTTTTAAAATTTAAAAGAATAATACTAATATAGTTTTGATAACTCTGAACATGGAAACAACCCAACTGATAGCCGCCATACAAAAACTAAAAAAAGAAAAGAATGCCGTGATCATGGCACACTATTACCAGACAGGTGATATACAGGATATTGCCGATCATGTAGGGGATAGTCTGGCACTGGCACAATGGGCTTCGAAAACCAATGCGGATATCATCGTGCTTTGTGGCGTTCATTTTATGGGGGAAACCGCCAAAATACTCTCCCCAACCAAAAAAGTACTGATCCCGGATCTGAATGCCGGATGTTCCTTAGCCGACAGCTGCCCTGCGGACGCATTTGAAGCATTTACCAAGGCCCACCCGGATCATACTGTCATTTCGTATGTAAATACCACAGCAGCCGTGAAAGCACTGACTGATGTGGTAGTCACATCGACGAATGCCCGGAAGATAGTAGATTCATTTCCCAAAGATGCGAAACTTATTTTTGGTCCTGACCGAAACCTGGGAAATTATATCAACAGTGTCACCGGACGGTCGATGTTACTATGGGACGGAGCATGCCATGTACACGAGCAATTCTCTGTTGAAAAGTTGGTGAAATTAAAATCCGAACATCCGGGTTCGCTGATACTGGCACACCCCGAATGTAAGAAAACAGTACTGCTCATGGCTGATTTTATAGGATCGACACAAGCCTTGCTGAATTATGCCACTGCTTCGGAAAATACTTCTTTTTTAGTAGCTACCGAATCGGGGATCTTACACGAGATGCAAAAGAGGAATCCGAACAAGGAATTTATTCCCGTACCACCCAATGACAGTACCTGCGCGTGCAATGAATGTAATTTTATGCGGCTGAATACCCTTGAAAAACTGTATAACTGCCTGCTGAATGAAACACCTGAGATATTAATTGATGAAGAATTAAGGGTAAAAGCGGTAAAACCAATTTTGAGAATGTTGGAAATGAGCTGATTACTGACGAATTTACTTACAGGTAAACCAGCCAGGGGTGTATTTAATAACCAGGTTTGTATTAAATAAATTGTATATGTGTTTGTAATCAACTTTTTAAAGGTAATGGATTATGGAAGCAATAGCAAAAATAAATATCTCAACCCCTGCAGGACGTAAAATTGTCAGGGAACTTGAAAAACATAAAAAACTGGTAAAAATATCGTATCCTGTACATTTTGAGAATGACAGGTTACCTGATGAAACCTTTTTTATACATGAAGTTTTTGCAGAATTAGAGGGTCGGATAAAAAACATCATGCTTTAGTGAAATGCCAATTCAGACTGAAAATTGTACCGGATGATTTTCTATAAATAGAGTTGAATACGTGCAACTATCATTGATTTATAGTGCAGTTACCTTAAAATTTTATCATACCCAACATGTCTGTTACCGGTGAATAAGTAAGAAAACTGTAAAAACAATACAAACAATGCCCGAAATGAGCTGAGTTTTATATACTTTTATCCCCGAAATTTTTAAAGGGAAACAATGCTTTATCCCTGAAAATTTTAATTTACTATTCAATTAAAACACAGAAGTTTAAAATTATTAAAACATATCATTATGTCAGTAGCTTTCGAAGAAGATAAACGTAAGGTCACCACACATCGCCTTAAAGAAATGAAAGATCGTGGAGAAAAAATATCAATGCTTACCGCCTACGATTATTCGATGGCCTCGATTATTGACGGGGCAGGCATGGATGTAATTCTGGTAGGTGATTCAGCATCGAATGTGATGGCAGGAAATATTACTACGCTTCCCATGACACTGGATCAATCCATTTATCATGGAAGTTCGGTTATGAAAGCAGTGAAACGTGCATTGGTCGTAGTGGATATGCCTTTTGGTACCTGTTCAGGAAACCCTGTTAAATCACTGGAGGCAGCAATCCGGATCATGAAAGAAACCGGAGCTGATACGCTTAAGATAGAAGGTGGAGAAGAAATAATTGATGATATTAAAAAAATTATCGGAGCAGGTATTCCGGTTATGGGACATTTGGGATTAATGCCTCAATCGATCAACAAATACGGGACCTATACGGTGCGTGCAAAAGATAAAGAAGAGGCCGACAAGTTATTAAGCGACGCATTGCTTTTACAAAAAGTAGGATGTTATGCCATTACATTGGAGAAAATTCCAGCCAAACTAGCCGGTGAGATCACGGATAAATTATCGATTCCCACCATCGGAATTGGTGCAGGACCCCATGTAGACGGACAAGTATTGGTGATGCACGATATGCTGGGCATAAACAATAACTTTTCACCCAAGTTCTTAAGGCGGTATGAAGACCTGCATACCATCATAACAAAAGCTGTGCAGAATTATATCAAAGACGTGAAAGCAAAGGATTTTCCGAACGAACAGGAATCGTATTGATATATAGCATATAATTGATAAAATACCATGATTAATGGGTGTTTACTAAAAGCGAATCATTGATTCGCTTTTTTTGTAGGATAAAAATAAAGTAAATAATCGATAAATTTCAACTCTCTAAAAAACCAACATTCCGGATGATTTGTTAGATGTCCATCAATGTAATACAATAATTTTCAGTAAACCATTAAAATTAAAAAAATTAAAAAAAATCAATTATGAGCACATCACATGTTTACCCGGGAGCATATACGTTGAACGCCTATGTGACCATAAAAGGATGCAGCGAAGCCATAGAATTTTATAAAAGAGCTTTTGGTGCACAGGAAAAGGGCAGGTTACTAATGCCAAACGGACAAATCGGCCATGCAGAAATTGAGATCGAAGGATCCATGCTGATGATGGCTGATGAAAACCTGGAATGGGGAAATAAAAGTCCCCAGACTATTGGAGGGAATCCCATGTCATTCTCTTTATATGTCAGGGACTCAGATACAACATTCCAGCAGGCGCTAAATGCAGGTGCTACAGAAATAATGCCTGTTGAAGATGCATTCTATGGCGACAGGGTGGGGCAGGTAATGGATCCATTTGGATACAAGTGGATGATTGCTACCCATAAAGAGGATCTGGACTATGAGGAAATGCAAAGACGTTCTGATAAAATGTTTTCTGCCAGGCAATCCAATTAGATTATAACAAAAAAAGCGGATATGTATCCGCTTTTTTTGTTTCGAATCAATTGAGCAATAATTAGGACTATGTATAGATTATAATTATATTTGCAGAGTTAATCATTGTTTTATTAAATAATTTATCCATCCGCTTTCATCTATAAATTAAAATGAATTTAAAAGCTATCATTTGTATTGCAGTTTTATTTTTAAGTATTGCAGTTTTTGGACAACAAGATAACCCATCCAAGGATCTAAATGCTCCTCAATCCAACTCGTTGAATGGATCTGATAATAATGAATTGAGAATAAATCTCTTAATGTCGATTGTTGGTTTACCGGAATTGAATTATGAAAGATTTTTTGCTGATAATATGGGAGTAGGGTTGGCTGTGTCTATTGCGCTGGATAAAGTTGAAAATATATCCACACGGTCCATTATATTACCCTATTACCGTCTTTATTTTGGAAATAAAAAGGCATCGGGATTTTTCATTGAAGGGAATATGGCTATCGTGGGGCAAAAGGAATTGAATTATAGTTACGATTACAATTCTCAGGTTGGAACTTCGTATACAAGTTCTAGTACTGATTTTGGATTAGGTTTTGCTGCAGGAGCTAAGTTTCTTACCCGAAATGGCTTTATAGGGGAAGCCTATTTGGGAATAGGAAGGTTATTTGGTGAATCGATCAATGGTGCTTATCCAAGGGTGGGAGTATGTTTGGGTAAAAGATTTTAGACTGTTATATAAATAAAAAAAAAGCGGATATATATCCGCTTTTTTTATCAATGTCCTGTTGAAACGATCTTAAATAACTTATCATTCCGTCGTATCAACTCACTGGTTTTAATGGAGAAATAAGTTCCCTTATCCACTTTATCCACCGGTTGCAACTGTACCCTGATTTCTTTGACAGTATCTTCATACGCTCCTGTTGTATCCCCTGTGATCAGTATTTCATCACCAACCGACAGGCTTTGGGCTTCGAGCAGGAATTCAGCCACCCCTAGTTTATTGAAATAGTTGGTCACCTTGCCCACATAGATTTTTTTATGGGTGGCTGCCGATCCATAGGTACTGCTCCACTCACCAAGACGCTGCCCCAGGTAGTAGCCGTTCCAGAATCCGCGGTTAAAGACTTTACTGAGCCTGTTGTTCCAATCCTCTTTTTTTACGTCCGTAAAGGTGCCTTCCAGACAGGATTCTATTGCTTCCTTATAGCAGGAAACAACTGCCTTTACATATTCTGCACCCCGTGCCCGGCCTTCAATCTTGAATACCCTGACACCAGCTTTTAGCATTTCGTCTACAAACCCAATTGTTTTCAGGTCCTTTGGGGACATGATGTATTCATTGTCAATCTCCAGTTCAATCTCCGAATCCTTGTCCTTGACTGTATATTCACGGCGGCAAATCTGGTTACAGGCACCACGGTTCGCGGAAAGGTTTTTCTCATGCAGGCTCAGGTAGCATTTGCCGGATACTGCCATACACAGGGCACCGTGGCAGAACATTTCAATGCGTACCGGCTTACCACTGGTACCATTGATATGTTCAGTTTCAATGGATTTGTATATGTCAGCCACCTGGTTCATGTTCAGCTCACGGGCTAATACCACCACGTCAGCAAACTGCGCATAAAACTTCAAGGCTTCTACATTGGATATATTCAGTTGGGTCGATAAATGCACTTCCACCCCAATGCTCCTTGCATACATTAATGCAGCCACATCAGCAGCAATAATGGCCGATACTTCGGATTCCTTGGCTACATCGATGATCTCACGCATTAAAGTCAGGTCATTGTCATACAGGATAGTATTGACAGTCAGATAACTTTTCACATTGTTTTCCCTGCAAATACCGACAATCTTTCGTAAATCCTCGGTAGTAAAATTACTGCTCGACTTACTGCGCATGTTCAGCTTTTCAATGCCGAAGTAAATGGAGTCTGCACCGGCAGCAATGGCAGCGGACAGGCTTTCCCACGATCCCGCAGGAGCCATGATTTCTATATCCTTGACCCCTAAAGGGGAATTTGAGTTGCTTTTATTTTGTATGTAATTCATATTGCTTTTAATAGTCAGTACTAATCCAGTTCTCCGCAATTTATCCCGATTTATCGGGAGGGGTTACGGGTCATTTATTGTATTTAGGAGTCAGTTTATCAATCGTAAAACTTACCCCCATCCGCACCTGTTGATATGGAAAGTTCTTTATTCCATATTGATACTGGGCAAAATAATGTATATTTTTATTGATTTTCGTTATTTTAGCAGCATATACTAATGGGGCATCCCCATAATCGGATCCGTACCCTGCATTGGTATGCATCCAGCCCCAATAGCCTGAAAGGGTATTTTCCAGCTTCCAGTGGTCATTGCCCAGGATAATCTTGCCTCCATACATGGGTGCATCATCCTGAGTACTCTGCCTTTCAGTTTCCCAACACATAAAACCAACATTGGCCACTGCCCTTATTTCACTGATAAGGTTGCTTTTTGTATGAAATGATTTGCCTATTTCCGCATCAAAATAGTATCCGGGTGTATTGAAGTAGCGCCTGTATTGCTGGAAAGTGCCGGAAGCTGTTTTCAGGGTAGTATTCAAAATAATATCCGGTGCAACTTTATTCTCTTTCAACAGGAGTATCCTGGTTTGAAAATAAAGATCCCCATTGGCTTTGCCGGAAGTATTTCCATCCAACATATCGCGTTCAGCACTCACCTGACCGGTCACCTGGTAATGCTCTAAAATAGTGGACCATACTTTAAAGGAAACCCGTTCGGGTATGAGAGGGAACTCGATCTTGAAATACCCGTTTTCAGTCTGATCACCGTGTCCGAAATAATAATCACCCATCAGGCTGATTGTTGTTTTGGCAGGAATGGTGGCATCAGTAAACTCAGGAACAGGGTTGGCATTGGGTCCGAACCACGCAGTGGAATACCGGGCCTGGGAGTATATGCTTTGTAATGAAAGAATTATTAAAATAAGAATACAATTTTTTTTCATGACAGTCAGAATGAATTGTGACTGCAAAGATACGCAATAGTATTTTAATAGTAAATTTGTTTTTCGGTGAGTATGGATATTCAATTTTTGTTTATAAAGCACCTTCCTGATATCTGCTTTTTTTGAATGATATTATAGCTTTTCAATGCCTTATTTATATAGCTGCTAAGTAAGTTTTTGTTCTTTAATAAAATAATTTCTGTTTCAACTAATATTAAATCGTCAATCTTAATTGTAATTGTTTTCATAATCTTGTAAATTATAATTCAAATGAAAATAATAAATGTTTTGATTCAATGCTTATTAGAATCTGTTTAAACTATTTTGAATACAAATAACTATTTTAAAAACATTTCCACCGGAATGACGGAAATTAATTTGTTAATTGTTAATTGTACAATATCAATTAAATTTCTACCTTTGCATTCTTTTTTTGCATAAACATGAAAATTTCAAACATAGAATTTCCCGATAAGCCTTTATTTTTAGCTCCCATGGAGGATGTTACCGATCCGGCATTCCGCCTCCTGTGCAAACGTTTTGGAGCTGATATGGTGTATACGGAATTTATTTCGGCTGATGCGCTAATCCGTAGTGTCAAGCGCACCGAACAAAAGCTGTTCATGCATGATGCCGAACGTCCGGTAGCCATTCAGTTGTATGGTCGTGAAGCGGATGCTATGGCGGAAGCCGCGATTATCGCCGAAGAAGCAAGACCCGAAATTATCGACCTGAACTTCGGTTGCCCGGTGAAGAAAGTTGCCGGTAAAGGGGCAGGAGCAGGGCTGTTGCGTGATATTCCTAAAATGCTGGAGATCACCTCGGCGGTTGTGAAAGCCGTAAAACTACCGGTAACCGTCAAAACCCGCCTTGGGTGGGATGATGACAGCAGGGTGATTGTAGAATTAGCCGAACAATTGCAGGATTGCGGTATTGCGGCTTTATCCATTCATGGACGTACCCGCGCACAAATGTACAAAGGCGATGCTGACTGGAGTTTGATAGGGGAAGTAAAGAATAATCCGCGCATGCATATTCCCATTATTGGGAATGGGGATGTCACCACGCCGGAACGTGCTGCTGAATGTTTCGACCGCTATGGGGTGGATGCTATTATGATAGGCCGTGGATCCATTGGCAAGCCCTGGATTTTTGCCGAAATGAAACATTATCTGCAATATGGTGAGCGAATGACACCATTGTTGTTTGAAGAACAAAAGTCCATCATTAAACAACAAATCCTTGATGCGGTAGGCTGGCTTGATGAACGGCGTGGAATAATTCATTCCCGCAGGCATTTAGCTTCGACACCTGTTTTTAAAGGCATCCCGAACTTCAAGGAAACACGCATCGCCATGCTTCGGGCTGATACCCTGGACGAACTTTTTAAAATAATTGATACTGTTCATGAACAGGAACTTATAGTATAACGTTATCAATTTTTCATATGTACAATTCAAATTTATAATGTAATGAAGAAAATCTTATTCCCAATTATTGCTTTTACGCTTATGACAACAGCATGCAATGCTTCGAAAGAAGCCGCTTTAACTGCAGGCATCGATGTGGCGAATCTGGATACCACCGTATCGCCCACCGTTGATTTTTATCAATATGCCTGTGGAGGTTGGATGAAAAATAATCCACTTACAGGAGAGTATTCACGTTTTGGCAGTTTTGATAAACTGGCCGAAAACAACCGGAAACAACTCAGGGGGTTGATTGAGGAGATTTCTGCTAAACCGGCAACCAAAGGTACTGTGGAACAAAAAATAGGTGATGTGTACAACCTGGCTATGGACAGCACCACCCTGAATGCTGAGGGTTTTAAACCTATTCAGGCTGATTTGAAGAAGATTGGTGAAGTTAAGACAGTACATGATATCCTTCACATCATGCCCGGTTTAATCCTTTCAGGTCTTGATCCATATTTCACCGTCTATGTAGATGCTGATCCTATGAACAGTTCGCTGGAGCTGGTGCAGACCTATCAAAGCGGTATCAGCCTTGGTCAACGCGATTATTACCTGGAAAACGATGCCCATACAAAAGATATCCGCGATAAATATAAAACCCATATTGTAAAAATGTTCCAATTGGTTGGATGTGCTCCAGCTGAGGCACAAAAGAACATGGAAGCTGTCTTGACAATTGAAACCCGGTTGGCAAAAGCAGCGTATGATAAAGTAAAACTGCGGGACCCTCATGCCAATTACAATAAAATGACCCTGGTTGACCTTCAAAAA
>Ga0302286_10002795_pt1 | contig 11978 bp, 9 predicted proteins | sample III_Fen_E2_3_FD_198765 | JGI IMG/M metagenome (GOLD analysis project Ga0302286, IMG submission 198765) | Peat permafrost microbial communities from Stordalen Mire near Abisko, Sweden - III_Fen_E2_3 | ecosystem: Environmental > Terrestrial > Soil > Wetlands > Permafrost | place: Sweden: Abisko...
TCTATATTTTAAGTAGGGACAATGGGATATCCAACGAAGATATTGCCACTCAATTAAACATTAGCAAAAAAACAGTTGAAAATCAATTAAGCTTAGCCTTGAATGAAATTCGCAAGGTCGTTTCAGTTTTCTTTTTACTTTTTTTCTAAACTAAGTCGGGAGTAATTTCTCTGCAAGGTGTATTATAGTAAAAGGAAATAATATGAAACTTCTGAGACTAATTTCGCTTCTTGGATTCTTGCTAATGACCCTCTCATTATTGGCTCAAACCGGAGATACTAATAAAATACTAAAAATCCGCGTAAAAGGTTCGGTAAGCATCCCTGCTCTAAATTACAACAAAGAGAATAGCAACAATAATATGGATGCTGATAAAATCGACTTAGATAGAATTGATAAACCCCAGATTCCAAATCCCAACGATTCTATCCACATTAATTTTAATGAGCAACCCGCAGTTCAACTAACTTTACCCGACTATACCAATAATGCAATATTCCCTGTTTATAAACGGATGTTCCTCTTTCTGGAGGGAGAGAAATGCACCTATCAGAATTTTGCAGGTTATACTTCCATGCAGGGAGCACTCGGTCTAAAACTGAACAACCATTTTTCTATAACAGGAGGATTACTCGCCATCAAACAATTCTCAGTACTATCGCCGTATGGCTTCGATCGTTCAGGGGTTAAGTTTATCCTTAATTACAACTTAAACGACAAGACCAATTTCTCTATCTGGAATCAATATATTACAACTGGCGACAACAAAGTACCTGACAATTCAAATCTATTTATGCCCCAAACAGGATCCGGGGCAGCTGCCGCCTTTAAATTTGGGAAAAACTCACAAATAGGGGTATCTACTCAATATCAATTTGACGATCAACAAAAAAAGTGGAGTCAGGAATCAAAAGCAAAAGTCCAATTAAAGCTATAATAATATGAATAATAGGTATATATCAGATCTCATTCATCGTTATTTCAACCAACGGCATGCTGCCGAAACGGAGTATGAAATTCAGAAATGGTTAATCAGCAAGCAACATGAAGAACAAAAGAAAGAGGTACTATTTGATATTTGGAAAAATATAAAGAATAAACCCAATGCAGAAGTTTATCGCTCGCTGGATGTGGTTCAACAAAAATTAAACATGAAAAGAAGCAGGAAAATGTTGTGGCAAAATCCGTTTCTTAAAGTAGCTGCTGTATTACTGCCTTTTATATTTGTTGCCAGCCTGTATCTTTTTTACAACAATTATGGAACTGTTGAAATCACTACTGCACAGGGAGAACAAAAAGAAATTACGCTTCCCGATAGTTCGGTTGTGTGGTTGAATGCTTGTAGTAAGATAACTTATTCAAGGAAATTCAGAGCTGACAAACGGGAAATTACACTCTTAGGTGAGGCATTCTTTTCGGTAAAAAAAGATGCCTCAAGACGCTTTGTTGTTACCACAAAAGATATGACTGTTACCGTATTCGGTACTCAGTTCAATGTTAAGTGTTACCCTGAAGATCAAATAGAATCCACCACCCTTAAGAGCGGAAAAGTAGAAGTTACATTGGATAGTAAAGATTACATCCTGAAACCAGATCAGGAACTCGTATACAATCGACAAGAGAAAAATTCTGTTATTCAGGATGCAACAGAGAGTTCCATGTCATGGCGGGAAGGAACATTATATTTCAGCAATATGACATTGCCGGAGATGGTTAAAAGCATCGAAAGACAATACCGTATTAATTTTAAATATAATCCTATGGATTACGCTAATGACAATTATTCTGTAAAGTTTAGCAAGAAAGATAGCATCGAGGATATTATGCAAGTACTTCAAGATGTCGTAGGTGGTTTTTCATATAGCATCAACAACAACATAATAACCCTAAAGAAACAAAGTAAATGAAGCGTGTAAAAGATTTCTTATGCCTGACAATTATGATTTTTATGTCGGCATCACTAATGGCAAAAGACTTAAGGATAACAATTACGGGGAAAGATATAACAATAAAACAGGCTTTTGAACAGATAGAAGCACAAACTACGTTTAGCATTGCTTACAATCAAACAAAGTTTGATGTAAACCGGAAGTTGACTGCAACAATAAAAAATCTTGAGATTGAAAAAGCCCTTACAATAATCCTGAAAAATACCGGCTTTACCTACAAAATCAGCGGTTCTCATATAGTTATAAAGCAAATGAATGAGTCTTTGCCGGAAGGAAAGCCCAGAGATGGGAAATCAGTTCAGACAATCCGGGGTATAGTTACCGATGCAGCTTCAGGACAGCCATTATCCTATGCAACGGTTGCTTTGCTGAATTCTAATCCGCTGAAAGGTTCTTCAACAGACTCTTTAGGTCGGTTTCATATTGACAAAGTCCCAATTGGTCGTTATGACATTGCGGTTTCGGCAGTGGGTTACGAACCTGCCGTGTTGCGTGAGGTTTTACTTTTTTCAGCTAAAGAGTCTTATAATGAAGTCTCATTGAAAGAGCGGACAACGAATCTAAGTGAAGTAGTGGTCAGACCGAATGTGAATAAAGAGCAACCATTAAACCCGATGGCATTGGCCGGTGCAAGAATGTTTAGTGTCGAAGAGACCAATCGCTTCGCAGGAGGATTTGATGATCCTGCACGCTTGGCAACTTCTTTTGCCGGAATTGCCGGTAATATGGCTTCAAATAGTATCTCCGTACACGGAAATTCACCTCAATTCCTGCAATGGAGACTAGAGGGTGTCGAAATACCCAATCCCAGTCACTTTGCAGATATGACTGTACTTGGCGGAGGTATATTTACGGCACTCAGTAGTCAGGTTATGGGTAATTCCGATTTCTTTAACGGAGCTTTTCCTGCCGAATATAGCAATGCTCTATCGGGCGTATTCGATCTGTCGATGCGTAACGGGAATAATCAGAAATACGAACACACGATTCAGATAGGTGTATTGGGAGTAGATATTGCTTCCGAAGGCCCTTTGAGCAAAAAAAACAAGAGTTCATACATTATCAATTACAGGTACTCCACGACAGGACTTTTAGGAGGATTGGTCGGCGGGCTGAATCTTAAATATCAGGATTTATCATTCAAACTCAATTTCCCGACCCGCAAAGCCGGGACTTTTTCTATTTGGGGAATTGGACTTGCAGATGCAAACAATGTGAAAGTGGAAGAGGATCAAAGCAAGTGGATTTCGTATGCTGACAGAGAAGATGTCAAAACTGATTTAATGAAAGCTATTGCGGGAATTAATCATAAAATATATGTAGCTAAAGATACCTACCTAAAAACGTCTTTATCTGCAACATATTCAGAGAACAAACAATTTGTGAAGATGACTGAAGATAATAAGATCTATGAACCGGTTGTAGACTTTAAAGATCGTGATTGGAATTTGGTTTTTTCTACATTTCTGAATAAGAAGTTTAACGGTAGGCATACAAATCGAACAGGTGTTACAGTTACAGGGCTACTCTATGATTTGGATTTTAATCTTAGCCCTACCTATGTTCCGATTACTCCTATGAATAAAATCGTTAATGGAAATGCTTCAAGTGTCCTGATTTCGGCATATAGTAATTCGATCCTTAATATTACAGATCGTCTAATTGCCAACGTTGGTGTCACAGCACAGTTATTCACGCTTAATAATAATTCGTCTGTTGAACCTCGTGTAAGTTTGAAATACCGAGTTGCTCCGGAACACTCGCTAGCCATCGCTTACGGTTTACACAGCAGACTGGAAAAATTAGATTATTATTACGTAACAACTCCTGCCACCGGTGATAAATTAGTGAACAAAGATTTGAGTTTTGCTAAGGCTAATCACATTGTATTGACTTACAATTGGAGCATAACAAACAATATCCATTTAAGAGTTGAACCATATTACCAATCATTATACAATATTCCGGTAGAGGAAGGAACGTCATTCTCCATCATAAATCACGATCTTTACTATCTTGACAGAGCATTGGTAAATAAGGGGAAAGGGCAAAATTATGGCATTGATTTCACATTAGAAAGATATTTGAGTAAGGGTTATTATTGGTTACTTACAGGATCTGTTTTTGATTCAAAATATAAGGGTGGTGATGGTATTTGGAGAGATACAAAATACAATCGTGGATATATTGTAAATGCTCTTATCGGTAAAGAGTGGATGTGTGGCAAACAAAAACAAAACGTCTTTAGTGCTAATATAAAATTATCATATCAGGGGGGCGACCATTATACACCAATTGATGAGGCCACTTCCAAAGCAAAACACGATATCTTTTTTGATGAAACACGTGCTTTTACATCCCAATTTCCATCGGTGCTGACCTCAGATATTTCGGTAGGATATAAAATCAACAAGAAAAAATCCTCTCACGAATTCTCATTGAAAATTTTGAACGCCGGACTTGTAACAGGACAACACGGATATGTATATAATGAGATAAAAAACACGATTGATAAGATTGATGTAGTAGCTATCATTCCCAATATCAGTTATAAGATAGAATTCTAACGACACCATTTGCTTATCCGTTCGGATGTATCCTTCCTTAGATAAGAAAAAAGTAATGCCTTGGCTGGATCCCCCCGATAGCTATCGGGGCTATAGGAATGCAATCCCAGCATTTTATTTTAAAAGGATTTGCAATTTTCATTGGTTGAAATAAATTGGATGAAGTTAAGCTTCTTCCTCTCGCACAAAGAAGCTGTCTTTTTAGGCAGCTTCTTTTTTGTACCTGTATTTATTCTTTCTCCGGTTTTTAATCACCGCAATTCTCTACTCATTATTCTCCGTTCTAACCCGACTGAGGAAACCTATAGGTTTATCCTGTAGCCTATATCAAATATTAGTGTCTTTTAGAAAACGACAGAACAAAGTGTTTGTCTGTTTCGTTTTATCCCAAAATGTGATTTAAAAGATTCAATTGAAACCGGTTTTTATGCCTCTTGTTTTAATCAGGACAGGTCGTTGTACCGGTTTTCCGGTTTAAAAACCAGGGAGTGAAAGCGATGATTCAACATAACATTCGATTAAAAACCTAGCAATATGAAAACAATTAAAATTGGGATTAATGGATTTGGCCGCATTGGCCGCTTAGTGTTTCGAGCTGCCCAGAACAATGAGCAGATCCAGGTAGTTGGCATAAATGACTTGCTGGATGTGGAGTATATGGCTTATATGCTGAAGTATGATTCGGTTCATGGTCACTTCGACGGAACTATCGAAGTAAAGAACGGAAACCTGGTTGTAAACGGGAATACTGTCCGCGTGACATCAGAAAAAGACCCGGCTAATTTAAAGTGGAAGGAAATTGATGCGGAGTATGTGGTGGAATCCACGGGTATTTTCCTGACGAAGGAAAAAGCGGAAGCACATATCAAAGCAGGGGCGAAGCGGGTAGTTATGTCCGGTCCTCCGAAGGATGACACGCCTATGTTTGTCATGGGAGTGAATGAGAAAAAGTATAACGGGGAGGTGTATGTCTCCAATGCTTCGTGTACTACCAATTGCACTGCACCGCTGGTAAAGGTGATCCATGAAAAATTCGGAATTATTGAAGCCTTAATGACAGCAATTCATGCTACTACAGCGAGCCAACGGACTGTTGATGCACCATCCCTGAAAGACTGGCGGGGAGGACGTTCCATACTGGGGAATATCATACCATCTTCTACCGGTGCTGCAAAGGCAGTGGGAAAGGTAATTCCCGAACTGGCCGGGAAGATAACAGGGATGTCCTTCCGTGTTCCGGTGGCGGATGTTTCAGCAGTGGATCTGACCTGTCATCTGGCTACTCCGGCTACGTATACCGAAATCTGCCATGTTGTGAAGGAAGCTTCGGAAAATGAGATGAAAGGAATCCTGGGCTATACGGAAGATGCGTTGGTTTCTACGGATCTGATTGGTGATACGCGCACTTCGGTGTTTGATGCCAAAGCAGGAATTTCTTTAAATACTACTTTTGTAAAACTGGTAAGTTGGTATGACAACGAGTATGCATTCTCCACCAAAATCCTGGACCTTATCGTGCATATGGATACGGTCAAATAATTCATAATTCACAATTCATAATTCAGATCCCTGACGGGATATATGTAAACAAATAAAAGCTTTTCCTGCAAAGGAAAAGCTTTTTGTTTGTTTACAAGAAATACATCTTATTTCTTAGATGCTTCTACCGATACTTTTCTGAATTCTTTCAAAAGTTTTTCCAGGTCCAAAGAGCTTTTGCGAGCACGTGTACCAGCAGCTTTATTGGCTTTCTCAACTTGCAAATTTGCGTCCGAAGCAAAAGCTTCGAATTCTGCTTTAATCTTGTTTACTAATTCTTCCATTTTCAAATAATGTTTAGTTTTTTAATTGACTATAGTGATACAGCCATAATTTTCGCTGCAAATATAGTCATTTGCGGATAATTTCAAAAGATATCGGGAAGTTTGTTAAACGTAAACCGGCAATTTATCTCTTTTCTTGCTGTTTTACTCCTGCTTTACCCAATAAAACCTGCAAATTCAACCAACCCGATAGCTATCGGGAGACACAACAAACAAAAATATAATACCGCAATAGGACACAAAACAGTAATGTACGAACCAACCCGATAGCTATCGGGATGGTTCGTACATTGTTTTGGGAAAGTAGAATCAGTGAAAACACCCGTGTTTTAAAACATCTAAAACACTCACAGGTACTAGTTCTTACTTACGATTTTTTTTTGTAATTTTGCACCCCTGAATTAGTTATTTGCTAATTGATTAAATAATTTGTTTTTTATAATGAAAAAGTTTGCTGAATATACCAATCTGAATCTATCAGACATCAATAAAGAAATGCTGACACGCTGGAGCGATCAGGATATTTTCCATAAAAGTATTGAAACCCGTGAGGGCAAACCGACCTTTGTATTTTATGAAGGACCGCCCTCAGCCAATGGGTTGCCAGGCATACACCATGTGATGGGAAGAACCATCAAGGATGTTTTCTGCCGCTATAAGACCATGCAGGGCTTTCAGGTAAAACGAAAAGCAGGATGGGATACCCATGGCCTTCCGGTGGAACTGGCCGTAGAAAAAGCATTGGGAATAACCAAGGAGGACATTGGAAAGAAGATCAGCGTGGACGATTACAATGCCGCCTGCCGTCACGATGTATTGAAATATACCCGTGAATGGGAAGACCTGACAACAAAAATGGGATACTGGGTGGATATGAACGACCCGTATATCACGTACGATAACCGCTACATAGAAACTTTGTGGTGGTTGCTGAAGCAACTTTACACGAAGAACCTGCTTTATAAAGGATATACCATCCAACCTTATTCCCCGGCAGCAGGAACAGGACTCAGCACGCATGAACTGAACCAGCCCGGTTGTTACAGGGATGTAAAAGATACTACATGTGTTGCGCAATTTAAGGTGGCAGACAACAGTTCGTTGCCTTTTACAGTACCTGTTACAGGCAATGCGTATTTCATAGCCTGGACAACTACACCCTGGACATTGCCTTCGAATACGGCACTTTGTGTGGGACCTAACATCACGTATGTACTGGTGAATACCTTTAACCCGTATACCGGTGAACCTGTATCGTTGATCCTGGCAAAAGAATTAGTAAATACCCACTTTAATCCTAAAAATGCCAGATTGGCTTTTGAAGATTACAAACATGGTGATAAGAATATACCGTTTGAAATCAAAGGCGAATGTAAAGGTTCTGATTTGTCCGGAATTCAGTATGAGCAACTCATACCTTGGGTAAATCCGGGTGAAGGTGCATTCCGTGTCATTACAGGTGACTTTGTGACTACTGAAGATGGTACCGGTATTGTGCATATTGCTCCTACTTTTGGTGCAGATGATGACCGGGTAGCCAAACAAAACAATGTACCGCCCCTATTGCTGATTGATAAAGATGGAAGCCGCCAGCCTATGGTAGACCGGACAGGTAAATTCTTCAAACTGGAAGACTTAAGTGCAGAATATGTTGCTGCAAATGTCAATGCCGGATTATACGGTGAATATGCAGGACGGTATGTAAAAAATGCATACGATGATACCCTAACCGAAGAAGATTCAACCCTGGATATTGACCTGTGTGTTATGCTGAAACAACAGGGACTGGCTTTTAAGATCGAGAAACATATACACAGCTACCCTCATTGCTGGCGTACGGATAAACCTGTATTGTATTATCCCCTGGATAGCTGGTTTATCAAGACGACCGAATGCAAGGATAAAATGATGGAACTGAACGACACCATTAACTGGAAGCCTCAATCTACCGGAACAGGACGTTTTGGCAAATGGCTTGAGAACTTACAGGACTGGAATCTGTCACGCAGCCGCTATTGGGGTACTCCATTGCCTATCTGGCGCAGTGAAGATGGAACGGAAGAGATTTGTATCGGCTCAGTGGAAGAATTGATGTCTGAAATAGACAAATCGATTGCTGCCGGCTTTATGACTGAAAATCCGTTTAAGAACTTTCAGGTAGGTGAATATACTGCCGAAAACTATTCGGTAAAAAATATCGATTTGCATCGTCCGTATGTGGATGGAATTATACTTGTTTCAGCCAGTGGGAAACCTATGAGCCGTGAACTTGACCTGATTGATGTATGGTTTGATTCAGGTGCCATGCCTTTTGCCCAGCTGCATTATCCATTCGAAAATGCAGACCTGGTTGATAAAGGAGGATTCTATCCGGCTGATTTTATATCGGAAGGTGTGGATCAAACCCGTGGTTGGTTCTTTACCCTGCATGCCATAAGCACCATGGTGCGTGGTTCTGTTGCGTTTAAGAATGTAATCTCAAACGGGCTTGTACTGGATAAGAACGGCAATAAAATGTCGAAGCGACTGGGCAATGGAGTTGATCCGTTCTCAACTATCGAGAAGTACGGTTCCGATCCGTTACGCTGGTATATGATGACCAATGCATCACCCTGGGATAACCTTAAATTTGATATCGATGGCATAGAAGAAGTACGTCGTAAGTTCTTCGGAACACTTTACAATACGTATTCATTCTTCTCGCTTTATGCAAACGTGGATAAGTTCAGCTATGCAGAAGCTGAAATACCCATGGAAGACAGGCCGGAAATAGATCGTTGGATCATTTCCCTGTTGAATACATTGGTGAAAAATGTCACTGAAAATTACGAAACTTACGAACCAACACGCGCAGGACGGGCTATCTCGGACTTTGTGGGTGAGAACCTCAGTAACTGGTATGTCCGTTTGAATCGCAAACGCTATTGGGGTGGGGAGTATGATACCGATAAAATTTCAGCGTATCAAACCCTATATACCTGCCTGGAGACGATAACAAAGCTTATGGCTCCGATAGCTCCATTTTTTGCTGATAAATTATTCCTGGACCTAAATGCAGTTACCGGAAGAGATGGTAACGAATCCATCCATTTGTCCGATTTCCCTGTCTGCAACGAGGAACTCATTGACAGCCATCTGGAAGCTTGTATGCAACTGGCACAACAGACTTCGTCCATGATACTGGCTTTGCGTCGTAAAGCGGATAAGAAAGTACGCCAGCCTTTATCCAAGGCAGTAGTGCCTGCGCATGATGAAGCTACGTATCAACAACTGATCTATATAGCCGATTTGATTAAGGCAGAAGTGAATATCAAAGAACTTGAAATCATACCGGCAGATTCGGATATGCAAAATCTGGTGCGTAAAATCAAGCCTAATTTCAAAACGTTGGGTAAGAAATACGGCAAGCAAATGAAAGAGATTGCACAGGCAATGACTTCTTTTGGAAACCATGAAATCAGTGAAATAGAGAACAAGGGTGAATACTTACTGGCATTACCTACCGGCGATGTTCAGTTAGTGCCTGAAGATGTGGAAATCATAACTGAAGATATGCCTGGCTGGCTGGTTGCTAATGAAGGGAAGCTTACTGTTGCGTTGGATATAATTGTCAGTGATGATTTATTGCGCGAAGGAATAGCCCGTGAGCTGGTTAACCGCATTCAGAATATCCGTAAATCAAATGGATATGAGATTGTTGATAAAATACAGGTGGAAATTGAAAGCCGTCCGGAAATAAATGAGGCAGTGAAAGAATACTCGAATTATATTGCTTCACAAACATTAGCAGTCTCTGTGTTGTTATCATCCGGCTTAACAGATGCCACCGAACTTGAATTCGATGAATATACTGTAAAAGTATCCGTGAAAAAAGCTCAATAAAACTTGTAGAAAATAAAGTCTAAAATAATTGTCTAACTGAAACTAAATAGCTATTTTCGCAGGCAATAAAAAAAAGGAATCTGAAAATTTTAATTTTTAGGGCAAATACTTTTCAAAACCATTTAAAATTTATGATTATGGCCGAAAAAACAAGATACACAGACGCAGAACTGGAAGAATTTCGGGAATTAATAACCGAAAAACTTGAGAAAGCTCAAAAAGAATATGAAGCTTTACGAAATGGCATAACCAATTTGGATGGGAATGATGTTATGGATACTTCTCCAACCTTCAAAGTGTTGGAAGAGGGAGCTGCGACTCTTTCAAAAGAAGAATCGGGACGTATGGCACAACGTCAAATGAAGTTTATTCAGCATCTGCAGTCGGCATTAATCCGTATTGAAAACAAGACTTACGGGATTTGTCGTGAAACAGGAAAGTTGATTCCGAAAGAACGATTACGTGCTGTTCCTCATGCTACATTAAGCATTGAAGCGAAAAACGATAAAAAATAATCGAATATAAAATTATAATTCGGCAACGGGACACTTGTCTGTTGCCGAATTTGCATTTAAAATAATTTACCAAAAGTCCTTCCGGCAAAAGTAAATTGTAAATTCTTAAATAGTAAATTCTTTCCCATGTCGGTAACTAAAAAATCAATCTTACTCATATTCCTTGTCTTATTTATTGATCAGGCTTTTAAAATCTACGTAAAGCTTCATTTTGCACTGGGCGATCATGTCGGTGTGTTTAGCTGGTTCCAGATCTATTTTATTGAGAACAATGGTATGGCGTTTGGCATGGAACTTATCGGCAAGTTGTTTCTTACACTCTTCCGGATCATTGCGGTAGCTGCATTGGGATATTATATCCATGTCCTTATCAAGAAACAATTTCGAACGGGCTATATCCTGACCATCTCTTTGGTATTGGCAGGTGCAGCGGGTAATATCATTGATTCTCTTTTTTATGGGATATTCTTTAACGACAGTTACGGTCATGTCGCTTCATTTCTACCGGATGGTGGCGGTTATGCATCGTTGTTTTACGGACGTGTTGTGGACATGCTGTACTTCCCGATTATCCGCAATGCTGTTGGTGAAACGATCTTCTTTAGCCCTGTATTTAATATAGCCGATTCAGCCATCAGCGTAGCTGTGGTGATAATCCTGATATTCTACCGAAAAGAACTGAACGATAGCCTAGAAACAAAAAAAGACAGCAATGTTGAACCTTCCAAATAATACTTTTAGTCGGTTTATTTTCCTGGTAGCATTTACATTGTTGCTTTCAGGCTGTGACAGAAGGCCAAAAGGCGTTTTGAATCAGAATGATATGACCATTGTCCTGACTGAAATGCATAAGGCCGATGCTTCCATGATGGAGAAAGGGTTTGCCTTCAGCCGCTATTCCGACAAAGCTCCATATTATAAGTTTATTTTTAAAAAATACGGGATTACCAAGGCACAGTTTGATTCTTCCTTGGTGTGGTATTCCAAAAAACCACGGGTATTCGGGAATATCTATGTAAAAGTACTGGACAATTTAACCAAGCTTCAACTGGAAGTAAAGAATGGGAAATATCATCCGGTTGACACACTTGATCTGACCAAGATGAGAACCTACATCTGGAATAAGCGGATCAGGTATGTTATGACCAAAGATTCTGACAGGACCCATTTGAATTTTGAAATTCCTGAAAGCAACTTCATGCTTGGGGATGTCTATGAGTTGAAATTCGTACAACGGATTGC
>Ga0302286_10002797_pt1 | contig 11974 bp, 7 predicted proteins | sample III_Fen_E2_3_FD_198765 | JGI IMG/M metagenome (GOLD analysis project Ga0302286, IMG submission 198765) | Peat permafrost microbial communities from Stordalen Mire near Abisko, Sweden - III_Fen_E2_3 | ecosystem: Environmental > Terrestrial > Soil > Wetlands > Permafrost | place: Sweden: Abisko...
CTACAACAACCATCTGTTCCCCAACCTTTGCGACAATCCATCGCTCGGTCTTATCCTCGGCCGACTTCCATCCAGTGTCCGTGGGAACGAGTGAAGCATTGTGTACAAAAGTTTCCAAAGCCGCCGGATTGCTGAAAGCGATAACCACTTTTTTGAAATCTTTGCCCTCGGAAGGGATTTGCCTCATCCAAAGTTCAAAACTGTTCATTCCTTCAAAATAGTTGCTCCAGTCGGGCAACCCATTTTGTAGGCCTAACTCACCGTTGATGAATTTTACCGTTCCGGTCAATTGTCCGGAGTGGGTCGAAATTTGTTCAGGCAGGAGAAGCCCCTCTTCAAGAGGAATAATTTCTTTAAGTCTTTTAATTAGTAGGCTGGAAGCGTTGCGGGCTTTCTGTGTTCCGGTTGTATTGACAACTGATAGATAATGATGACCTGCAAAGAGCTGATTTTGATACTGGTTTTCACAATTAATCATCCCCTGTTGATCTGATGATGCGCACTGAAAAGTATTGATGGAATAGATCCCGAATGCTGCCTTACAGGTTTTCATCCGGTAATATTCAATAGTTAATTTTTCATTCAGGAAAACCATCTCCTGAACGGTAAGGCGATCGAAGCCATATTCGAAATAGAGCGTAGAACCGCCATCAATGTAACCATAAAGTGAAGTGCCGTCGTAGGTCGTTTCTTTTTCAATTTTCAATCCGGGAAGCTGATCCCCGGTCAATAGTTGCGACATGACAATCTGGGGATGGACCAATGAAAGACCAACCAACAAAGTAAAAAACACAAGGCTGCGCATCAGGCAAGATTTATGGTTTTCAGTTCAATCCGACTGTTATCCCCAATCCCCAACCCCAGTTCTTCCGCCCGCTTCAGAAACAGGGAGGCAGTGGCATTTTCTTCCTTTTGAAGTTTCATCTCAATCCGTTTTTGGGATACAATATTTAGTCCGATCCTGTCGACTGCCACTGCATCGGTTCCGGCAAGCAACAGGTTATATTGACAGATAAATTGCGGGTTGGCTGCCGGCCCACCATTGTAACAACCAAATAGTCCGTCGACGATATTTAGCACTACCTTGTCACGCAGGGGAGGAAATGCGCAGACCTCAGCAACGGTGTCGTGCCAAAGCTTTGCATGCAGCCGTCCGGTATTGGAAATAGCGCCGAAAGCCAAATTTTTCAGGCACAATGTGACCGAACCTCCGGCATTTTTAAGGATGGGTAAATTGATAATCTTGGTCACTTGCTTGGTGCAGATTTTGGTAAAATAGGAGTGTTTCCCCCCATTGACCATGTATGGCATGGTATATTCGTCATAAGTTCCCTCTACATCAGCCCAATAGGACCAGTCTTTGTCTATCATGCCTTCTCCGTATAGTTTACCGTTCGCATCAAAAAAACTTCCTTTGTCATCTTTCTGCTCAGTCCCTGCTATTTTGATCCCGGGATAATTTTCTGGGAGGAATCCTGTTTCATGCAGTTCCATTTCGCGACGGTCCCAAATCACAATATTTTGCCGTGGAATGCCCGCTTTTTCAAGTTGAGCAATGACAGCTTTGACCAGTTCGTGGCTCGTAGTTAACAACTTCCCAGCTACAGGATTGACTTTCAGACCGATAATATCATCTGGTGACACAAATTTTCGCCATGCTTTTTTGATGGATTTCTTTCCGGTCAGGTCAAGCATTATTGCCTCGAGCATCTCATCTACAGCTTTCTGCTGTATTAATTTATCTTTGATACATCCAGCATGATTGACCTGTGTGACCCTTCCCGGTAAAAGTCCGGGCATGGAGTTGGCCGTGCGCGGATATTTCAGGGCGTCCTGAATGTTTGTTGCAGGCTTCAATGGCGGTTGATCTTCCAATGCCTCTGTCGGGGCCGCAGCAACTGGTGAAAGGATAAACCCTGCACTACCTGCCGTAAGCAATCTGAAAAAATTGCGCCGACCTGTTGAATGATTTTCATTGTTTTTATTCATAACCGTTATATTATCAGATAATTAAATTGCTTTGGACTGAATTACGGATATACAAAGGAACCATCTGGAATTCAAAATAAAGATAATAATCCTTGTGACAATAATCCTGTGAATGAACATTTTTCAACTCAGTCCCATGATTTTACCAATAGAGGAGAAGGAAATTCAAGCCCAAAGAAACGGAACATGTTGCTTCTACAAATGTAGCCGCCAATGAAAATCCATTTACTTTTTTTTGCAGGCGTAATATGGGGGGAAGAATAATTAAGATTTTTTAAGATTTCTTTTTAATCGTTTTATCTGCTCAAACGTAATATTTGTATAATAATTCAGCCAATGATGAAAAATATAGTTTTCCTCTTTTCACTTTTATTATCTGGGCATTTGTTTGCCCAGCAGGATACCACACTTTCCCTGAAGGAGAGTGAATCACTCTTTTTGAAGAATAATTTAGACCTTTTGGCTGCAAGATTCAATGTTGATGTGGCTCAGGCTGCAATTATCCAGGCACGTACCTGGGAAAATCCGATTTTTTCTATTGGTATTAACGCATACAATCCTGAAAAGAAAAAATATTTTGATATAGGAAGAGAGGGGGAAAAGAGTGCCGGATTTGATCAGTTGATACACTTGGGCGGGAAAAAGAGGAATGAAGTGGAGATGGCTAGTACCAATGCAGAAGTTGCAGAACTTGAATTCGCCGATTTGCTGAGAAATCTTAAACTACAACTCAGACAGACTTATTTCAATCTCTATTACCAGAATTTATCCTATCGTTCTATATTGAAACAACTTGGGAACCTTGATTCGCTGGTAGTTTCTTATCAGACACAGGTTCAAAAGGGTAATCTTCCCATGAAAGATTTGGTACGGTTGCAATCACTTGAGCTGAATTTGAAAAATCAAAAGACTCAATTGTACGAAAATATTCTCGACTTTCAAAGTAAACTGGCGCTTCTCACCGGACTTTCTTCTACCATCATCCCCATACCAATTGATGCGGAGATTCTTGTTTATCAGGAAAATAAAGCTTTGCAAGCTGATACTTTGAACCATCTTGCTTTGGTAAATCGTACCGATTTGAAGATCGCCCAAAAACAGGTCGATGTAATGAATTTGAACCTGAAATGGCAAAAATCAATGGCCATACCCGATCTTACAGTTGGAGCAGGATGGGATCAGCAGGGGGGAGTATTCCAAAATCAGGTTTCACTTAATGTTGGCATCCCTTTACCCTTGTGGAACCATAACCAGGGAAATATCAAGATCGCCAAAGCTCAATTGAATGAGACCAATGTCCAAAGAAAACTTCAACAAAACAAAGTAACTTCTGAAGTTTTGCAATCTTACAAGAAATGGGTGGAAGCTGTTGATAATTACAATTACTTATCCAAGACTTCATTGCAGAATTTGGAAGATGTCCAGAATGGTATTTTTAAGAACTTCAAAAATGGGAATCTCTCCTTGATTGAGTTTACTGATTTTATGGAAAGTTGCCATTCGACTCAGATGCAATATTATCAATTGGCTCAGAATTTAGTGAATGCATGTGAACAGATTAATTTCACTACCAATTCAAAGATATTTTAATAAATCGATCTATACCAAAATAAAGATCTCATGAGAAACTTAGTCTATGTCTTTATCCTCTTATCCGGAATCTTCCTATTGGGTTGCAAAAGCCACAACAACAATGGCAATGCCGATTCAAAAGCGTTTGTACTGAGTGATACGATGCTTAGAACTACCACTTTTGCAAAAGTGATACAGGAACCGCTAAAAAACGAATTGGAATTCTACGGAAAAATAACTGCTGACAATAATAAACTCATCGAAATTTATCCGGTTGTTGGAGGGAGTGTCACCAAGGTATATGTTGAACTGGGTGATTTTGTGAAAAAGGGACAATTGCTTGCAACCATAAGAAGTACTGAAGTTGCGGGGTTTGAAAAGGAGTTGAATGATGCTCAAAGTGATTTGATTGTCTGCAAGAACAATCTCAAAACAGCGCAGGAGATGTTTGAAGGGAAACTGAATACCGAACGTGAGGTATTGACTGCAAAAAGTGAGATGGAAAAGGCACAATCACAGTTGAACAGAATACAGGAAACGTACAAAATATATAGTTTGAAGCCGAATGCGGTGTACGAAGTCCGTTCTCCGCTGAGCGGTTTTGTCCTTCAAAAAGAGATCAACGAGGGAATGCTTTTACGAAACGACCATACCAACAATATTTTTGATATCGCCCAAATAGATGAAGTGTGGGCAATTGCCAATGTGAGTGAGGCAGACATCCAACAAATTGATCTCGGTTTTGACGCGCAGGTGTCGACCTTCAGCTACCAGGGAAAAGTCTTTAACGGGAAAATTGATAAGATTTTCAACATCATTGATCCGGAAACAAAATCGATGCAGGTTCGCATTCAACTGAACAATCCTGATTTCTTACTGAAACCGGAGATGAAAGCTACAGTTAAAATCAGCAATACGCTGAAGGAGAAAATGCTTTCCGTACCTTCCAGTGCAGTTATTTTTGACAAAAGCCGTTATTTCGTAATGACCTACAAGGATCGTTTTAATATTGAGACGCGAAAAGTAGAGGTCTATCGTCAGGTGGGAGATTTAACCTATATCAGTTCGGGTCTGAAGGAGGGTGAAAATGTGATAACCCACAACCAGCTTCTGATATACGATGCCTTAAACGATTAAGCCATGAATAAAGTTATAAAGAATATTATCGCATTCTCCCTGAAAAACAGAATGTTTACTTTTTTGTGGGTAGGAATTCTGGTGATAGCCGGAGGCATTGCTTTTAATCAAATGCCCATTGAGGCATTTCCGGATGTTACCAACACACAAATCATAGTTATTTCGCAATGGAATGGACGTAGTGCTGAGGAGGTAGAACGGTTTGTGACTACTCCCATTGAAATTGCCATGAATTCGGTTCAGCTCAAAACCAGTGTCCGCAGTACCACTATGTTTGGACTATCCGTCATTAAAATCATATTTGAAGATAATGTTGAAGATTTTTTTGCCAGGCAACAGGTTAACAACCAATTGCGTAACATCCAACTGCCGGATGGAGTTGAACCGGATGTGCAGCCACCCTATGGGCCGACTGGCGAGATTTTCCGTTATGTACTAAAAAGCGACAAACGCAACACCCGCGATCTGCTGACCATCCAAAACTGGATCATAGACAGGCAAATACGCGCTGTTCCGGGGGTAGCTGATCTGAATGCTTTTGGTGGGCAAGAAAAAGTGTATGAAGTCAGCATCAATCCAAATCGTCTGGAGAGTTACGATATTACCCCCATGGAAGTATACGATGCGATCAGCAAAAGCAATCTTGATGTAGGGGGTGACGTTATCGAAAAAAATGGCCAAGCCTATGTTGTCCGAGGCCTTGGGCTTCTCCAATCGACAAAAGACATTGAAAACACCATTGTTAAGTATGCCAACGGAAATCCGATACTGGTCAAACATATTGCCAAGGTGAACGAAAGTTCATTGCCTCGGGTTGGCCAGACTGGACTAAATGAGAATGATGATGTGGTGGAAGGGATTGTTGTAATGCGTAAAGGGGAAAACCCGCATGAAGTATTGGCCAGGGTAAAGGACAAAATAAATGAGTTAAACACGCGTATTCTGCCTTCGGATGTGAAAATGGAGATGTTTTATGACCGTGATGTTCTTATGGATTATACCACCCACACCGTCATGCATAACGTACTGGAGGGCATTATATTGGTTACGGTTATTGTCTTTCTTTTTATGGCCGACTGGCGTACAACAGTTGTCGTTTCGATTGTAGTACCCCTGGCATTGTTATTTGCGTTTTTGTGCCTCAGACTGAAAGGAATGACAGCCAATTTATTATCCCTCGGTGCAGTCGACTTTGGTATCATTATCGATGGGGCTGTGGTGATGGTCGAGGGGCTATTTGTCACGCTTGACCATTTGCGACAAAAAGTCGGGGACGAAAAGTTCAACAAACTGGCAAAAGGGAGTATTATCAAGAAAAATGGGACAGAACTGGGCAAAGCCATTTTTTTCTCCAAACTCATCATTATAACTGCATTGCTCCCTATCTTTTCTTTCGAAAAAGTGGAAGGAAAGATGTTTTCTCCTTTGGCTTATACCCTTGGATTTGCGCTGCTTGGCGCCTTAGTTTTCACCCTGACACTGGTTCCAGTGTTGTCGCATGTTTTGTTGAACAAGAACGTCAAAGAGAAGAAAAATTTCTTTGTAGACTTCTGGAACAAAATTACGGAGAAAGCCTTTTCGTGGACTTTTACCCACAAAAGAATAAGCCTGACGGTGGCCCTGGCAATCATGCTGGCAACTTTTATGTCTACGAAATTTTTGGGAAGTGAGTTCATGCCGCAACTCAATGAAGGTGCTCTTTGGGTGGAGGCAAAGTATCCGATGAGCCAGAGTCTGGATGAAACAGTTAAAAGGGTTTCTGAATTACGCAAAGTGCTGAATGAATTTGAGGAGGTGAACGGGGTGCTCTCCCAATCCGGCCGTAGCAACGATGGTACTGATCCCAGCGGTTTTTATTATGTGCAGATGCAGGTCAACCTCAAGCCTCGTGATGAATGGAAAAGCAAGATTACTTACGATGAACTGGTTGATCGGATGGACAAGAAACTCCAAAATTTTCAGGGGATCAATTTTAACTATTCCCAACCAATCATTGACAATGTTGCAGAGGCAGTTGCCGGTTTTAATGCAGACAATGGGGTTAAAATTTTCGGAGATGATCTGGACAAACTGGATGAAATAGCCAATCAGGTTGCTGAAAAAATGCAGCATGTTGAAGGAATTCATGACCTCGGGGTGATGCGTAATCTTGGTCAGCCAGAGATAAGTGTAATTCTTGATAAAGAAAAAATGGCTGCATTTGGAGTCACTCCGGCTGATGCCCAAACACTTCTTGAAATGGCCTTTGGCGGAAAAACTGCCACCGAGAAATACGAGGGAGAACGCAAATTTGATATAAGAATTCGTTTTGAAAAGGAGTACCGTAAAGACGAGAACGATATTGCCAATCTGAAAGTCCCCACACTGAATGGGACCAAGATTCCTTTAAAACAAGTATGTACGATTCGTCAGATTACCGGACCGGCATTTATCTACCGCGACAATACCAAAAGATTTATTGGTGTGAAGTTTTCTGTCCGTGACCGCGATTTGGGAAGTACAGTTAAAGAGGCACAGTCACAGGTTAATCAGATAAAGTTACCTGAAGGATACACCATTGGATGGGCGGGTGAATTTGAGAATCAGGTTCGGGCAACTGACCGGTTGATCAAAGTTGTTCCGCTTAGCCTCATTGCTATATTTCTGCTCCTGTTTATTATGTTTGGAAACATAAAAGATGCTTCTCTGGTTATTGCCAATGTCCCTTTTGCCCTGATTGGCGGGATATTGGCCCTTCATCTGACGGGAATAAATTTCGGAATATCGGCTGGCGTGGGATTTATAGCTCTTTTTGGAATCTGTATTCAGAATGGAGTCATTCTTATTTCTGAATTTCATAAAAATATCCGTTCCGGATTAATATTAAATACTTCCATATTTGAGGCCGTAAAAGTCCGGACACGTCCTGTTATCATGACCGCTTTAATGGCTTCGATCGGATTGATGCCGGCTGCCTTGTCAACCGGGATTGGATCGGAAAGTCAGAAACCCCTGGCAGTTGTAATCATTGGAGGCTTAATCACTGCCACCATTCTTACGTTGCTTATTTTCCCTATTATTTTCTGGATTTTTAACAGAATCAAACACGAAGTTATTGAATAAGCATTTGCCGGAAACAGCTCATAAATATCTCTCCGATTTGAATGAAAACGGGTAGTTCCGAATGCCCGGTTGTAGGGGAGTTTGCTTAGGTCGCTCAATTTTGTTCGGACAGTCCTGCCGTACTTCATCTTGGAGTGATGAACCTGTTGTATGATGGTTCGACATGCTTATTCCAAAAATTGTTTGTAAATATTTTGGACTATGGCTACGGAATATTTACTGGAGATTTCTTGAATAAATGTCGAAAAATCTATGTGCGCCTGTTCGTCGGCACTGTCAGAGATCGTTCTTACAATTGTAAACGGAAGGTCATATTCCAGACATACCTGTGCAACGGCTGCACCTTCCATCTCCACACACAAAACGGAAGGAAGTTTATTCATGAGGCAAAGCTTCTCTTCATGTCCGGAAAAGAATTTATCGCCACTTGCCACCTCTCCGGTAAATAACCTGGGATTGGTGATACCAAACCGGGCCAGTTCATCGTTGGGGAAGAGGGTGTGAAGGTTTTTACTCTCAATCAGGCTGTCGACAGCATTGGTGGCGATCTCCAGTTGACGGGGCTTACATTCGATATAAGTTAATCCAAGCAAAGGTATTTCAAATTCACTCATCAGGGGTCTTCCATCCATATCATGCTGGATCAGTCGCTGTGCAACTACAATGTCTCCGATACTCAGGGCCGGATGGATGGCGCCTGCTACCCCGGTGAAAATCACCTCGGTAATTTTGAACTCAAGAATAAGATTTGTCATGGTGGTCGCTGCTGCAACCTTGCCCCATCTTGAAAATACGACAACCGTTTTGATGCCATCGATTCTTCCGGTAAAGTAGGTTCTCATTCCCCGTCTAAACTCCCTTTTCTCCGTCAGAAGAGAGACGACGCCATCGATCTCCTCGGGCATTGCACCCATTATTCCAATTATTCTTTCAGTCATGCTGCTTTAATTATCTCGTAAAATCAAATGTGTTCAGTCATTGTTTACAGATTCTGTTGAAGGTCACAGATTAATGAAACACGGTTTCACGATCAGTGCCGGTTTGCAGCTTCCAACCTGTCAGAATCTTTCAAAAACGCCCAGCCCAAATAGCGCGTAGTCGTATTTAACCGGATCATTGTTGTCCATCAGCCGCAAATTGTAATCGAGTTCTTCAAGGGCTTTTGAATCATTTTGTCTTCTGGTTAACAATCCCAATTTGCGGGCAACATTGCCTGAATGAACATCTAACGGACAGGAAAGCTGTCGGGGGGATACGGACTTCCAAATTCCAAAATCCACCCCACAATTGTCCGCTCTGACCATCCATCTTAAAAACATGTTGATTCGCTTTGCTGCCGAGCCATTGGCCGGATCAGACACATGTTTGAAGGTCCGTTCAGGATAGGGCAATGAAAAAAACTCCTTTTTGAAGTGATGAATGGCAGGTTGAGTGGACGATTCAGTCACCGATCCGGCAAAAACAGTTTCCAGTCCACCCTTAACAAGGTATATATTTTTCAGGGCTTTTATGAAACAGACGAGATCGATCTGGTTAAAGGTACGGTGTACAAACCCTTCCAGCTTGGTCAAATGGGACTCCTTATGGTTCATCACAAAATCATAGGGCGAATTTCCCAACCTATCCATCAACCCAAGACTATTTTTAATGATCATCTTCCTGTTGCCCCAGGCAATAGATGCGGTCAGAAATCCTGAAATTTCAATGTCTTCCTTCCATGCAAAACGATGGGGGATACAGATCGGGTCAGATTCAATAAACTGCGGATTATTGTATTTGACTACCTTTTCGTCTAAGAATTCTTTTATTTCGTTGATATTTTCCAAATTAATCTGATTCATACTTGCAAAAATAGCAAGATAAACGGTTTTGGTATCCTGGTAGTTTGGATCATGCCTTATCGGACCGTTATTAATCCCATTGCCTGACAGGAAGCAAGGGAATTTCTTTTAGACGGGTCATAGGAGGCGTTATTTTTTTTACGATCTTAGCGATCACAGCGAGAAAAGGTATTCGTTTACTGGCGTCATAATTTCCAAACTCAAAGAGGATGTCTCAAAAGTCTCATATAACCACGAAGGACACAAAGTACGCACTAAGAGCACAAATATATACATTTGATTGTGAGTAATTTGGAATCTTTGTGTTTTGCCTTGGTGTCCATAGCAGTAATAGATATTCACTTTTGGGACAACCTCATGTTATTTTGATAAAATATGAAGTTCCAATTTAAAAAAATGGATGAGCGGTTTGTAATTACCCTCTTGCGTGCTGCCATTGGCTGGCATTTTTTGTACGAAGGAATAACCAAGGTGCTTCAGGAGAGCTGGAGTTCCTCCGGATTTTTACTTCACACTTCCGGATCCCTCGCTCCGTTTTATCATTGGCTGGCCAGTACTCCATTTCTGTTGCATACCACAGATTTCCTCAATATTTATGGATTGATACTGATTGGAATTGCCCTGTTTGTAGGCCTTTTCACTCGATTTGCCGCTTTGGCCGGAACATTGTTGCTGACTTTGTACTATTTTGCCTATCCTCCTTTCGGAAATCTATTGATGAGTAGTGATGCTCATCTGTTTATTGTGGATAAACTCTTCATCGAAGCGGCAGCGCTTCTGTTCTTGTCCATATATAAGGTGAGGGGATACAGTCTGGATGATCTGATTCAGTTCTTGCGCAATCGAAAAAAAACTGTCCAGATGGAAGCGGAAGGCAGTCAGTCGCGCAGGGAAGCCCTAAAGAACCTGGCTACTTTGCCGGTGCTGGGTGCCATGGGATTGGGTGCTGTCCATCATTTCAAATCGTCTGGTGCAGATGTGATGACCGGGGCCACCATTCAGGTTAAACAGACGGCACTCAACGAACTCAAAGGGGAACTTCCGAAAGGGAAAATTGGAAAACACGAGATTAGCAGGCTGGTGGCCGGAGGCAATCTGATTGGAGGTTGGGCGCACTCCCGAGATCTGATTTATGTTCCCTCGCTCTTCAAGGCGTACAATACCGAACAAAAAGTTTACGAAACACTGATACTTGCAGAACAGGCTGGAATCAATACCATCAACATCGGCTTCCCGTCCAACCCCCTGCTTGCCAAGTATAAGAAGCTGACAGGAAGTAAAATCAAGGTGATTTCGCAGGTGCATCCCGATATGAAGAAGAATGATTATTATGTGAATATCAATAAAGCAATCGATTTCGGGGTTGACATTGTGCAGGTTCAAGGCAACTGGTGTGATTGGTTGTCGAGAGATCACAAAACAGAAGTGATTCACAAGATGCTGGAACATATCCGGGCGCAAGGTTACACTGCAGGCTTGGCGGCCCATTCGATCGAATCGCTGATCGTTTGCCGCGACAACGGGATTATTCCGGATTATTACATGAAAACGATGCACCATGATCAATACTGGTCGGCTCACCCATGTGAATTTCGTGTCCCTTTTGAGGTAGACGGGAAAGATAATCTTGACCACAACCGATACCATAACAATATGTTCTGTCTATTTCCAGAGCGAACCATCGAATTTATTGGCAAAGCCACAGTTCCGGTAATGGGTTTTAAAGTGCTTGCCGCAGGGGCCATTGAACCAAAAGATGGATTTAAATGGGCCTTTGACAACGGCGCTGATTTTATTTGCGTCGGCATGTTTGATTTTCAGGTAGTCGAAAATGTCAATGTGGCCATCGAATCTTTGAACAACCTGCAACGTAAAAGGGAGTGGTACGGATAAGATATTGTTGGTGAAATATGTCCTTTTTATCCTTGCTCTTGCTGCCTCTTTTGTGATGGATTAAGTCAGGCAAGGTAGTTTAACTTTTAATTGAATATAATGGAACATAAAATTGTTTTGCGTCCGCTCGGGCGCACTGACAGCATGGTTACACCGATTGGATTGGGCTGCTGGCAGTTCAGCAAGCAGAAAAACCTGGCAGGAAAATTCTGGCCTACGCTGGAAGATGACTTGATCGGCAAGGTGGTCTCGCTCTCCCTCGAAGGAGGAATCAATTGGTTCGATACCGCAGAGATATATGGCAACGGAGCCTCTGAGAGGGCTCTTTCCAAGGCTTTGTTGGCAGCCGGGAAGAAGCCGGGAGAGGTTTTCATCGCCTCCAAGTGGTGGCCGATGTTCCGCTTTGCCTCCAATATTACCAAGACCATTGATGAGCGCAT
>Ga0302286_10002800_pt1 | contig 11964 bp, 10 predicted proteins | sample III_Fen_E2_3_FD_198765 | JGI IMG/M metagenome (GOLD analysis project Ga0302286, IMG submission 198765) | Peat permafrost microbial communities from Stordalen Mire near Abisko, Sweden - III_Fen_E2_3 | ecosystem: Environmental > Terrestrial > Soil > Wetlands > Permafrost | place: Sweden: Abisko...
GTGCTAACCTTCTTCATTGCCGGTCTCCTTTATCTCTTGTGCTTCGAGCACGTCGATAACTTGGGAGCCTACAGCATCCCGTCGGAGACCGGCCTTCTCCCATCTGTTAACAACAGTTGGCCCCGGCGCATAATACAGGCATGAACCGAGATGTCAGCTGGCAGCGGATCATGATTGCCGTTTTGATCGGATGTGCCGTATTTGCAGGTGGGAAGTTCGCGTACGGATTCCAGATTTCTAAGGACGACATAATCGGTATTGCCATCTTCTTGGCTGTGGTTTTCGGGTTGGCCGCGCTGATACTTGTCTTCCGTGACAAGGTGACACGAAAGCCGAATATGTCGCCCGAAGAACGCGATGCGGCAATCACAAAAAGCTCGAATCGCCTCCACCGGGGATGGGCAACCGCTTTATTCCTCATGGCACTCGTTGCATTGCCCGTGCATGCGTTTGGACTTAAAAACGAACCCCTCTGGCAGCGCTTGCTCTTCTTTGGTGTGGCGGCACTCATTGTCATCAATTTCCTGTTGAGTTGGCGCGATTCCAGCCATCGAGGCTTAGGAGATGAGGAATCGACAAGCGAATCGACCGACGACGAGGAATGAAGGATCAGTTGGCGTAACATCCCGATTACACTCAGAACCGCCGGAGACCAGGACCGGGGGACGTAGTTGGTGTAATTGCGTGGGACGAGCTAGCCCATCATCACTGCAAAATCGCGTCGAAAAGTGCTTAATATCAAACAAGGAACGGTAGACTAAGACTTGAAGAACGGAGTCTGCTGCCTGATCGTCGCAGGAGGTTCGATGATGAGGCCCTTACTACACGTCAGAAGGTCCAGCGGTAGCTCTTTCCACGGACATCTATTTTGGGTCGTAAGCCTTATCTTGCCAGTCCTGGCGATTCTCGCCCGAACACGCGTAGCGCAACAGACGGTTGATGCCGTGACCTCGCCTCACCATGCAAATCAACCGGCAGCGCGAAGAGGCTCGTACCCGGCTCGCTAAGCTATCTTTCACTGATGCGAGTCCTCTCCCTGAGGGCAGTCTCAATGATGTTCTTCCGCGTGCTGGCACGATGGGTAATTCTCGAACGCATATTCGCCGGTCCATCCGAGTTCCGTCATACCGATTTCCGACGAATAATACGCTCCGCTAATCCAACCCTTCAGGTTTTCGAAGTGGTCGTTGAGCGTAGCTTGGCTATCTCCTGCGTGTTTGCCCTCAGAATCTTGCGCCTCTAAACCCTTGTCCTTGCCCTCGCTGCGGTGCGCATCCTTTTTCGAAGCGGTGGTTAGGAGTTCATTCTGCTGGTCTCCCGTGAGAGCCGCGAAGGGATGCCCGAAGCGCTTCTGCGATTCGCCGTCCATCGCCGAAATACTCGCCAACAATTTCTTCTGGTTCGCGGGCGTATCTACACTGAGCAGCAAATCGATGAACCGGCTCACTTGAGCCTTGGTTGATCCGGGCACAATCATTTCCGACAGCGCGACGAGCGCCTCATTCTGGGGCGCGCTGAGAAATAACGGTTTCCCATCCGCGGACGCCATCTGCGCCTCCGCGTGGGGAAAAATTGCTCCATTCGAAAGAAGCCTGTGAATGGGGTGGGAAGCAGCCACCAATGGCCACGCCGCTCCGGCGCCCATTCCGGCAAGCATCCGTTGCACCATCTCGCGGCGTGTAAGCCTGCGCGTCATCGCGTGTCCATCTTCGATCACCCGTAGCCGCTGATCTTTGATCACGACGATATCCTCAAAGAGTCTTTTATGGTTGGCGTCTCAGTTATGCAGCGAATTCTTTCGCGGTAATGGTAACACTCGGCTCCTGCACGGTTACAAGTGCCCTGTCAACGAGAGACAGTGTCTTGCATGCCGGCTCCAAAGACAAGTGGATAAAGGTGACCCACCGTTGCGGAGTGCGCTCCATCCTCTTCGATTGACCCGGCTCTGCTTGGCTTGTTAGCATCCGCAAGTCATTACTTTGTTTAGCATGAAGAATCAACCCCTTCGGCGATATCGAACCCATGGCTGAATTGGCAGGGCAGAAATACGACGTCATCGTGGTAGGTTCAGGAGCTGCCGGAGGCTGGGCGTGCAAACGTCTGGCCGAGGCTGGGCTGAAAGTTGCTCTGCTGGAAGCAGGACGCCCGCAATCCAACGAGAATTTCAGCGAGCACACCCCGCCTTTCGAGCTGAAGTATCGCAACCTCGCCCCGGAAATTCTGCGCAAGACTCGCCCCATTCAAATGCAGATGGGGGACGTCTGCAACGAATATACCCAAGATTGGTTCGTCAACGACATCGAAGAACCTTACACCACGCCGGCAGACAAGCCATTCAATTGGCTGGGCCGTTTGCGCATGACCGGTGGCCGCACCAACGTCTGGGGCCGCGTGTCGTTGCGCCTCGGCGAACAGGACTTCAAAGCCGCCTCCCACGACGGCTATGGCGAAGACTGGCCGATCAGCTACAAAGACATCGCGCCTTATTACGATCTGGTGGACAAGTACGTTGGAATCACCGGGATGGCGGAGGGACTCGAAGAGTTGCCAGATGGCCAGTTCCAGCCGCCCATGCCGCTGAACTGTCAAGAATCCGTTTTTCGCAGTCGCTTGAAGGAAAAAATGGGCCGTACCGCGACGCTCGCGCGTTCAGCGACCCTCACCAGACCATTGAATGGCCGCAGCGCATGTCACTATTGCGGCCCGTGCGAACGCGGCTGCATGACCGAGTCTTACTTCAATTCCGCTTTCACCACTGTCGCCGACGCACTGAAGTCCGGAAATTGTACCTTGATTTCGAACGCCATGGCCTTCAAAGTCCTGATGGATACGGACCGCAACCGCGCTCGCGGCGTTCTTTACATCGACCGCAACACGCGCGCTTCGCGCGAAATTTACGCTCGCGCCGTCACCCTATGCGCTTCATCGCAGGAATCCGTCCGCATCCTTTTTAACTCCGCAAATCGCCAGTATCCTAATGGCCTCGCCAACTCCAGCGGCGTTCTCGGCCACTACCTCATGGCACACGTGCGCAGCGCCGGCGGCAGCGGCGAATTTCCCGAGCTTGCCCCGACGCCTTCTTTTGGCGTTCCCATCAAACCTGTGGGGATTTACGTCGTCCGCTTTCGCAACACGAAAGGCAGCCCGCCCTTCAAGAAATTTCTGCGCGGTTATGGCTTGGAAGGCGACAGCGAAGTCGATTTCAACTGGGGGGCGCCCGGCTTTGGCGAGGCTTACAAGAAGGCGCTTCGTGAACCACGCTCTGAGCTCAGCCTCGCCGGCTTCGGCGAAGTCTTGCCGCGCTGGGACAACTTTGTGGAAATCGACAAGGACGTGAAAGATATCTACGGTATCCCGGTCGTAAAGATTCACATGTCCGACGGCGAGAACGAGAAAGCCATGATCAAGGACATTGCGGAATCTGCCGGAGAAATGCTGGAGGCGGCTGGGGCGAAAAACGTACGCACTCACGCGACTCCCTCCGCGCCGCGCTGGGCGGTTCACGAATCCGGCATCGCCCGCATGGGCAGCGACCCCAAGAAATCCGTGCTCGATCAATTTCAGCAAACCCACGACATCAAGAATCTTTTCGTGATGGACGCCTCAGGGTTTACGTCGATCGGCTGCCAGAATCCCGCGCTAACCATCATGGCCCTGTGCGTGCGGTCATGCGATCACCTGATGGACGAGATGAAGCGCAACAACCTTTAGTTTCACATCGCCTGTGGCGCGCGGTCCAAAATCTCTTCCTTTGCTGAATCCCAGTAAAGCTTCTTGCCCGTCCAGTACGATTCCGCCGCCATGATGCAGGCGACCGAATGTCCGAAGCCATCGTGCACGGTCGCGATGGGCTGCTGCCGCGAACGAATGCACTCGAACCAGTTGGCCATGTGCTCGACGGACATGTCATCGATCCCCATCGGCGCCAACCCCTTGTCACCCGGCAGTTGAATGTAGTGCGCCGCGCGCTCCCTGTCGATCTCCAGATTCTCTTCGTGATTGCCTTTCTCCTCCACAACCTGGTAGCGCGGGCTGCCCTCGTCGCCTATGTTAATCAGCGTCGCCTTCTTGCCCATGTAGCGCGTGTACCCCGGCGCATCATTCCCAAAACTCGTCGCGTAACTTACCAGGAATCCCTTCGGATATTCCAGCAACGCTTGAAACGTGTCCGGATTCTCCCGTCCGTCACGCCAGGCAAATATTCCGCCGTGTGCCACAACCGACCGTGGCACGGGATCGTCCATAAAATAATGCACCAGGTCGATCCCGTGGCTCATCCATTGGTCGGCAATTCCGCTCGAAAACTCTTTGTACAGCCGGAATTCGAAATATAGGCGCGGATCGAACGGACGTTGCGGTTTGGTCATCAGCCATTTCCCCCAATCCGTGTCCGCCTCGCGGATCTGCGCCACTTCTGTCCGTCCGCGCCACCGCGGACCATGATAATTCCACACGATCTCGATCTTACTCACCTGTCCCAGTGCGCCACTCCGCACCACCTCACGCGCCGCTTTCGGATAGGGCTCACTTCGATGCTGCGTCCCACTTTGCACGATCAAGTTGCTGGCCACCACCGCATCGCGCGCAGCCTTCACCTCGGCCAGCACATTACCCATCGGCTTCTCAACGTACGCGTCTTTGCCCGCCTCTGCCGCCAGCTTCAGGATCGGCGAATGGGAATGCTCGGGCGTGGAAATCATCACTGCGTCCACATCCTTCAGCGTGAGCAGTTCTTCCACATGTTGCATCGCGCGCGGCTCCCTGCCCTGATACTTCCCATATGCCGTGCGCGCCTTGTCCCGGTTCACTGACCACAAATCGCAGACGGCGGTCATGTCCACGTTGTGGCTAATCTTTAGCCGCCTCGCAATCTCAACCAGGTCATTCCCCCGGCTTCCGATTCCGATGTGGCCCAGGGAGATGCGATCATTCGCACCGATAATCCGAGCGTAGGACAACGCCGTGCTCCCGAAAGCCGCGCCCCCGGCGATCACCGTGGCTGTCTTGTTAAGGAATATTCTGCGATTTATGCCTCCTGCTGCCTTGCCCATGATCCCCCTTTTGACGACCGACAGGTTTTTGTAATCGCCACCGAAGCGAACAACGGCTCCGGTGCTATAGCTGATTGTACGGGGCGAGCAGCATACAGGTGATGCGCCCAATGAAGGCCCTCGCCAGTGATCTGATTGACTTTCTGCCGGAAGAACGGCGCAAACCGCTCTTGCGCCAGCAGAGGTGGCTGAACGCGTCCATTGCACGGTCGTTTGAGACAGCCGAAGAGAAACGCGAGGCTTCCGTCGAAGACCGGCAGGGGCTGGGCGTCACGCGCGAGGACTAACCATCTGCTCGAAGCCCCCGCTCCCTGTTTCACCGGAACTGTGGCGCTACTCGAGCTTCAGTACTTCTTCGGGATAAAGTGACGCCGCAGCATGGTCACATGGTGATCGTAGCGACCTTTGGTCTTCCGTTTTATAAACGCCTGGACTCCAGAGGCATGACTCAGTTGGCGTAACATCCCGATTACACTAACAACCAGCCATCTGGCCCCACGAGTGTGGTTTTGGGCAATTCTCAGTTAGTGTAAAACGCCTGTTTCCAGCAAGTGACCAAAGCGTTAGGATTTCCTTGGGAGTAGGCGATGGAATCGCTTCTTAGGTGGCCAACAGAAGATGCGGCAGAACTCAGGCGCACTGACATCGTGCGGTGGTGGGAAGCACGTCGGCTCCATTTTAACGTTTACGTCGGTGTGGTCGGCGTCATCGCGTGGTTCCTTGTGCTGATTGCGGCTTCAGCAGCGGTGAAACCGGGCGAGGATTTTGAAGAACCGTTCGTCATGATCTTCGGCCCTGTCATATACGCCTTCTTTGCGAACGCTTGCTACACGCTCGTTGGATTGCGGATACCCCAGCGCGGGAGGATCTCGTCATCTGCGATTCCAATATCCGGAATCTTGAAGCAGGCCGATATCGTATCACCGGGCGAAACCACAGAGGAATGGGAAGTTTCAACGCCGGGGGCAACCCGGAAGTTTCGTCGCGTTCTTCCTACGGCGCGTGTCTGATTACCTTCGTGTTACGAAAGACGCTGACACCATGCGCATCTACGCCGGTGGGACTGGACTCGCTAGACTGCTGGGAAGGAAAAATGGGGCGGCGCGTCATTGATTGATGGACGTTCCAGATTTCCCTCCGACAGGACAGGGAACGGGGAAAGCCCGATTTTTCCGCTCCAGCCCCTCAAGGCTATTGAAAGGAACCTCTTACGGCATCGCTGAAGCGATGCCCTGATACGAGTTTCGAGTCTTTCCACGGTCTCAGGAGCCAGACTGGCCTATGCACCTGCGTACCATGCCTATTTTCAGCCTCGTCAATTACATCCCGGTCATTGCGACCGTCGTTACCACGATCCTGAGTGTGGTTCTGGCGCGGGCGACTCTGCGCTACGCCGAAGCATCCGACAAGAGCCTGGCGCTGGCGCGCGAGGAGTTCGAGCGCGAATGGTCGCCGGAGCTGCATATCAAGCTGGAGAAGATTTCCTCGTCCGAGATCAAGCTGATTGTCACGAATCTGGCGCGGATCTCGGTCCTCTTACAGATGGTGCAGGTGCGCAAGCTGGCCCAGGCGGTGCCCTCCGAACGATATTTCCTGAATGAACCGCTGGTGGGCGGAATGACCTGGACGGAGAGCTTCTGGAAGCGCCTGATCGTGGCGACGGGAGAGAATTTTCAGGGCCCGATCGCGGTGTCGGTCACGTTTTATGCTTCGAGCCGGCTATTCCGCACCGACTGGTTCCGCTTCCAGGTGACAGTGAAGAATGGCAATGTGAGCCAGATCGACGCGCTCAACATCGCCGCCCGGAGAGTGCGCGTTCTTGAATCACGAAGCGGACGGCCCTCTCCGAAACGAGAACTGGTCCGCGACGCGGCGTCGGCGCCCGCAAAAGAGGAAGTTGTCTCGCCCTCCTAGAGCTGGCTGCAAGAGTTTTCTTCGGCGACGGACAGGGGCGCCCCTCAGGAGCTAAAGCCCGCATTCCTAAAGGCTCTTGGCGGCACGGCTGAAGCCGCGTGCCCCCCCCAACCCCATACGGTCGATGGCGGCACCCTTCGGCTGCGCTCCCAAGCGCCATCCGGCCCGTAGCGACATCAATCGCCTTCGGAAGGACTTGCGGGGGCACGGGTGCGACCGAGGAGACGCCCTGCCCACTCCCGCCAGGGTAGAGCTTCAAACTCGGCGAGGTACGAATACGCCACGGGAACGACGAGCAGGGTTAGGAGCAGACACAATGTCTGCCCTCCGATGATGGTGACCGCAATCGAGGCGCGCTGCTCCGAGCCGGCGCCGATGCCAATCGCTACGGGAATCAGGCCGGCAACGATGGAAAACGTGGTCATCAGAATGGGCCGCAGGCGGACGCGATTCGCTTCGAGGATCGCTTCCCGCACCGGCATGCCCTGGGCTACCAGGCGATTGGTGTAGTCCACCTGCAGGATGCCGTTCTTCTTGACGATGCCGAGCAGCAGGAACATACCCAGCGCGCTCCACAGGCTCAAGGCGCGCCCGGTGATCCACAGGGAAAAGAGCGCAAACGGCACGCTCAGCGGGAGCGTCAACATGATGATGAAGGGATAGGAAAAGCTCTCAAACTGCGAGGCCAGCACCATGTACATGAAAATCGAAGCCAACAGCATCGCCAGCAGCAGGTTCCAGGTAGTCTCTTCCAGGACTTTCACCTGCCCCGAGAAACGGTACGAATAACCCGGCGGGAGGCCAACCTCTTTGATGGATTGCACTGTATGTGCGGCCGCCACGTCCAGCGGGTAACCCGTGGCAACGTTGGCAAACACGCTGACCTGAAATTCGCGGTTGTACCGCCACAGGCTCGCAGGGCCGAATCCGCGGCTAATCGACGCCACACTTTCCAGACGCACTTGCCCAAGTTTGCTCGAGGGAACCATGATCCGCGCGAGGACGTCGGGGTTGTCGCGCTGCTCCTGGAGCAATTGCATGGTGACGGGATACTGCTCGGAGCCTTCCTTAAAGCGGGTGATCTCGTCTTCGCCGGAATAGAAGAGGCGGACCGCGTCGCTGATGTCGGTCATGCGCACGCCAATGTCGGCGGCGCGCTGCCGGTCCACCTTCACCTGCAACTCGGGCGTGTTGAGATTCAGGCTCGGGTTCACGTCCACGAGATCGCGATAATTCCCCATGCGTCCGGCAACTTTCTTGCTGATCTCCGCGAGCTGGTTGAGATCGGGGCCGCGGATGATGGCGGCGATGGGGAAATAGATTTCGCCTCCCAGCACCGAAGGCAGGCGCACGTTATAGGTGATGTTGCGATAGCCGGCGAGAATTCCGCGGATCTTCGTGGCCATCTGTTCATGGCTGAGTTTTCGCTGGCCGCGCGGCACCAGGCCGATGAACAGATGCGCGTGGTGCGTGGGACCGTGGGTGTAGGACTGCACGAAAGAAACTTCCGGTAGAGAGCTGATTCTTGTCGCCATGTCGGAGGCCATCAGGCTCGTCTTCGCCAGCGCCGTGCCTTCCGGGAGGGTGAACGAGCTCTGCAGTTCTGCCTGGTCATCGGCCGGGATCCAGTCACGGCCGACCAGGTGATATAAGCCGAAGGTCGAGAGAAAGGTCGCGAGGCAGATCAGCATGATGACGCCCCGATGTGCCAGCGACCAGCGCAGCATGGTCAGGTAGGAATTCTCGATCGACTTCAAGACTCCCGAGATATGCGCCTGCTTGCTCTTTTCGTCCAGCTTCAGGAGCCGCGAACTCATCATCGGCGTGAGCGTAAACGCCACCAACAGCGAGACAAGAATGGCGATCGCCATTGTCCAGCCGAAGGAGTTCACATACTTGCGGGCGTAGCCGGTCATGAACGCAATGGGCAGGAAGATGATGATGAGCGAGAGCGTGGTCGCCATAACGGCCAGGCCGATTTCCCGCGTAGCCTCAATCGAGGCCTGCACGCGGTCCAGTCCCTTTTCCTCCATGAAGCGGAAAATATTTTCGAGGACGATGATCGCGTCATCAATGACGATCCCGACCGCCAGCGTCAGCGCCAGCAGCGTCATGTTGTTCAGGGAGAAGTCCATCCCGCGCATCAGGGTGAAGCTGGCAATGATCGAGGCGGGAATCGCAACCGCCGCGATCAGCACCGCCCGCCAGTTGCGGATGAAAATCCAAACCACCACACTCGCCAGAATGCTGCCCAGGATCAGGTGCTCCAGAAGCGAGTGCACGGAGGCGCGGATGAAATCCGAAATGTCGTGAATCACCAGCAGTTGAACGCCCGGAGGCAACTGCCCGCGCAACTCCTCAATCTGTTTTCGGACATCGTCGGCCACGCGGACCGTGTTTGCGCCCGACTGACGCAGGATCTGCACGCTGACCACATCCTGCCCGGGCTTGCCGCCGCGAAACAGCGCCGACCAGGTGCGGAGTTCCTGAGCGCCATCTTCGACTTGCGCAACGTCGCGGATGCGAACAGGAATGCCGGCGCGGGTTCCCACTACAATTTCGCTGAACTGATCCGCCGAGGTGACGCGGCCAAGAGTGCGCAGTCCCAACTCCTGCGGTCCGGTAATCATGCGGCCGCCCGGCGCCTCAATGTTCTCGCGCTGGAGCGCCTCGCGCACGTCGAGCACGGTAAAGTTGTGGGAGGTGAGTTTCTGCGCGTCGAGCAAAACGCGGATCTGGCGTGCCTGCCCGCCGTTTAGATCGACACTGCCGACGCCGTCCACCGTCTGAATGGCGCGGCGGACTTGCTTGTCGGCGATCTCGGTCAACTCGCGGCGACTCACGGGCCCGCTCACCAGCAGGGTCATGATGGGGTCGGATTGCGGGTCCTGCTTAGTGATCACGGGCGGCAGCGTGTCGCGCGGCAGGCGGTCGGTGGCGGCAGCAACTTTTTCCCGGATGTCCTGTGCGGCGCCTTCGATATCGCGTTCCAGAACAAAAGTACAGGTGATGTCCGCAAAGCCTTCCGACGAGTAAACGCTGATCTCATCAATTCCGCTGACCGATGAAATCGCGTCCTCGAGCGGCAACACGATGCCCGTGATCATTTCTTCCGGAGTCGCACCGGGCAGACGCACTTCCACGTTTACGGTTGCGGGATCGGCTTTTGGAAAGAGGTCGACGGCCAGGCCGCGGTAGGAGAAGATGCCGAGCGTCACCAGGAAGGCGATCAGCATCACCGTGAAGACGGGATGTTTGACGCAGATTTCGGCGAGCTTCATCGGCAGATCCGCTGATCGTAATTTGGGATTACTTGCCCACCGGCGCCGTTCCGTCGCTTTGCTCTTGAACGGTCTCGCCGTCGCGCAGGGTGCCGGAGACGGCCACGGCCACACGGTCCCCCGGCTTCAAACCTTCGGCCACTTCAAAGCGGCGTCCGCGGTCGTCTTCGGTCTGCCCGGCGGGCCGAATCTGCCGCTCCGACACTCGATTGCCACTCAACAGGAAAACCTTGTAGACACCGTAGCGGTAGTTCACGGCCTGCTCCGGAACAAAGATCGTCTTCTCTTCCCGTTCGCTGGGCAGGGAGGCCTGCACGAAAAAGCCCGGTTTCAGGCGTCCGTCTTTGTTTACGAGCAGGGCTTCGGCTTCGAAGGTGCGCGAATCCTGCGAGACGGATGGGTTGATGCGTGAAACTTTTCCTTGGAACGTTTCGCCGGGAAAGGCTTCCACGTGGAGATCGACGGTCGCGCCATCGGAGATGGATCCTGCCCAGCGCTCAGGAACTGCCAGACGCGCTCGCAGACGGTCGGTGCGCACCAGGACCATCACCGGACTCTGCACGCGCAGATATTCGCCGGGGTGAACATTCCTGGTCTTGATCGCGCCCGGGAACGGTGCGCGAATGACCGCATCGCGCAACTTTTTCTCGGCCAGCTTTTCGCTCGCCTCGCTGGAAATCAGCAGAGCTTTCAGGCGATCCACTTCCTGGAGGGCGACATTGTAGGTAGCCTTCGTACTCTGGTAGCGGCTGGCTGCTTCATCCGCCTGCTGCTGCGAGATCAGCTTGTCTTTCAGCATCTCCTGCGCGCGGCCGTGCTTGCGCTCGGCGTCAAACAGATCAGCCTCGGCGCGCTGCACGGCAGCCATCTTTCGCGGATCTGCGGGGGGCGGCTCGTTGGGGCCGACGCCAAGCTGCGCGCGCACCTGGCGTACTAATCCGTGCTGGCGGTCCACTTCATACTGGAGTTCCTGCTGGTCGAGCGTGATGAGCGGCTGGCCCTCGGTGACGGTGTCGCCCACATCGGCCAGAACTTGCGCGACCCGCCCTTCGACCTCGGCGCTCAAGGTGCTTTCCTCGAGCGCAAACAGGGAACCCACGGCCTGGACCCGGCGCCGGGTGGTCTCCTCCGCCACGGTGTACACGTGTGCGGGAGTAGCGCGAGAAGCGCTGGCCTGGCTGTTGGCCTGGGTATTCGAGCAGCCGCCAGAAAAAACCACGGCCCACGCCGTGATCAGCAGACAGCCCGCTCTCAGCCAAAGACTACGCATTGGGATCAATTCGCGACGCAAATCGACTCGCTCGCCGATGCTCTCAGTGGGCCGCTGGAAGCCGCAGCCAGAAGTTCAAGCATTATAAGCTGAATTGGGCGCATGCCTGGGCCGGAACGGGCGCCAAGGTGAGGCAGGGCTCCATAACAAAACAAGACAGGGGTTCGCTATACTTCCGCTACCGATGGCCAACATTCTCTACGGCGTGAACGGCGAAGGCGCCGGCCACTCCACCCGCGCCAAGGAAGTCATCTCTCACCTGCAGCGCGCCGGGCACAAGGTCCACGTGGTTTCTTTTGACCGCGGACTGGCGAACCTGCGCAAGGATTTCGACGTCACTGAAATCTACGGCTGGAGCATCACCTATGTGAACAACCAGGTTCGCTACCGGCGCACCATCGCGCGCAATCTACTGGGCGCGCGGCGGACCGCCACCAGCATCTCTCGC
>Ga0302286_10002802_pt1 | contig 11960 bp, 7 predicted proteins | sample III_Fen_E2_3_FD_198765 | JGI IMG/M metagenome (GOLD analysis project Ga0302286, IMG submission 198765) | Peat permafrost microbial communities from Stordalen Mire near Abisko, Sweden - III_Fen_E2_3 | ecosystem: Environmental > Terrestrial > Soil > Wetlands > Permafrost | place: Sweden: Abisko...
CATCATTCAGATACATGGCACCGATCGATGATTGTTCTCTTGATTCCAATATGGTATGAGCAACGGCCCATAATGTTTCCTTTGATGTAAGTGCATTGGCAAAATACTTTCCAAATGTAGCTGTGGGGTCCAGTTTGGATGATGGATCTTCGCCTCCGAACATTTCGTCAGCTAAATCGACTACCTTTTGATTTTCTTCCATATATAAGTAGACGCGTGTTAACAAGCCCTGTGCAGCAGCTTTGGAGGCATAGCCCGCATTCCCGCGGCTTACACCGCCATTACTCATCAATCTGATAGCTTCATTCAGATCTGCCGCAATCTGGTCGTAGACCTCACCTACGGTAGCTCTGGTAGTGGTTGAGTTATCAGTGCTTTTCCGCAATACAACACCCGGATTTGAACGTCCTAAGGAGTAAGGTTTGGCATACAGGGTTACCAAATGCAAATGGCAAATAGCCCGAAGAAAATAATTCTCGCCTTTGATATAATCCGTTTGTTTATCTGACCCGTCTTTAACCGATTCGATCACTGAATTTGCTCCGTAAATAATCTTGTAACCAAGCCACCATAATGTGGAAACGTTTGCCAGGGTCGGATTTGTCTGATAGGTATTTGCCTCATACAACGGATCGGTAGTTCGACCTGATAAACAAATGTTATCGCTTGGATACTCTGTCATCAGAAAATAATGACGGACATACGAATTCCCGCTTTCATACGACCAACTGGTCACAAATTCATCTTTGAATAAAGAATAGTTTCCATCAGTCATATAGGCAGCTCCACTCTTATCTTTCGCTAATTGATCGGGAGACATACCATCAGTCGGGGAAAAGTCCAAATTGCACGATGTGAGCAACATTAACACTGGAATGATATATAATAATGTTTTTTTCATTTTAGTATTTTTTTATGTGTAATGTGATTAAAATCCAATCTCTATTCCTACAAGTACCTGACGACTGATGGGATAATTTGAATTATACAGACCGGCTAAGGTAAAATCGGAGGTCCTTAAGGATACTTCCGGATCCATTCCTGAGAAATTGGTAAATGTAAACAGATTATCACTGGACAGATAGACTTTACAGTTCTGAATATGTGCAGCTTTCAAAAAATTAGGAGGAAGTTCATATCCTATTTTCAGGTTTTTGATGCGCAGGAAACTTCCATCTTCCAGGTAGCGGGAAGATATGCTGTTTGACGATTTATTTCCATTCATCACCAATTTAGGATGAGTAGCTATATCTCCTTCTTTTTGCCAGCGTGTCCATCCTAAGCCATTGGTTTCAAGTGAAATTTGGTTGTATCCCAGATAGGCTCCATCGGCATCTAGTGCTAAGCGATTATAATTGAATATTTTATTGCCATACACAAAATTTACGTTCACGCTCATATAGAATCCTTTGTAAGTAAGGTTATTGGTCCAACCCCCGCTAAATATGGGAGTTGCTTTTCCTACTACCTGAGAAGTGGCTTCATTGTAATTATTTGTCTTTACACGTTCGGTGACATTTCCATTCGCATCAGTTACTACTTTTTCCCATAACGGATCACCATTGGCAGGATCAACACCTAACCATTTAGGCATAAACCAACTATAAATATCCTGGCCACGTTTCACTTCCTGGCTGACAGAACTCCTTGTTTGCATGAACGGTGCATCTTTCGGGGTTGAGGTAACAACATTCCGGTTAAAGCCAATATTGAAACCCATTTCCCATTCAAAGTTCTTTGTTTTTATGTTGGTGGTATTCAGTTGGAGTTCTATTCCCTGATTCCTGACACTTCCTGCATTGGCTGTGATTTCAAAAAATCCTGTTGAGGGGGAGGTAGGTACGGCCAGTAATAAATCTTTATTGTCTGTGTTGTAAAGATCTATATTCATTCTTATATTCTTCCACAGGTTGATGTCCAAACCAATACTGGACATATATGCTTTTTCCCAACCCAGGTATTGATTTCCCAACCGGGTGGGTGTGGCGGAAACAATAGACTGATAAGAACTGTTCAGCGAGTAAGACGACAAATAGTTATACATCCCGATGTTCGAGTTACCGGTCAGTCCAAAACTGGCACGCAATTTCAGGAAAGTGATCAGGTCATTCCCTTTTAAAAAGTCTTCATTACTGATTAACCAGGATGCTGCTCCCGAAGGGAACAAACCGAGACGTCTTTTTTGTGCAAATTTAGAATTGGCATCAGCACGAAATGATGCTGTGGCAAAATACTTACTGCCATAATTGTATTGAACCTGACCAAATCCGGAATAGCTTCTCAATGGAACTGAATATCCACCGATTTGAAAGATTTCACTGGCATTCAAAGCATCTAAACCGTTTGGCATGCCTTTTCCTGCTGCCGAAGTGTACTCAATGTCTGTCTGTCCCCATTCCACACCAAGTAATCCGTTTAAGGAATGTTCTCCGAATTTATTGCTGGACTTCAACATATTTGTCGTTCCAAATGATTTACCCATCTCAATGCCATTGTATAGATATCCGTCAGCATATTGAGGGCTGTATGTTCTGGGGTCGATAAATAATACGTTTTTAGAAGTGCTCTGGTTAAAACGATTGGTAGTTGTGAATACCAACCAATCGGTAATGGACCAGTTCAGTTGAAAATCGGCAACTAGCTCGTAAGCATGCGTTTTGTTATAGTTATATAACTCATTCTGCAATGAGTTCCATTTATCCTGCGAATACCAGGTTGATCCGTCAGCACGGGTAGAACCGGCTATTTTCTCTAAGTTTCCAGTTTTATCGTATGGAGAATCCCAGGGCATCTTTGTATAGGCATCATTCAGGGTTGTCCAGCTTGATTCGGTCTGAGTGTCCGAATTGGTATACGACAAGCGGATATTCATATCCAAATTACTATACAACTGCGAATTGAGGTTTAAACGTCCGGATACCTTTTTGAACCCGGTGTTAATCAGGGTACCATCTTCATTGTAATAGTCCATGCTGGCAAAATAGGATGTCTTATTGGTACTTCCCGAAGCAGAGACATAATAATCCTGTGTCGATCCTGTTTTAAAAAATGCATCCTGCCAGTTAAAATCTTGATGTAATAAGGCTGATGGACGCATGATTGAAAATAATGAAGGACTGAAAAGTTGTCTTTGCATAGTAAACAATTCTTCGGAATCCATCATTTTATAATGACCGTATAAATTCGTTTTTGTCCCCACCGTGGCTTTTACATTCACTCTGGTAGGTTGGTTTCGGGTGGCTGATTTGGTGGTAACAACAATAACGCCTCCTGCAGCTGCCGAACCGTATAGTGCTGTGGCACCGGCATCTTTCAACACAGTTATCGTTTGTACATCATTCGGATTGAAGGAACCTCCCGGAATGCCATCTACCACATAAAGTGGATTGGCATCAGCTGTGATAGAACCTGTACCTCGTATTCGGATATCAGATGATGAACCCGGCTGTCCCGTTGAATTATAAACAGAAACACCAGCCACTTTACCCTGTAGCATATTCCCAATATCCGAGGTAGTAACATCAGTCAGCTTCTCTGCTGAGAGGGTTACAGCAGAACTGGACATCTCTGATTTTTTCTGACTCGAATAACCCATAACAATCACTTCATCCAGGTTTTGAGTATTTTCTTCCAGGTTGATTGACAATTGTTTCTGGTTGCCTATTTTGATTTCTGACGGAAAATAGCCAATATAGGATACGATTAAGGTCGACTGGTCAGACACATCTAAGGAGAAATTCCCATTTACATCTGAAACAGTTCCGTTTCTGGTTCCCTTAATCATTAAAGAGGCTCCAATAATGGGCTCGCCTTTTTGATCTTTGACTATCCCCGTTATTTTTTTAGATTCGCTTCTTTTCTCATCTGTTTTGGCAAATAAAGCGACTATATTGTTTTTGTCTAACTTGTAATTGATGTTCGAGTTTATCAAAAGCTTTGACATTGCCTTTTCTATGGACACGTCTTTTACCTGTAACGAAACGACCTTATCCAGTCCTTTTAGGCTTTCATTGTAGAAAAACCGATACTGGCTTTGTGATTCAATTACTTTTAGAATTTCTTTTATGGGGCGATTGGTTACATCAACGGTGACTTGTGCGTACAAGCTGGTTGAAAATAATGCAAGGAAAAGGAGGAAACAGCCTTTTAACAAGGTCCTTTTCAACTGAGGATTTGTGATGATTTTTTTTTGCATAGATTTGTTTTTTAATAATTAGAATATCCTTGTGACATAGTGTATACAGACTAGTAACATCTTTCCACTATTCAAGACTATTCTTTAACAGTATTTAATACTAAAACAGCAGCAAGTTGTGATAATATCAACTTGCTGCCGTTTCTTAAGTTAAAAATAAACCCTTTTTTAAGGGTTAAAATGGTCTAATAATCGCTTATTCTCATAGAAAGTGACCTGCTGGTCTTTGACATGAAAGGACACCGGAGAGGTGAGTGTGATGATACTGAGCATGCTTTCCAAACTGTTATTATTGACAGATCCGGTAAAACGTTGATTTCGAATGCGCTCATTTGCAAACATGACTTTCACATTATAAATCCGCTGAATATCTTTGGCAATATCTTCTAATGAAACATTTTCATACCGCAATTCGTTATGAATCCAGCCCTTAAAATCTGTAGAGTTTAAGACACTGCTCTTCGTTTTTTTACGAGTTGTTTTATCATACATGATTCTTTCATTTGGCATTAAAATGGATTCGCCATCCGGAGTTGTTACCCGCACCTTGCCCCTTAAAAGGATTGAAGAAATCAGATTATCCTCGTTGTAGGCTTTCACTCCAAAAGCAGTACCCAATGCCTCCACGGCAATATCATTGCTCCTGACAATAAATGGCTTTTCCGCATTATGGGCTACTTCGAAAAACGCTTCCCCATCCAACAGCAGTTCCCGGGTCTTAACATTGAAGTCCGGAGAATAAGTGAGCTTTGACTGCGAGTTCAGCCACACTTTACTGCCATCAGGCAATGTGATATTCGCTTTTTGTCCCCGCTCTACCGATACAATGAGCGGTGCCGGCGAAGTAGTATTTCTGGACATATACAGATACACTCCTGTGGCAGTCAGCACTGGCAACAGAAATAATGCTGCCACCCGCAACCAGGTGTTTATTCGGATCCGGATATTTCGTTTCTTATCTGGCATTTCATCGGAATTGGTAGTTACATCAATTTTTGCCTCAATATTTTTAAGCATGCGCAGCTGCACTTCTCTATCCATCGTGGATGAGGAAGCTAATATTTGTTGTTCAAGCCACAACGAAATCTTCCGGTTATTTCTAATCCAAAGACTTAAACGCTTGATTTCATCTTCATTTGCAAGATTTTGAATATAACGTTCAAATATCTCAATACATTCTTTTTTTTGCATATTATCTGTTCGATCTATTATGATATACAGTTGTCAACGGGTTTTTCGCTACTGATGAAGGATATTTAATATTAAACTCCTGACGATATGAACAGAAGGACCAGAATGTAATCGTAATGATTGTGTATTTGGCTTTTCATAAAAGCAAGGGCTTTTGACAACTGTGTTTCGATAGTACTTTCTGATATGTTTAATTGTTTGGCAATTTCTTTATTCGACAACCCTTCTTTCCGGCTTAAAACAAAAATCTCTCTGCGTTTAGGGGGTAGTTCGTCAGCCAGTTTATCAATATAGTCTTCCAATAACTTTTTGTCGACTTCATTTTCGGTGCTATTGTCATTATCTGTTTCTTTTACTTTGACATATTGCTCATAAATAAATTGGATGGTTTGATGCTCATATTCATTCAGCAGCATATTTTTGGCAATCGTACAGAGGTAGGAAATGAATGATTTATCCGGATTTATATTTCCACGGGTCTCCCACACTTTAATAAAGGTACGTTGCACCAGTTCTTCAGCAATATAACTATCGCCTTTTGAAACCTTACTTACGAAATTGTACAGCTTTCCGCTATACCGATGATAAAGAATATCAAACGACTTCATAGAAGCATTCCTCAGCAATTCCAATTCTTCTTTTTCTGTGAGAGCCATACGTAACTTGTTTTTTTTGCCCTAAAAAGTTCTGTTTGTTGAATCAATCTGCAAATGTAGTATTTTTTTGTGTCTAGTCGTTAGTACTTATTCACTTTTCACGACGTAACAGTCCATTTTTTCTAGTTATTTTAACTTTATACAAGGAGCTCCCATTTTTAGTACGAAAACCTGAATAGACATCCATCTGCAATATTCCCGGGATCTTTTTTCCAGGATCCTGTCCCGGCATTCTAAATCCCGCAACCTTTTCCAGGTTTTCATTCCCTCGTAAATTGACATCTTTCCGGAGCTTCAATTATCCTGACAGGGTTGCTTCCGAATCTTTTCGCCTCCCCCACCCTTCCTGAATCCGGTCTTCATCTGTTCGTGGTTCAGTTAGGGTTCAGTTAGGGTTGAGATAGGGTTAGTATAGGGTTGGGATAGGTAAACCTAATTAAACCCTATCGCAACCCTATCTCGACTCTTATTAAATCCTTTTTATACATAGAACAGAACCCGAATTAAAAGAAAGCTTGATAGGGAGTGTCCGGCACTCCGGTGTTTTTAGTTCTAACCACGGTCATGTGGAGGTCTTATTTCCAAATCAGAGTATTTTCGTGTATCTTTGCACCTGCATTGGTTCGCTGTTTCGCCATACGCGGAAAGTGATTAAAAGGGAATGCCGTGAAATTCGGCAACAGTCCCGCTGCTGTAAACTCAGAACTGTTTTGAACAATACTTTTGCCACTGTTGGTTTTTAGGGTCAATGGGAAGGCGTTCAAAAAAGGAGTAAGTCAGAAGACCTGCCATGTGATCCACGTTTTTAAGGCTTTCGAGGACAGAGCTAAAAACCAATACTGCACATCGCTGCTTTGTTGATTTTACTTTCCCTGCAAGCTGGTTTGATAAATTTCAAACAAATAGATTGTATGCCATTCATTTCGTTCACACCGTACCGGTTTTTCAGGATGCAACCATTTTTATGGATGCTGTTCGTGCCATTGATGCTGGTAGCTGAAAATGACCTGCCGGCTGATTCTACCAAGACACATACAATCAGGGAAGTGACGGTAACCGAAAAGTACCTGCCTTCGGAAGTGCGCTCGAGTACTCCCCTTCAGATTCTGAATTCAAAAAGCATTGAAGGACTGAACTCACTGCAGGTATCGGACGCTGTAAAGTATTTTTCAGGAGTCACGGTAAAGGATTACGGGGGCATCGGCGGGTTGAAAACGATTTCCGTACGCAGCCTGGGAGGCAACCACACCGGGGTAAGCTATGATGGTATCACCCTGACCGATTGCCAGACCGGACAAATCGACCTGGGACGCTTTTCACTCGACAATGTGGATATGATCTCGCTCAACAGCGGACAAGGCGACAACATCTTCCAACCCGCCAGGCTTTTTGCATCAGCTTCCGTATTGACTATCCGCACCTTAACCCCTGAATTTACAAAAGATAAACGCATTAACGGCAAAGTCTCACTGAAGGTTGGGTCTTTCGGACTGCTAAACCCTTCGCTGTGGCTGGAAGGCAAGATTACACCGAAACTGTCGGCTTCGATGAGCGGGGAATGGTTATCGGCCGATGGAAAATATCCTTATATCCTGAATTACGGGCATACGGCAACATCCTTAACCACGAACGAGACCCGGCAAAATACCGACGTACGCAACCTGCGGCTCGAAGGAGCTTTATATGCCAACTTTTCGGACAAGGAAAACGGGTATATCAAGAGTTATTACTACCAGTCGGAACGGGGGTTGCCCGGACCTACGATCCTGTACAACCCGGAAAGCTCCTCCAGGCAACGGATAAAAGATAATACCTTTTTCACGCAGGCACATTACGAAAAGGATTTTTCAAGGTACTGGGCATTCCAGGCAAACGCAAAATATAACAGCGGGTACACCTATTATTTAGACCCTACATACCTGGGAATGGATGGAAAACAGGAAAACACCTACCGCCAAAAGGAGTATTACGGGTCGGCAGCAGTACTGTACAGGGTACTGGATAACTTATCTTTCTCAGCTTCCAGCGATGGATCGATTTCCACATTAGCTTCCGACACCTCCACGTTTGCTTTTCCAACCAGGTACTCCTGGCTTACGGCACTCGCGGGGAAGTACGTTACCAACCGGATACTCGCAACGGCAAGCGTACTGTCGACAGCTGTACATGAAACGGTCAAGAACGGGGAAGCAGCGGTCGACTACAAGCAATTATCGCCTTCAATGAGTCTATCGGTGAAGCCATTTGCGGATCAGGACTTAAGGATCCGGGCGTTCTATAAGAATATATTCCGCCTGCCCTCCTTCAACGACCTGTATTATTCGCAGGTTGGCAACCGGGATTTGAAGCCCGAGAAGACAAACCAATACAACCTGGGGCTTACCTACACCCTATCCGCCGGTACCTGGTTGCCGCTGCTGAAAGTCACCCTCGATGGTTACCACAATGATGTCAGGGATAAGATAGTGGCATACCCAAACAAGGATACATTTTCGTGGACGGTGATGAATTTTGGGAAAGTGGCCATTGACGGGCTGGATATGACCGCCGAAACGACTTTACAGCCCTGCCGGAAGCTGGGAATCCTGCTCGGTACCAACTACACCTACCAGCGGGCATTGAATGTAACCGATCCGGCTGATGGTGATTACAACAACCAGCTTCCCTACACGCCACGGGTTTCAGGATCAGGGAAAGCAGGATTTATTACTCCCTGGATCAGCATTTCCTATTCGTTGTTGTGGTCGGGTCACCGGTATGCCGTGAAGCAGAACTACATTGAAAACCGCCTTCCAGCGTATTTCGACCATAGCATTTCCGTCAGCCGGAGCATACAATTGAAAAAACAATTGATGCACATTAACCTGGAAGTACTAAACCTGCTGGATTCAAATTATGAGATCGTCAAGTGGTTTCCCATGCCGGGCCGGTCGTTCAGGGGTACTGTTTCCTTTAAGTTCTAACCGAACAACTCCCGGTTCACTTCCGCGAAATCCGTAATGATAGCATGAGCGAAGCGGCTATAGTTTTCACCATACGAATTTACAATATAGATTTTACCTGCCCCGGCACGTTGAGCTGCAATGATACCGGGTACAGAATCTTCAAAAATCACTGTTTCCTCAGGGTTTAATTCCAGCTTTTTGGCAGCAGCCAGGAATACATCCGGATGAGGCTTCCCACGGAAAGTTCCCTGATCGTACACAATTTTATCCATGCTGAACCAACGGTCCAGGTGCATATTTTCATAATAAAACGATACATTCTCGATACCCGCAGAAGTAGCAATGGTAAAAGGAATTCCTTTAGCCTTCAGAAAATCAAACAAATCTTCGGCACCCGGTGCAAATTTCAGGTCATTGACACACAGCTGGCGATAGATCAGTTCCTTATCCTGGGTAAAATCAGCTATATCCTTTTCGGAGAGCTGATTTCCAAAGATACCCCGCATGATATCCGGATTAGCCTGTCCATGGATCTTGACCCGTTTCTCTTCATCAGTCAGTTGAACACCATGTTTCTTAAGAAAAATATCAAATGCCCGGTCATGAAATGCTGTGTCCCAGAAAATAGTTCCATTGAAATCGAAAATTGCACCTTTAAACATTCTTTTTTACCTTTATTATTTGAAGCTCTTTATATATAAATTCCTAAATTCTAAAGGTTTCCCTTCATTCTGAAAGCCAATATATCCGTTGGAAGCAGTCAGTCCTGTCAGGTTGTTCTGCAGGACACCATTCACATATACTTTCAGTGTTTTACCTTTACAAATCACTTTCAGGGTATTCCATTCCCCAAGAGGTTTTTCGTTGGATGGTTGTACTTTTTTCACTGTAAACTTAACCGAGTCAGTGCATTCCTTTGCCCACAAACCGTTCATGCAAATGACATCCCCTGCATCCCCTGCTTTTTGCTGAACCTGATAACAGACCGGCCAGACGGTATCCTTTTGTTGAATATGTACCAACACACCACTGTTACCAAATACCTTAGTCCAACGCCAACCGATGGAAAGTTCATAGTTCGAATACTTCTTTTTGGTACGCAGGTAGCCGCTTGATTCACCACTGATCAGCAGAATGCCATTTTCCATTTTAAAGACCCCGGAGGTACTCACGGTCTTATCTTTCAGCACGTACACCCAGTTTGAGATATCGGATGCTGTGAAAAGCGCTTGTTTAGAAGATGATTTATCTGCTTTCTGGGCAAAGCAGGAAATGGAGGATAGCATAATGAGTGCTGTCAGGCAATTTAAATAAGTTGTCTTCATGAAGTTATAAGTATGATTTGTTTTTAGATAAAAAAAGAGACCTTGAAATAAGGCCTCAAAGTTAAAAATATATTTTTATTAAAAAAACACATTCCACGAAAAGCTACTAAAGTTTCTCTGCCGCCTCTTTATCCAGGTAGAAAAGGGCAGGAACACACTGGGCATGAATATACGATGCCGGATAATTTTCAAAATCAGGTTCCCTGTGAATAATCTGTTTCAACACATTGGCTTTAGAGGCTCCCGTAACTAAAAAGATGACTTCATCCGCCTGATTAATGATCTGGCCGGTAAGGGTTATCCTCTTCTGATTGGATACAGGATGCGTAGACACTGCCACCAGCTGATCGGAATGAAGCAGGCTTAAATTATTGGGGAAAATGGAAGCTGTATGCCCATCATCGCCCATACCGAGCAAGATAATATCAAATTTCGGTATTCCGTTGCGGGAAGGCAGCTGGGCCTTAAGTATATTCTGATAGCGCAGTGCTTCCGACACCGGTTCTATTTCACCTTGAATGGGAAAAACATTGGAATCGTGAATGGGAACATTCTTTAGCAAGTGCTCGTAAGTCATCCCATAGTTACTTTCACTATGGGTTGGCGGCACACAACGCTCATCAACCCAAAAAAGCCGTATGAAATGCCAGGGGATCGTATCTGCATATTCCTTTGCCAACAGGTTAAACAGTAGTTTTGGAGTGCTGCCTCCTGACAAAGCAATGTTCAAGGGAAGAGACTGTTTATTTTTCTCCTTTGCCTTTATCCGGATCAATTCAGCCACTGCACGGGCTGTATCTTGATTGGTTTCGTAAACATGAAGATTTGCATTCATTTGATTTAGGTTTTAAATAAAATGTTCCGGCCTTAACACTGAATCCTGTAAATCAGTCCGACTCTCTCAGTCTGTTTTGAATTTTTTAAAGGGTGCACGCCATTTCAATTCCTTATTTCCAAATAGGGCATTGGCTTCCTTGGGTCCCCAGGTATTGGCTTCATAGAAATAAAGCGGAATATCCGGATTCCTTTTCCACTCCTGAAGGATGGGATCGATAAATTTCCAGCTGGCCTTCACCCCATCGGCACGTGCATAGAGGGTTGAGTCACCAATCATGCAATCCAGTAATAACCGTTCATAGGCTTCGGAAATTTTATGATCTGCCAGATCGGAATAATGAAAAGCCATATTCACATTCTGCACCTTGTAACCCGCTCCCGGAATTTTCATTCCGAAATCAACCGCAACCCCAGCATCCGGGCTAATGCGAAGAATGATCATATTTGTGGACTGGGCTACACACCGTTGTTTAAAGAGTTGATGCGGTGCCGGTTTGAGGTGGATAACCACTTCGGTAACATGTTCGGGCAAGCATTTGCCTGTACGGATATAAAAAGGCACATCACCCCAACGCCAGTTGTCCACGAATAACTTCATGGCAACGAAAGTTTCAGTCTTTGAGTTTGGAGTTACATCTTTTTCCTGACGGTATCCTTTCTGGATTTTCTCATCCACCAGGGTTTCGATATACTGACCTCTAACTACATTTTCAGCCACCTCCGAAGGCTTAATGGGGCGTAAAGACTGGAGCACCTTGACACTTTCGTTTCGAATGGATTCAGAATCAAAAATAGAAGGTGGTTCCATAGC
>Ga0302286_10002804_pt1 | contig 11958 bp, 9 predicted proteins | sample III_Fen_E2_3_FD_198765 | JGI IMG/M metagenome (GOLD analysis project Ga0302286, IMG submission 198765) | Peat permafrost microbial communities from Stordalen Mire near Abisko, Sweden - III_Fen_E2_3 | ecosystem: Environmental > Terrestrial > Soil > Wetlands > Permafrost | place: Sweden: Abisko...
AAATTAAAGAAAGGCTTTACATGTAAAGCATCAAGAAAGAGAGGGGGTTACGCTTTACATGTAAAACGATTTTCGTGCGCTAGATAGAAGTATTATGTCTTGTTCAAAAACTAGAAAACTTTTATGCAGTAGTTGATAATTTGTGAGCATTTGAGGCTTTATATAAACTATAAAGCCTCTTCAAATCTTATTTATAAAGATTGAATGATTTTTGGTTTGTTAAATGCTTGAATAGGTAAAATTTCACCTTTATATTTTTCTACTTGTACCAAAGTTGTATGCGCGATGTTACTTTGAGCTAATTTTGAAGTTCCTTTATCCATAGTAAGAACATTTATATTGCCATGTTGACATAACGATACCTCACCTGGTTTAGAAGGATCATACCATGCTCCTTCTGAAATGATACCAACATCTTTTCGTACAGTTGGTGTAATTAATACGCCAGCTAATACCTCGCCTCTACCATTAAAAATTCTAACGATATCTCCAGTTTTCAAGCCTCGTTCTTTTGCATTATCAGGATGTAATAGTAGCGGTTCTCTACCGCTAACTTCTGCAAAAGTTCTAATATAACTGTTATTTAATTGAGAATGTAAACGATATTTAGAATGAGAGCTTACTATATGAATAGGGTATTTCTTAACAACTTCTTTTTTACCTAGCCATTCAATTGGATTAAACCACATTGGATGTCCTTTACAATCGTCATATCCAAATTTTTCAATAATTGGAGAATAGATTTCAATTTTTCCAGAAGGTGTTCCTAGCCTATTTTGATAAGGTTCTTGTCTAAAGGATTCCCATCGAGTATAATAATCTGTTTCGGTATCATCCTCATTGAATTGCACATATCCTTTTTCCCAAAATTCTTCAAAGGATGGCATTTGTACATTGAGAACTTTAGCTTGATCTACCGCATCTGCATAAATATATTTTACCCATTCTAGTTCATCTTTTCCCTCTGTAAAAACATCTTCATGTCCCCATCTTTTACAAATTTCTTTGCAAATCCAAAAATCACTTTGGCTTTCACCTACAGGATCACTAACAATTTTTCGACCAAAGAAATATTCTCTTGTCCAGCAAGATTGGTCAATATCAATTCTCTCAAGTTCTGTTGCAACAGGTAATACAATATCTGACATTTTACATGTTGATGTCCAATAAGGGTCTGCTGTAATCACGGTTTCTACTTTTTGTAATTGTTTTAATAAATTGTTTACATTATGGTGCCTTGTAAAGAGTGACCCAGAAGCATTATACATTAAACGAATATGTGGCAATTTAATTTTAGTTCCATTATAATCAATCTCTTTTCCTGGATTAGCAATTGCCTCGACCCATCTTGAAGATGGAATAACAATATTCTCATATTTAGTCCATGGTGCATCAGGATATTTTGTGGTATATTGAGGATCAATTTTTACACTGCTTATTCCTTGTAAGATTGGAGCTTTTTTATCAACACTACCACTTGCATCATATCCTAACGAAAATTCTAATCCACAACCTTGTTTGCCAATATGTCCTAGCATCGCTGATAAAACAGTGATCATCCAAAATGATTGTTCACCGTGATCTTGTCTTTGGAGTGCACGTCCAACTAGAATAATAGAAGGTTCTTTAGCTAAAATGTCAGCAAATTTTGCAATAGAATTTGCATTAATGCCACAGATATTCTCTGCCCAATGAATATTTTTAACTATACCATCGTCTTTTCCAATGAGATAATTTTTAAATTTGGCAAATCCAACAGTGTAACGTTTAATAAAGTCTTCATCGTAAAGTTTATTTTCATATAAATAATGCGCCATACCGATCATCATTGCCGTATCCGTATTTGGAATGATAGACATGAAAATAGAATTCATAAAACGCTGAGTATCATTCTGCTTTACATCAACACTATAGGCTTTAATTTTCCCTTCTTGAATAGCTTGTTTTAATAATTCCATATCTTTATAGCTATGATGAAGTGGTATTTCATAGGAAATTTGATTTGTATTAACAGGGTCTGTTCCCCAAAAAACAACATTTTTAGCATATTTTATAATTGCTTTCCATTTTGTTGGTGTATCGTATACTGCCAAATCTCCAACTACATGTGGCATAATAACCATACCAGCACCTGTTGAATAATCACCAGATTCTTCAACAAAGCCACCCAATATTTTCATCATTCTTCTGGCAACAGTTTGTCCATAACCGACTTTACCAGAACCTCCCCACCAATAACAGTCACCATAAATACTCTCTGGACCATATTGATTAAAAGTTTTTTTCATTTGTTTTGCAACTAAATCTAATGCAACATCCCATGAAACACGCACAAATTCTTCTTTTCCTCTTAACTGAGGATTGGATGGACCTTGTGCTTTTAAATAACTTTTTCTAACCATTGGATATTCAACACGATTGTCATTTTTCAAATTATCAGCAAAAGCATTAATTAATGGGCTAGGAAATTTATCTCCTTCAAATGGTCTAACACTAACAATTTCTCCACCTATTTTTTTCACATAAAATGCACCGAAGCGATTTGATGTTAACATCTCTTGCTCATCATATAATGTGTTTTCTGTCAAGCTTTGAAGTGTATTCGCTTCTATAGCAGTTACTGCACCTATGGTTGAACTAACTTTTATAAAGTCTCTTCTATTCATTTGAGATCCTTTGATTTAGCATTTTTAGCGTTTTGTTGTAAATACTTTGTAACAAGCCATTTTGTATCGGAATCAAGAGTAACTTTAGCATTCATTGTTTTAATTTGATTTGGCCATTGATTTACAGTATAGTCTTTTGCTTGAGGAACCCCATGACATCCTCCGCACGTAGATTCATAGACATCTTTTGCTTGAGTATAAAGTGATTTATTGTCTTTACTTATAGCCTGTGATGCTACTGTGTAGACTCCCTCGACTTTATCCCAACTTTCACCGTATTCGTCCTCTTCTTTTTTTAAACTTCTAAGCGAAGAAGTTTTGTCTTTATTTAAGAAAGCATATTCTTCATTTCGTTGTGTATCTCGTACAATAGCCATAGGATAATTTGCTAATTGATAACCTGAAACCTTAATTTTAAGCAAGTTCCCTTCTTCTGATATCACTTCAACTGGTGATAAAACACGTAAAACACCAACCTTTTCTCCATTAAGTAATAAGTCCGTATTACTTTTTGCAAAACCTACATCAGCTGTCAAGTGAAGTGATGTGCCTAATAACCCCGTAAGCAATAAAAATATTTTTTTTTGCATTTAAACCTCCTAAAATAATAAATATGGAGATAATACTATTGGAAAAAAGTAGAAAAAAAATCTATAAATATAAAATTATTTAATTAATTATTTGAAGGAAATATTTTAAATATTAGGATGATTGAGTAGTTTTTCGAAGTTTAATAGTAAATAATACGCCATCATTTATATTTTGAACAATAATAATACCGTGCATATTAGTTTCAATGATCATTTTTGTCATATACAGACCAATTCCTGTACCTTTTTTAGCATGCTTAGTTGTAAAATAAGGTTCGAAAATCTGTTCCATATACTCTTTGTTGATACCTCCACCATTATCTTGAATTTTTATCAGAACAAATTTGTGCCCACTTTTAACTTTCATACAAATATATGGATTTACAATTTTTCTTTCAATTAAAACATCTTTTGCATTAGATAGGATATTTAAAAGTGCATGTGCAAATTCATTTGGATATCCAAAAACATAAGCTTTATCATAAGATGATGTGAATGTAAAATTAATTGAATGATATTTTAAAGATGCATGTAAAATGGAACTTGCATTTTCACATGATTCATTTACATCAAATATATCTTTTTGTTTTGATGGTTTAAAGAAATTTTGAAAATCATTTATTGTATTTGACATATGCGTAGTAATTTGATTGCATTCAGTAATTTTTTCATTTAGAAAATTTTCTGAAAAATCATTAAATTGATATCTAACTTGTATAATCATCAATATAGCATTAATTTCACTAAGTGGTTGTCTCCATTGATGGGCAATATTTCCTATCATATTGCCCATCGCAGCTAATTTACTTTGCTGAATTAAAAGTTGTTCTTGTTTCATACGTTCATTGATCTCTTCTTCAATCCTATGATTTAACCTTTTTAACATTTCATTCATCATTGATTTTAGAAGATTTAATTCTAATGATTGGGCCGAAGCAACTAATCTACGGTTGAGGTTTCCTTGTTTTATTGCATGAATAACATCTGTAGCATCTTCAATTAATTTTCTATCTAATTCAAGGTTGTCTTGAATGATTTTTATATTTTCATTAATTTGCTGTGCCATTTCACCTAATTCATCATTATTTGTAAATGGAATATTGATCTGTTTTGCTTCTATTAAACTTGGTGTTCGTAAGTAATCAAAAAACTGTTTTAGTCCATTTTTAACTTTTTCTATAGAGTCAACAATATTTTTTGCTATGAATAAGATAGGGAGATATGTTAAAAATATAATAAATATAAGCCAAATAAGAATGAGTGATTTTGTATTTTTGGCTTGAATATTTACTTTTTCATAAGTATTCGCAGAATTCATTAATTCACTTTTTTGTAAAGTTTCCAAAGCTAATAGCAATTTATAAAATTGATCTCGTTCTAAGACACTGGCATTGATAAATGCACCTTCTTCAAAATCTTCATTTAAATATTGTTCACTTAACTGAATTGTAGATAAATACTCCTTCCATTGTTTATACAAATCAATCGATAATTTACTTAATGAGAGGTCAATTCTTTTGTATTGTTTTTGAAGTTCAATAGAAATAACTTTTCTAAGATCTTCATTTGGTGCCATGACTAATGATAATGATTTTTCTCTTAATTGAAATAACGGTGATATATATAACTCTTGTATATTTTGCACACGTTTTGCGTCTTCAAAAACATTATTAACATTTGCGACGCTTTTATCTGTAATATCAAAAGCTAGAAAAGAGAGAAGGCAAATTGCACAAATTCCTGGTACCGCCATCAACAAAAATTTGATTTTAATAGAAATATTTTTAATCAAGGTCAAACTTTAAAGGGTACATTGGTCTTTTATGTTCATCTGGATATGGAGTATTGCCTCTAACAGACCAGTGAAAACGAGTAATTTTTGCTTTCCATAGAGGCATTAACAAAATAGATGATGGCTCAAAAAATACTTCTTTGTTGACAGCCAAAACTACATTTGGAGATGGTATAAAAAGCATATAGGCCTTTTCATGTACATGATGCACTATTTTGGAAACTTGATCATTGAACTCTACGCTATTAAAATCGTAATCAAACAAGTGTTGAATAAGATTTTGGAGATAATCGTCTTTTTCAAGACTGCACCAATCATTGGATAAATCATACATAAAAATGCTACTCCAAGGGTTCTTACTAAACCAATCATCATTTCCTGTTGTTAAGATATCCCATTCTTGAGGAATCTTTCTATTTTTCAAGAGTTGATCAATTACTTCAGATTCATCTGCTGTAGATTTAATCTCAAGTGTTACTCCATATTGTTTAAGTTGATGTTCAATCCCTTTCCATAAAAACATATAATGGTCAATTGTTATGACCTTAAGATGTAATCCATTTAATATTTCTTTGAGTTGTTCTGGAGTCTCATTGTTTTCATGATAGATCTCATTCCATGTATGTAGAGATTTAATGATAGGTTTAATTGCTAAAAAATTTGCTGAAGTTTCTGTTGGGGAAATAACGCCTTCCTTCTTATATAAGAAATTCAGTAGATTAGTCTGATCTAAAGCTTTATTAAGTGCTATGCGGATTTTTTGATCTTTCAGTTTTCCATTGGGTTTTAATAAATTAAAAGAGTTTATTATAACATTTGTTGAGGGTTTAATATATAACCTAGAATAAGGTGATAAAACAGTTTCAATTTTTTTATTAAAAGGTATTGGTGTAATGTCTAAACGTTCTTTCTCTAAAGCCATTTGCAACATTTCTTTCGTTGCTAATTCCGTATATACTGTTATATTTTCGATATACGGTAATCCCTCTTCATAATAAAAAGGGTTTGCTTTTAATTGAATTATCGGAGTTTGTTTCTGGCCTGTAGCAAATCCTTCAATTAATATATAGGGACCAAGCCCATAGGGTCCTGGTTCTGCCATACTATTTGCAAGACTATCCGCACCCACTCCAGCACTCCAACCGTATTTTGATAAATATTTTGAAGAGTAAAGATTAATAGTAGTTAAATCATGGTAAAGCATCCCATAAGGTTTTATTAAATGAAAGCGTATGTGATAATCTGAAATTTTCTCAACACCTTTTACTCGTTTATGAAAATCAGAATAGACATATGGACTTTTCTTAAAATAAATAAAATTTTCAATTACAGAATTGGCATTAAATGAGGTTCCATCCTGAAATTTAGCCCCTTTTCTTAGAAAAAAATCATAGGTCAAAGGATCAACTTTAGTGGATGAAACAGCCATCATAAATTCCCACCCTTGAGTATTTTGACTTGAACGTAAGAGCGTCCCATTAATCAGCTTTGAAATATAAATATAGGAAGTCAATGGTAAAAAAATATTAATACGAGAATTTTTAATTTTTGTATTAATTAACTCTTCTTGAACATCATATTTTTCAAAATAGTTCTTATTCGTACTCGTTATTGGCGTTATGCTAGTATTATTTTCATCATATTCATAATTATCAAGAGCACTAGTTGCATTAAGATAAAGAGTTAAAATAAAAAATAAATTTACAATTATTTTATTCCATTTCAATTCTATATCCTATGCCAGAAAAATTTTTAATAAAATCATAGGGTAGTTTTTTTCTTAAATTTCGTACAAGGGATCGTACGGCACTATCAGTCATAATGTCATTTTGCCAAATGTGTTCTTGTAGCTCATCATATGTTACTATTCTTTGTTTATGTTGAATAAGTAATTCAATAAATAATGCTTCTTTCTTATTTAAAATGATGATTTGATGATTATGCAATAATTGTTTGCAGCTTGCATCATAATAATAACCATTTGATAAATCATAATTTACATTTTTATTTTCATTAATTCGATTTATACAACGAATCAAGGCACCAATAATATCTTGCAATGTGATTGGTTTTATTAGATATTGTTCAAGATGTAAATCAACAGCTTTCAGTAAATATTCTTTATCTGTATGCGCAGAGACAATAATTAGTGGTGTTAAAAAATCTTTTTTTCGTATTGATCGTGCCAATGCTAAGCCATCTACTAATGGCATTAGAATATCAGTTATAACAATATCAGGTTTATGAGAATGGTAGATATCTAAAGCTACTTGCCCATTCTCAGCTTCAAAAACTTCTTTAACATAATATTGAAGTGAAGCAGCAATATTTTTTCGTATTCTTTCTTCATCTTCAACATATAATATCGTTAAAGTTTTTAATTGTTCAATTAATAAGTTGTTCATTTTTTATCCTAATTTATGTAATAGGGTACTCTGTTGAATTAATACACGAGTATAAATAATTTTCATCTTATATCCTAACAAAAAAATATATTAAAATAAAAAAATAGCAAAAAAATAGCAAAGAGTATTTTATTATACAAGCTCAAATTATAATTTTAAAAAAGATATATTTATTATGATTACACTCAATAGTGAAAAATATTGAGCCATTGTACGCTCTTTACAATCAAAATAAAGCATCGTTAACTTAAATATAAGTATTAAATTCTTTTTTTCATCTCTAGCACATTTTTTTGCCACTTTTTTTCACTACTATTTCCGAAACATTTAAGGAGTCGTAGATGAAAATTATTTCCAAATCACTTATTCTTGCCACCACATTAGCTATCAGTGCGCAAGCAACCCCTCTGTATACCAAATGTGTTGCGTGTCATGGCGCTGCGGGCGAAAAAGCTGCTTTAAACAAAAGTTTGATCATCAAAGATATGAGTAAAGCTGATTTTGTGAGTGCCATGAAAGGTTATAAAGATGGCAGTTACGGGAAAGACCAAAAAGCGTTGATGAAAGCACAAGTTGCACCACTCAGTGATGCTCAGATCGAAGAGATTGCCTCTTTTATAACTAAAAAATAACGGTCTTTAGAATGGAAACTTGTCAAAAAAGACGTGATTTTATTGGCATGGCACTCACCGGTGTTACCGTTGTGGGTGGTGCCTGTGCGCTTGGAGCGATGAAGAAGAGTTGGGATCCACTCCCGAGTGTGCAATCGGCTGGCTTTGTTACGGTGGATATCTCTACCATCGAAGAGGGAGAAGCGCGCAGTTTTGCGTGGCGTGGCAAGCCCATCTTTGTGTTACGCAAAAGTACCGATACACCAAAAAATGAAAAACGTGATGTGGTCATTGGTGAAAAAGTTTTTACGCTCGTTATCGGACTGTGTACGCACCTTGGCTGTATCCCTTCGTATGATGCTAAAAAGAAAAGTTTTATCTGTGCGTGTCATGGTGGTGTTTTTGATGCCAGTGGTGTGAATACGTTTGGACCACCACCTCGTCCACTGGACATTCCTCCCTTTAAAATTGCAGGCGAAACACTTGTCTTGGGTGAAGAAGGCGAAGAGTACAAAAAATTAATCGCTAAAAAAGCGTAGGAGTAGGGCATGGCAGAAATTCGAAAAAGCGAAGGCTTTATAGACTGGCTCGATCAGCGTTTGGCGGTCAAAGCCTTTATGCGTGTGATGATGACCGAATACTGGATCCCTAAAAATATCAATTTCCTCTGGGCAATGGGTGTGGTTTTGGTGGTTCTTTTTGGTGTACTATTGGTAACGGGACTGCTTTTATTGATGTACTACAAACCCGACATCAACCTCGCATTTGATAGCGTGAACTACACGATTATGCAAGAGGTCGAGTACGGTTGGTTGTGGCGCCACATGCACGGCGTTGCGGCATCTGCGACATTTCTTATCATCTATATTCACCTTTTTACGGGCATTTATTATGGTTCCTACAAAAAAGGGCGTGAGATGATCTGGATCACAGGAATGGTGCTTTTTATTGCTTTTTCCGCAGAAGCCTTTAGTGGTTATATGCTTCCTTGGGGGCAGATGAGTTACTGGGCGGCGCAAGTCATTACCAATCTTTTTAGCGGTATTCCTCTCATTGGCGATGATGTGGTCATCTGGATACGAGGCGATTACGTGGTGGCGGATGCAACGTTGACGCGTTTTTTTATGCTGCATGTGGTGTTGCTTCCTTTGATGATTATCGTCGTGATTGCGGTGCATTTTTATTCGCTTCGCTTTCCTCATGTAAACAACCAAGATTCCGTTGAGTTTGACTTTGATGCTGAGTCAAAAAAGTTTTTAGAGGGCGATAAAAAAGCGTCAAAAGTGGTGCCATTCTGGCCTGTTTTCCTTTCCAAAGATTTCTTTGTCGTTGGCTTTTTTATGACGATTTTCTTTGCCCTTGTCTGTTATCAGTTTGACTTTGCGATGGATCCGATCAACTTTGAGCCTGCCAATTCGATGAAAACTCCGGCTCATATCTACCCTGAGTGGTATTTTTTATGGAATTACGAAGTGCTTCGAGGCTTTTTCTTTGACATCGGTGGTATGGCAGCGATGGACATTGGGTTGATCGCGTTTGTGATTGCTAACATTGTTTTTATGATCTTACCCTTTTTAGATCGCAATCCGATGAACACCGCACCTGCGCACAAACGCCCTGTGTTTAAATACTGGTTTTGGCTTTTGGTGTGCGATATGATTGTGCTAACCGTCTATGGAAAGCTTCCTCCAACAGGCGTAAACGCTTGGGTGGGTTTTGTGGCTGCTGTTATTTTTTTAGGACTTTTTATAGCCTTACCATTCATTACCAAGCATGAAGCCAAAGGAGATGCACAATGAGAGAGATCAAAATTTTAGCCATTGTGGTTTTCTTTACGGCTGTGACCTATTGGGGTGTGGAGCCTTATGCGCACTCGCAAATGCACCCGCATGTGGCACCTGCTGATTTTAGTTTTAAAGAGATTGAACCTTTACATGTAAACGGAAATGTGGACAATGGCAAAGCCCTTGTCGAAGCCAACTGTATTACCTGTCATAGCATTAAAAAACTAGGATTTGAGGCTCCTTTAAGCGCTGAAGATTCTGCCGCTTCGTATGGTGTTGTACCTCCCGATCTGAGTCATGCAGGCGTTATTTATGATAAAAATTACCTTGCAGGCTTTTTGAAAGACCCTGTGGGTGCGACCAAACTTTCGCATAAATTTGGGGATGCAAAGCCTTATGCGATGCCTAGTTTTTCTTTTTTAAGTGAGCAAGAGATCGCTGATATCGTGGCGTATTTTGGTACGATCGTCTCTACAAAAGTTTCCAATAAAGTGGTTTTTGAAGAGGCGTGTGGCAGATGCCATAGCATGAAGTACGATGCGCTGAAAGCACAAACCCCAAGCTCTTTTATGAAAAGCTACCTTGGAGCTGAGGCGCCTGATCTTTCGATGATGATTCGTTCCAAAAAAGCGGAGTATTTGAACACCTTTATTAACGAACCACTTAAGATGGTTGAGGGCATTGCGATGCCTCGCGTGGGACTTACCGAAGTGTCTCAAAACCAAGTGATTTCTTACATGCAAAGTGTGGGCGATCGTAAAAAGGCTGAGCGTGAAAGCCTTGGCTTAAAGCTCATTGGATTTATGGCTATTTTTACCCTAATAGCGTATCTTTGGAAAGTTAAAATTTGGAAAGAGGTGGAGTACTCCGCCTCTTTTTCTCCATTTCTTCTTCTTAATTCTTACTACTTTTTTCGTCAAAAAAACTCTTTAATTCTGCGATTATTTTGCTCTTTTTTTTATTTAAAATTTTCCTTGAAGCTTCAAATTAATTGTTAAAACAACGGATATATTAAAGGTTTTGGCAGATGGGTTTATGCATCTGTCGGGGTGCATACAAGCGTGGTAATGCATGCACCGTTTTGGCATAAATTAACGTCATAACTGCTTTACATGTAAAGTGGTTTCTACCATGAAGGAGAAACGTATGAAATTGGCAAATCTTAGCTTGGCAGCACTCTGCATCGCAGGGATTAGCACCTGTTCTTTTGGTGCAGAGACATTGGCTGATGCCTTTAAAGAGGGTAAAATCAGTGGTGAACTCAAAGCGTTTTACTGGGATCGTGATCGTAATCCCGCCATCAATTCGGCCTCCATCTTCAATACGGGTGTTGTCCTTGGCTACACAACAGGCTCTTACAATGGCTTTAGCCTTGGCCTAACAGGGCAAGCGAACAGTGCACCCTTTGCAAGCTCCAACGCTAAAACCCAATTTGGGTGGGATGAGTACGGCTCAGGAGCACAACTCTCAGAAGCGTATTTAGCTTATAGCGCAGGCAAAACCACTGTTCAAGTTGGACGCATGTTCTTCAATACACCACTGATCGCTTCTTTAGGTAATCGTATCGTCAAAGAGGCATTTGAGGGCGCAAGTATCGTCAATACCGACCTTCCCAACACAACTTTGACCGCAGCTTACGTGCAAAAATTCCAAGCACAAACCGATGGGTCAGGAAACATTGGCAAATTTACGACGTATAGCAACCCTTATGGCACATCGCCTCTCTTGGAAGATGGCGCTTATACTCTTGTTGCGGTGAATAAATCCATTACCGGTTTGACATTGACCGCAGCCTATGCCGAAGATTTAAATACCAATGGATCGATGGCGTACGCAGAAGCGGCATACAGCATTGCCGTTAATGCCTTGACATATGGTTTGAGCGCGCAATACTATTATAGTGATAAAGACGTAACCGGTAGCAAAGATGCTGATCTGTTCGGTCTTAAAGCAAGTCTTGGTTATGGCGCACTCAGTGGTTATATGGCTTACTCAACGGTCAGCAAAGATGCAGCGGTCACACCGGGCATTGGTTGGGGCGCGGACTTGGCGTACACTGGAACGATCATTCTTTCCAGCAGTTATCCTGCTAATACCGATGCCTACGCTA
>Ga0302286_10002807_pt1 | contig 11955 bp, 7 predicted proteins | sample III_Fen_E2_3_FD_198765 | JGI IMG/M metagenome (GOLD analysis project Ga0302286, IMG submission 198765) | Peat permafrost microbial communities from Stordalen Mire near Abisko, Sweden - III_Fen_E2_3 | ecosystem: Environmental > Terrestrial > Soil > Wetlands > Permafrost | place: Sweden: Abisko...
CAACGATCGGCGTCCTGCGGTTTGACGAGTTTGGCGTCCTTCAGGCGTGTGAGTAGCTCTGCGGCGCGTTCTGGGTTTTTCGTGCCAGTGAGCGCATCGGCAACATCACTTTTTATATCGCTGTTATTTGTCGTGTCGTGAAGATTCAGTAAATAGTAAAATGCATCGTCATCGTCATATTTCACAGGTATGGTCATGATGAGGCTGCGAAGCTCGGCAGGTAATTTAGTCTTGCCATCTTTTGCCCTCGCAAATTTTGCCTTCGCTTCACGTACGAGCTCGTCATTTTCGGCGTAGAGACCGATGCCGAGAACAAGCCCGCGAAGTTTTTGGTCGGCAGATGACTCGCCGGGTTTTTCATCCCAGCCGAGTCGCTTCACCTGAGCCGCAACTAGCTTGTCACAGAACTTTTTCAGCAATGGTTCGAGGGTATCGTCGTAGTCGACAAACCGACGTGCCTCGGCGCTTATCAGTGCCATCATATCCCAGACTGGCTCGCTCAACTCTGTCGTGTAAGCACTTAGCAAATCCAATGCTTCACCGAAGTTACCATATCCCGCGCGGGCAAACATACTTGCTGCGTTCAATGTCATAAGCCTATCGGCCTCGGGTGTGGTCTGTGAATGAATGTTCTCACGTAACGTGCTCAGAGTCTTTGGCGAGGTATAACGGACAAGGTAATGCCCGGCTGAACCTTGATTTAGAAATACCGGTTCAGCACTCGTTAATTTGATGTCTGCTGTCCGCGTCGCTAAAACACTAGGCTCTTGTATGCTCGAAGCGAAGAGTGGCACTGGCCACAAACGCTCTGTGTCCGCTTTAGATGGGTCATCGAGGAACTGCATCTGTTCGATCGTTAGCTTTGTACCCTCCTGCGAAGCCGTGACGATAGGGAATCCCGATCGCGTCAACCATGGAGTCATAAATGCACTAATGTCCTTGCCACTTGCTACGCTGAGCGCACCCCACAAATCATCACCAGTAGTATTGCCATAGGCATGAGCAGTGAAGTAGCTACTAAGTCCCTTGCGGAACGCTTCGTCGCCGACGTAGTTTTTGAGCATATACAGCAGTCGTCCGCCTTTGGCGTAGACAATTGATGGGTCGAACAGCGAGCTAATCTCGTCAGGGTGATTAACATCGGTGCGTACGGCTTGCACGCCGTAAGTGGCATCGCGGCGAAAAGCGCTCAGCCCCTCCGAACCGATGAACATGCTCCAGACATTCCATTCCGGATACATCGAATCAACGCAGGCGTACTCCATCATATTGGCAAAACTTTCGTTGAGCCAAAGGTCGTTCCACCATTGCATGGTCACGAGGTTGCCGAACCACTGATGGCTCGTTTCGTGTGCTACGACGAGCGCAATTTGTTCACGCGTCGATTGTGCCGTGTCGTTTTCGTACGCAAGCAGTAGGCGCTCGCGGTAGGTGATGAGTCCCCAGTTTTCCATTGCCCCACTGCTGAAATCTGGGAGTGCCACGTGGTCAGCTTTGGGGAGTGGATAGGGTACGCCGAAATAATCTTCGAAATATTCGATAGATTTTATAGCGACATCGAGAGCGTAACCGAGGCTGCTCACCGGCTGTGCGATAGTTGCCCAGGTGTTTACCTCGACGCCCGATTTTGTTTTGCCGGTTTTTTTCTGTAATTCACCCGTGACAAATGCGAGTAGGTACGTGCTCATTCGCGGGGTGGTTTGGAAGCGCGTTTCAAGGCTAGTTTTTTGAGAATCGTCGTGCAGCGACATAACTTCCGTCTTGACTCTTGACTCTTGACTCTTGACTCTTCGCTGGTCTGCAATAGGGGTATTAGATAGCACCTCTACGCCTTCGCGGGCAATAAGTGTCAGGTCGAATGTGGCTTTGGCCTCTGGTTCATCGATGCAGGGGAAGGCTTCACGAGCATGGTGGCTCTCGAACTGGGTGGCGATGAGTTTTTTCTCGACCCCATTATCATCAAAGAAGCATGGGTAAATGCCAGTCATGCCGCGCGTAATTGGTGCTTCAAATGACATCTCGACGGTGTATTCACCGGGATAGAGCATGGCCTCTGTGTGGAGCCGGACCTCATGAAATGATTTTTGCAGGTTTATCCGCGCGACGGTATGTACCTGTTCGCCCTTTTTATCGTGGCGCACGACGCGTGCTTCGGTTATCGTTAGCCCATTTGCGTGAAATGTCAGACGCTGGCTCGGCCGGCCGACCTTTTTGCCTGCGATTTTGACACTGCCATGAAAACGCATCGCATCTTCATCAAGCGTGATAGATATATCATAATGCTCCGGCGTGAACTGCCGGACTAGCCGTGCTACAGATTTGCTCATGGGTGCTATTGTACCACGGGGGAGGTTTGACGTGCGGCAAGAGTCCCGTTTAGGGTGAGAGGCAGACCGTTCTCTGCGCAAAATTGCTTATCATTATAATAGATGGCATCACTTGGCCCTCTCCTTATGTATAAATCGTCCGAAATTTCACTTGCACGCTCCAACCCAAGGGATAATCGCTTTATAAGAGTAATCTCAGGATTTGGGCATGGCGTGGACAGGAAATAGTGTAGACCGTATGGACGCTGTGTTTTCACTCCATCTTTTTGCATGACGCGGACCATGGCAATGTCTTCTCTTGGCCAAAAATTTGGTAAACTCAAGAAATCTTTTAGTGAGTTTTGTGTCAGCTTTAGCCCCATTGAATGCCCCACTCGGCTCAAGGGCTTATGAGGATGCATAAGACTATTTTGCAATGAACGAAGTGTTCGTAGCGATCCGTTTATAGAGCCACTTCTTGTGATGAGCCAGGGGTAAATTGCGGCTGCGCCGTAGCTTTGGGATAAACCATCATAGGCCGCCCGTGCCCAGCCAGTAGCGTCCAGTGGATATGTGTCGGCGTCAAGTATTACGAGGGGCTCAAGAGCTCTACTCCCCAAATACTCTAGGCCTGCTTGAATGGCAGGCATCTTTCCTGGCTTCGACTCAAGCACTGTCGCTCCAGCTTGTAGGCTGATTTCGGCGGAATTATCTGATGTGCCGTTGATAACGACTATGACTTCCGAGCCGATTTGATGTAACGTGCTTAGCGTCTTCGGCAAATGGTCTGCCGCATCTTTGGCGGGGATGATGATTGGTAACTCGCTTTTTAGCGTTTCACGATAGGTCGTCATTACATTCTGTTTACTTGTCGAAACTCAATGTCTCGAAGCGAGAAATGACCGGTTGCCCTCGCCATTTTAAGGGCGATATCTTGATGGGCGATTTGTGCTTCGGGTGTACCGTCGTGAGTAAGGCTGAGTGAAACATGACCTATATCAAACGACGTAATCATAGGGCTTAGGATTCCTCCCATCGCTCCACTATAGAGTGCCCTATATGCGTTCTTGCTTAGTATTTGGGTCAAGGGCTGAATATGCTGAAGCCGTTCGCCCTCTGTCAGTTGGCCTAGGTTGAATCCTAGACCTGGTTGCCATTCAGGTAGCAAGCTATTTTCAAAGGTATAAAAGGTACGTGGGTCAGCGCCTTCGGCCGCGGCTGGCTCGAACACTCTGACTTCCTGCGGTGTGAAAATACGAAATGATGACATATGCATATTTTACAATAGTATTGGTCAAATAACAATAATTATGTCAAAATGACAATGACTTATACTTCGTGTTGAAGTGTGTCATCTGTGGGGCAGAAAATGGTCATCGTTGACTTCGTAAACACTGTGCGGTACTATAGAGTAGTAATGGTCGGCCGGCAGGTCGGCTTTTTTCATACCTGCACCAAGTAAGCAGGAAAATCTTGAAGTAAACCAAAGGAGTACTAATAATGGATTTAGATTTTAAACAATTAGCACTCGCCATCCAGGCGATTGCAGAGGAGAAGAATCTCCCAGAAGAAACCGTCAAAGACGTCGTAGAGCAGGCTCTAGCTGCTGCGTACCGCCGCGATTATGGTGACCGTGAGCAGGAAGTTCGCGTCACCATGAACCTAAACAGTGGTGAAGTCGACGCGTTCGTCAGCAAAGAAGTCGTGCAGAAGGTCGAAGACCCCGAGACGCAGATTTCTGCCGTCGATGCCCGCAAGGTAAACAAATTCGCCAAACTCGGCGATATGATCGAAGAGCACGAGAAGGTCGAGACATTCGGCCGTGTTGCCGCCATGACCGCCAAACAAGTCATCTTGCAGCGCCTACGCGAAGCAGAGCGCGAAGTTGTGCTCGCTGAGTACGAAGACAAAATTGGCACTGTCGTCAATGCCATGGTCTCTCGTGTTGAAGGTAATATCGTGCGTCTCGAGCTCGGCAAAGCACAGGGCATCATGCCTCGCAGCGAGCAAATTCAGGGCGAGCGCTACTACCCAAGCCAGCGTCTGAAGGTATACCTCAAAGATGTTGAACGCGGACCACGTGGTCCACAGCTCGTCGTTAGTCGTGGCAACCCCGCTTTCATGGAACTACTTTTCCGCGCTGAAGTGCCAGAAATGGACGCAGGTGCAGTTGAAATCAAAGGTATCGCCCGTGAAGCAGGTGTGCGTAGCAAAGTTGCTGTCGCCAGTAACGTACAGGGCGTCGACCCAGTTGGCACATTTGTCGGTGGCCATGGCACCCGCGTCAACGCTGTGGTGAGTGAAGTCGGTGAGCAGGAAAAGATTGACATCGTCGTCTGGACTGATGACATCGCGCAGTACATCATGAACGCGCTTAGCCCTACCAAAGTCAACCGCGTCGCTATCGACGAAGCAAACAAGCGCGCAAAAGTCTTTGTACCAGAAGATCAGCTTAGCATCGCCATCGGTCGTGGTGGACAGAACGTTCGTCTTGCAAGCAAACTGTGTGAATACGAGCTCGATATCGAGGCCGAAAAGGCGCCAGAAGTTGCCGGCGAAGTTACGACCGTAGAGTTGCCAAAGCAGCCAAAACTCAAGAAGAAGGAAGCCCTCGAAAGCTCACTTCTCGAAGCCATCGAAGAACACGGCCAGTAAAAACGTAATAAGACACCCGCAAGCGGGTTTCTCATCGCGCCGGGCAAATGGAATACATTTGCTCGGGCTGCTCTTCCTGGGAAGCTGTAAAAATATATCCGGAGTGAGTCCGGATATATTTTAGTATGTAGCAATGTGTATCTCTATAACATAAATTGACAAATAGGCACATAAAATGCCATAATCTCTCCATTATGACTTCTCCCGACCTTAATGAGATGCTAGGCGCGAGCCCTACACCCGTATTAATCTCGGCTGAGCAATTTCCTATCTCCAATCTCGCTCCTACGCCAGTTAGTGGACCAATTGCCGAAATAGCCAGTACTCCCAATAATGAACCGTTTTCCGAACTTGAGTGGCAAGAGATTGAATCCCATGCGAAGGAGTTTGGTGCACTAGTTGGGGGTAGTATTGAAAAGCTCAAAATTCGCGGACCTGTTATAGCCACAACGGTCTGGCATAATAGCTACAGGTCCGAATGGATTATTGCCGAATCGGCCGAGCTAACTTCACTGATTCAACGCGTCAAGACAACGCTTGAAGCGGAGCCAGACTCCAATCATGAGCCTGTTCTACCATTGAAGGTGAAAGTTGCCCGCCATGCCGGCAGCCTCGTCCTTACTCCCCTCGGGTTGATTACCGCTGGAGCAATCGAAATTTACCCTGCGATAGCGACTGGCAATGGAACAATGCTTGGGGTCGGGCTAGGGATTGTCGGCGTCTCAACGGTTGCAGGTGCCATTACCGACAGGAGAAGACGGCGTACTCGTCTGGAAGAATATGCTGGCCGATTCAACCGTTTAATCAGCGTAGAGGGCATACAGAGCAATCAAAATTCTACCTTTGTCATGAAATACGTGACAGAAGGGAGAAATAAAATAATAGAGTCAAGTGACGGTACGATAATTGAGGCTGGCAGTGCACTGGACTATTCCTATGGATGGCGAAAGGGCATTGCCGCCAAAACAGATCCATCTCGTGCGAAAAGTAAATATCTCAGCGTTGATTTTACCGATTGGTTTGATAAATCGGTATTCAAGGACCCGGCCCCGACCGATAATGCGGTTTTTATCGATTCTTGGAACGGAATTCTAGGCGAAACCGTCAAATCAATCCAGCCAATCATGGAGCAATTAGAAAGTACTGAAAAAAGTCTGCGGCTCACTGATTATTCAAAGCGTCTCGAGCGTAACCTCTTACAAGAAAAAATCGAAATGCTCAGTAATGAAATCGCTGGTATTGTCGTCGACTATGAGACGTCCCGTAGGCGAGTAGAGGGCATACGGTCCGTGAAAAAAACTGCTGAAACGATTACTAGAACAATAATTGAGCTTGATGAACAAGCGAGGGCCTATAGCGATGGAACGAACACATTCACACGCGGAATCGCGTATGTCACTGCATTGGTCGCCCGGACTTTTTGGATGGCGAAACCTCATCCAATCGCTGACCGCTACGCGTATACCCAGGCGATTAAAGCCTTATTTAAGCAAGCAGACGAAGCGTTGCTACTCGTTAAGGATCCAAAAGATGACTCGGATCACGAACGGATATATGATCCCGACACTGTCGTACGCCAATTTCATAAAACGATTATGGATTGTATTAATGACAATCCCAATGCAATGATAAAACGGCCTGCTATTGCTAGGAAGCTAAAAGACTTTACTAAATTCTATGCGATGTATTTTGACGAAGGAGATGCAGCGTATAAGATTTCGCCCAATCCAGAGTTCGAAGGCAAGTGGTTAGTCTTGCCAGCACAAAATAAAAAGTAAAAAAGTGTGAGTTAGCAATCTTGACTTATAGTACGCAAATGTGCTATAATAATATTAATATGACTACCCCTGAGGCTCAAGATGTACAATCGCTTGCTCTTCCGCATGTAACAGATGAAATGCGGCGAACGCTTGGTGAAGTCGTGGTAGCACCTCCTGATACTGATTTGTTTAGCGCTGAAGAGCTGGCAGTAATTGCACAGGCGCCTTCTGAACTAAAAAAAGAGCTCAGAGAGAAAACAGACAATGAAAAGGTCATACTCTACAGGGATGTAGTGTTTGGTGAGTCGGCTGAAGCCGCACCTCTCTATAAAATCTATTATGTGGGCATTAACTCGTCAGCGGCGGGTGCAAGCTATGCACTTTATAAGGCAACAGAGGTTGATGAGCCACTTAGGCCGCTTTATCAAGAGCCAGATTCACCGACCATTGCATCTACATTTACTGCGGTTGTTGATGGGATATCAAAAATGACGCGTAAATACAGAAAAACGGCAGAAGTATTGAATGATTACAAGCATCGTTTCAGGGATGCTGTTAGCAAAAAAGGTTTGAAGGAGTCTGAAACGACATCATTGTACTTCGAGGAGTCAGAGCATTATTCTCTCTCGACCGACGACCCTGAGACGAGGAAGAAAATCCAACAGCTCAACGATGAAGGTCACAATTTTGGTGCAAAAGTTACCTATTTTGCAACTTGTGAACTCTCGGTGATGAGATGGATAGAAGATTCGCTAGGTAGGGTCAGGTGGCAGGGTGCCGATCCAGACGACAAACTATTTTCAACTATCAAATCAGTGGTAGGACTTCTCAGTGAGAATAAAAACGTAAAAGCCAAAATTGAAAAACTTGATAAGAACAGTCTAGAGCGTAAACTCTTGGAGCAAGGTGTAAAAGATACTGACGCAAAGATAATCCGTATGGTTGTAGAGGCTGAGGATGTATTCTATCAGCCCAAAAGAGCTAGTACTCAGGCTTTTCAAGAACGACAAGAGAAAAACACCGTGGAAGATTTGAGTGTTCGCATTGACGAGCTTGATGATATATATGAAGCCGCACAGAAGTCGTCGAATGTTCATCTGCAAGGAGTTGCGCAAGCATCGTTGATGGCGGTGAAGCTGTGCATGATGCCCAATACCAACGCGCAACAAGCACTGTTAAATAATGAGGTTACAATCAAAGCAATAAGTGACATCGTTCGCGAAAGTTCAAAGTTCATTATAAATCCAGGCGATGACGGTGAAGCCCAGAGTTTTGAACCGGCAAAGGTACTCCATGTCGTTCAACAGAGGCTAGTGGAAGTACTGAAGTCATGGTGCAATGAAAATGACCTCAGCGAAGCAGAGGCTAAGAGCTTTCTTTCTCAGTACGAAGACCCTGTGAAATTTTATGCTACATTCTTTGCGGGACGAGGCGTGACAGACGAAAACCATACTCCAGATGGAGTGTGGCAACAGTATCAGAAGACGTATAAATAGTTATATTTAAGATGAATTAGCACTCTTGACGTGGGAGTGCTAATTTTTGTATACTGGTAGTAGTACTTTTATCGGCCATCATATTACTCATCATCTTGAGCGAAGCTTAAACACTCTCTCAAATGACAAAAGTGGAGGAACTAGATATGAACCCAAACTCACCAGATTTTCAAGAATTTCAACGGTTTTTGACCGACAATGCGCGCATGAGCATCGCTCATGCTGGCACGATTGCACGGGGTCTTGGTAATAGCTACATCGGCACGGAGCATATCCTCCTTGGACTACTTGCCCAAGATGGTAGCCTAGCTGGTAAGATTCTCGAAGAAGCCGGGGCTTCACTCAGCAAGGCGCAGGTTATACTGAGCAAACAAAATGCTGGCATTGTTATCTCGGGGGGCGGCGCCAAAGGTTTCAGCGAAACCGCCAAATTGACGCTACGCATGGCGTATGACATTGCACAAGAATATGGCCAGGATTTCTGTGGCACAGAGCACATTCTCTACGCCATTCTCAGCCAAAAGAACGCTCGTGCAACCATCTTGCTGCGCGATATGGGTGTCGACACCGATGGAATGGCCAGAGAGATGGATAATTTCTTCAGTCGACAATTTGAAGAAGGTGAAGGTGATGCCGCTCCGCTGAACGGTGGTCCCCGCCGAGCCGGTCGCAAAGCACCGAGGCAGAAATCTGTACTCGAACAGTACAGCACCGACCTTACTGAACAGGCGAAAAAGGGCAAGCTTGACCCTGTTGTGGGCCGCGAACAGCAAATCCGTCGCCTGGTGACTATTCTAAACCGACGCACCAAGAATAACCCCGTGCTCATCGGCGAGCCGGGTGTCGGTAAAACGGCAATAGCCGAAGGTCTTGCCCAACGCATCGTTTCTGAGGATGTGCCAGATAGTCTACTCGACAAGCGCATTATCACACTGGACCTTGCTGCCATGGTCGCTGGTACCAAGTACCGTGGGGAGTTCGAAGAGCGCCTCAAGAAAGTCATGGGCGAGCTCGAAGCCGACAAGCGCACCATTGCGTTTATCGATGAGCTACATCTCATCGTTGGCGCAGGTTCTGCAGAGGGCTCGATGGACGCGGGCAATATCTTGAAACCAGCTCTTTCACGCGGGAAAATCCAAGTGATTGGTGCAACTACGACCGCTGAATACACCAAGCACATCGAAAAAGATGCTGCGCTCGAACGTCGTTTCCAGCCCATCCAGGTGCCAGAAACAAATCTGCAAGAGACAATCGCAATCTTGAAGGGGCTTCGAAAGCACTACGAAGATTTCCATGGGGTCAGCTTCACCGACGAGGTACTAGAAGACACGGCACAGTTTGCAAAGCGTTATATCTCAGATCGTTACATGCCCGACAAAGCCATCGACTTGCTCGACGAAACCGCCGCTGCGCTGCGCGTAGACAAAGGTAAAACAAGCCCAGAAGTGCGCAAGCTGCAAAAGGAACTCAAACTAGTAAATGCTCGCATTGACGACGCAGTTGATGCCGAGGATTACGAACGAGCAGCTCGCAGCAAAACTCGTGCCAGCCAGATCAATGAACGGCTCGCCGAGCTTGAAAAGCAGGGCAAAACGTCGAAACGCATGAAGGTCACAAGCGATAATGTCGCCGAAGTGGTAGCCCGAATTACGGGCGTACCAGTGAAACGTGTTATTAAGAGCGAGGCGCGCTACCTACTTGGTCTCGAAAAGAACATCGGCAGACACATTATCGGTCAGCAAGAAGCTGTTGAAGTGGTAAGCAAAGCCATTCGTCGCAATCGCAGTGGCATAGGGTCTGGCAGCCGTCCAATCGGCTCATTTATATTCCTCGGTCCGACTGGCGTTGGCAAAACTGAGCTTGCGAGAGTGCTTGCGCGTGAGTTCTTTGGTTCTGAAAACGCCCTCGTCAAAATAGACATGAGTGAATTTGGTGAACATCACAATGTTTCACGGCTTGTCGGTGCTCCAGCTGGTTATGTCGGGTACGATGATGGTGGTCAGTTGACAGATAAGATTCGTCGGCAGCCCTACAGCCTAGTGCTCTTCGATGAGATAGAAAAGGCACACCCCGATGTGTTCAACATGCTGCTACAGATGCTTGAAGACGGCTACATTACCGACGCCAAGGGCAGGCGAATTGATTTCACCAACACTATCGTCATCATGACCTCTAATCTTGGTGCTGAAAAACTACAAAAAGAAGCCTCACTTGGCTTCCGTGCCGACCGCCCGACCGACTTTCAAGACCTCGAAGCCCTGCATGAGCAAAACAAGTCAAATGTGCTTGAGCGGCTCAAGAAGGAATTCCGGCCAGAGCTACTGAACCGTATAGACAAAGTGGTCGTTTTCCATGCCCTGACGAGAAAAGAGATATACAAGATTATCGATCTTCAAATCGATGAGCTTCGTACTCGGCTGCAGAAAAAAGGCCTAGGCATCAGCCTCACTAGCGGCGCAAAAGACTATTTGCTCGAACATGGCTACGATGCGCAGAATGGTGTGCGACCCTTGCGACGACTCATCCAAGACACCATCGAGGACCAAATGGCGACAGAAATGCTTGGCGACAAGTACACCAAAGGCAACATCATCGAAGTCAGTGCCAAATCTGGCGAGCTGATATACTCAACGACTTCAGAATAAGTAGCTACAGTGCCTTGCCAGAGAGAGCTTCGGTGAGGTCACGTTCCTCGAGTGCGAGATTGTTGCGCTTCTCGACTACGGCGTTATACTCGTCTATCTGTGACTGTGTCTTTGTGAGAAGGCTGTTGTAGCTACGAACCTTGGCGTTGTAGCTATCGACAAGCTGATTGTATTCGTCGAGACGATTACTGGCCTTAAGTGTAGCCATCCGTGAACTTTCTGTTGTAATGGCGTTGAGCTGGCGCTGTATTTCTGTCTGGTTTGCGTCGATTATTGGCTTGAGCGTTGCCAGCTGCGAATCATATGCCTCAGCCTGGTCTCGGCGGGTAGTAAACTCGGTCTGGTAGTGTTCTGTCATTGAAACGACGGCCGCCCTATTTGAAAAATACTGTTTGTAGTACGTCTCAAGTTCCGTCGGCAGGTCCCGTATCTCTGTAGCAAAAATGGAGTGCATTTCATTGTCGAGCTCTGTTGGCTCAGATGTTCTGTACGCATCGATCGTGGAACGTATACGTTCGTCTTTTAGACTGTTTTTATAAAAGTTTTCGAGAAGAGAATCAATGTGGCTTTTCTGGCTAGCGGATAGACGGGCGTAGCCTGCATGCAACATTTCATGCGCTGCAGTTGTCTCGACGACGCCGCTCAGCCGTTCATCAGTAACACTATAGAGATATATACCTCTATCCCCACCTTTGTAACACCCGAGAATAATCGTTTTTTCGGCGGCTACCTTACACTGTGATGAAAACGTATCAATATCAAGAAGTGCAGGCCGATTGACATAGAATAGTCGTCGGCTGTAGTCGCTCATGGTCGTTTTAGTCGCAATCTCACTAATCTGGCTCGATGGGGTGTAGCCCCTAAGGTGCCACCAGTCGATAATGGACTGAAATTTCCAGAGTATGACCGCACCAATACTCAGACTTATAAGCAGACCGACTAAGACACCGTCCAAGCCCGAACGACGACGAGATATAACAGGTTGAGGCTGATGAACGCTAGGCATAACTACTCTAGTATAGCGTGTTTTTTTGATAAACAATCTACAGAGAAGGACGACATTATGCTTATTTTTCTAGCGACAAACTAGGCA
>Ga0302286_10002808_pt1 | contig 11952 bp, 15 predicted proteins | sample III_Fen_E2_3_FD_198765 | JGI IMG/M metagenome (GOLD analysis project Ga0302286, IMG submission 198765) | Peat permafrost microbial communities from Stordalen Mire near Abisko, Sweden - III_Fen_E2_3 | ecosystem: Environmental > Terrestrial > Soil > Wetlands > Permafrost | place: Sweden: Abisko...
TCTACGAAGACGCGATTGTCCGTTGCATATACGCGGATGATTTTGATATGGTTTATGCGCTGTGTCACCAAAATAAAAGGCTGATACGCGATGTACACCGCCGTATTATTACGTCCGCGCGCTTGGTATCACGGCGAATGTATGAGTTCTTGTCAGTGACATAACCAATTGATTTTTTGTTGTTGTGGTTGATGTCTCTGGATATAATATGGCGGCCATATGAGCGTGTATGTCAAGTGCTTGGATCACACCGCCGCTTGATTCACATATCGCGCATGGATGATTCGCGGCGATGTAATGTATGCGATAACGTATCAACGCGGCGTTACACCCACGCGGATAACAGCATGATCTGGTTGTGTGGACGTTGCCATGAAATAAGGAATATTGCGCGTCTACGTGATGACCCACGAATTGATATCGGCGTAGCATTGCGCAACATGGCGGTGTTACGTGTTGAATTACCCGAGCTGCGACGTCGTGCCGTGGCTCAGTTCAGATATATTCTATACCGCGGGGGTATGCGTGAGACTCGTGTGTCATGTCTACACAATTGTTTGTTATGCCATGGTACACCAACACAACGGTATAAACGTGACATTGGTGATAGTGGTGATAGTGGTGATAGTGGTGGCATATATGTATGTGCGGAATGCACATCGCGTGAGCGATCCGTTGTAGATGCGCGTGGTCTCGCGATGTTGCTGGGCACGCGCGTTATCATGCAATTGCCTCTGCACGATATATGCTCGATTATTACGCGTGTGTATACGTATTTGGTATGGGAAGTTTAATTACTTCGAGCGTAGCTCGAAGGCCTCGTCTGGCGCTATGGTCGTGGCGCCAGCTGCGCGCAGCAACGCCTTTGGCGTTGCGAGCACAATTTGATTTTTTTGTATATTCGGGATAATGGAAGTGCCCGCAGATGTCGTCGTGGTACTGCGGCCGTATACGTATATTTCAAGTATACTAGCCGGACAAAAAAATGAACCTGCCACCAATTGCGCGTATAATCCTGATGGAGTAAACAAACCATGTGATGTATGTGGCGGGCATGGTGTAATAATATTCGATTATGGTTACGTCGGCATTACACTGTGTCGCGGGTGTAAATTGTTACGACACCAAGTAACACCAATCGCGACAAACTTGATGGTGGTGCTTAATCGTATGCATATGGCTCGTGAAGTCTTGCCGGGGATGCGTGCATTCGCGGCACAATCATTCAGGCGCTTGTTAATATGTAATCGGATAGTTCGCGGCGCACCCGCGCCGATGAAATGTTGTGCAATATGTTTTGGCGCGTGGCCATGCGTGTATTCTTATCATATACACATATGCGGTACTTGTGATCGCGCCGCGTGGGCACGTGTTGAGGCATTCGTGAACAAATTATGTATAGGTGCGCATGCAATTGCGATTACACTACCGCATGACTTACATAAATGTGTGCGTGGGATGTTGTTAGTGGTTAGCAACGACACTATTTGATTTTGCGCGGCAAAGCCGCGGCTCGATCTAATGCTGCGTAAACGCAGCACGTCGATCATCGCATGTACAATATCACAACAATTGATTTTTTTAAGATCATACCTAATGGAACTGGTTGAGGCGATACGCGAGCCGTCCAAGCATATAATTGCCGTTGCGCGTATGATTGGCGGCGCAGCATATACTGCTGTAGATGCCAACACACATGCGCCATGCAGTATATGCGCGCGTGTTCCATCTTCGTATCAATACCAATACCAATGGCATCATCATGTCGTACATTTATGTAGACAATGTGATTGGATTATGTACAATCATGGGAGCACGCGGGGGTCGCATGATGAATTAAAGTTCAAGTTGGAGACTATACCCGCTGTATTGGCATGCGCACGAACACGCGCATATGCAGCGCTGACCATCATGTGGACGCGACGTTGTTTAACTCCGATTGGCTATGCGAATGAATTATGTTGGTGTTGTGGACATACGTCGGTGGCCGTTTGTAAATGTGTATTCGCTGGTGGGGAGATGGTGGTGTGTGACTGTTGCATAAAATATGTTACAAAGCGTGTTGACACTGCATTGGCATATATGTTGTTATGCGATCAAGCAATGTTGACACTGGGCCATCTGCATGATGTACGTGTTGTAATAAAGCAAATGATGACACGAACGCTCGTGTATGAGTTATGTGTGGTTGGGTAAGTCCAGGTACAGCTATAGTTTTTTTTTGACAATTGAATCCGGCTGTAGTTAACAATAACCATGAACACACCTATAAACGTGACCTCCGACCTAGTCCAGCAAATTGTGCTATTATGTACAACTCTTGAGAACATTAAGCAGTATGCGACCTGTCTGCAAAACCAGCAATACGGCGACGCGACCAAGGACATCATTATTATGAGAATGACCCGACAGTGGATTCTATTTATGGAGCTGACCGGCGCGGCGTCCACCGAATGGGACAACTTTGAGGGATTAATGTCACTGGGCCGATATGATGCGTTGGTAAATTTCCCGTCAAGTATAATTGGGACTATTGCGGCCAAATTGCCGGTGGATTGCCAAGAAGCGCTACGCGCTTATGCCCGCGGCACATAAGCATAATTTGATTTTTTTGTGGTTGATGTTAATGAACGTCGCTGAAATTTTAAAGGTGGTCGCCGCTCCATATAAATGTGCCAGTGATGTATTATGGGCACACAATCGTATTCCCATACTTCCCACGAATATAACAACGGACGTACAATGTGACTGTTGCGGCGTTGGCAAAGGTACAACTAGATATAAAGACATGTCATGGGCATGCATCCAATTATGTGATCGATGTCAGTTGCTGCGTCGTTTCGCAACAAATTATTCGATACCCGATAATGAAATATTTCCACAGTTTAAACTTGTGCGGTCGGAGCTACCCGCGTTGCGTATCACAGCGGCAAATACACTTATGCATGCGTTGGTGTGCGGTGTATTACCAAACAAGAGTAGCCCACAATTGCATGGAGATGGTATTTGTGGGTTATGCTTCGATACACCTTCACACTTGTACCACGCGGAAAATGTATATGTGTATATTTGCCCACGGTGTATTAATACAGCCAACAGTAATGCGGCAATCCAGATACAGCTGTTATGTTTAGGTGGCTGTGCAATAGCAAATATGCCAATACACGATGTTCGCGGGGTTATCTATGAAATCTTCATGCGTGTATGTGTGTGACGATGCGACTATTTTTTGTGATACAAATTGAAGTCATATATCCATGATTGATATAATGCTTGCGTGTCTACCTTGCGATGTGTGGATCACCGTTATATCACCAATGATGGTTTATTAACACTGTCAGGGTTAACAACGATGGATCTCCGCACTAACCAAGCGATCACAGACGCTGGAGTGCGGCATATCACGCACACAGCAATATTACGTGGTTAGCGCATAATTTGATTTTTTTGTAGATCAATGTAATATGACCGAGCTACAGCAACAAATACAACGTGTCATTGGTGTGCCTCGTGCGCTGATCGACCGTATATTGTTGGTGGTGCGGCATAGGAATAGAGACACTAACAAACCGGTGCGCGATGATATAACGTGTGAAACATGTAAAACCTGTCCCGCAACTATATGTGTTCCGTATAAGTCAAATCATCTTGTCTGTGGATTTCTTAATATTTGTGATGTATGTTCACATCTCAGACATACGAGCCGCGAAGTAGGTGATCCAAAAAGCATTGTGTCCGAACATAGTGATAGACTCAAAAAGGCAAGACTTCAGTTACGTACAACCACCGCGTTTGTAATAACAGTGAAACACATGACATCGGGGCGCGTAGGCATTTACCGTTGTATATATTGCAGTAAATTAGATGCATATCGCCATATGTACACGGGTTGTGATGGAACACTATGCGTGTTGGACTTGTGTGTGCGATGTTGCCGTGAGACCGCTGACATTTCGCGAGGTTATTCCACGATGATCTGCGCACCTGCGCATTTGGATCTACCCGCCGAATTATGCATGTATACATCGCGTGCTAATACAGCGATGGTATTAGCACGCGATGTATACATGCGTATAATGGAGCCGGTGGCACCAATAAACTATGGGTTATAAACTAATATTTTATTTTTTATGCATGTGATAAACATCGCGTATAATTGAATTTGTGCGTATATGGATATTAATGGATCCCACCATCGACATAAGAATGTCTCTGGTTGGCACATTTGATGAATGCGCGGATCGTATTTTTGATGTGTTAATAAGCTTGAGGGCTGTAGCCAGGTACACGGATATCGTCGTTGGGGGTGCGAGGGAATGTTCCATATGTATGGCATCATGTACACCATGTAAACAGTTGAATCTAGTGGATGGAGAACTCTATTTATGCGGGATATGTTCACAACAATCCATGACTGCAGTGGAAGATTTTATATTAGCGGAAATGGTTAGGCCGGTGACCAAAGATCTTATCAATGACTTACATCAGAGTATACGAGAGCGTTACTCGCGCTTATTGCAGATGCTTACATTTGCGAGCAGGCTATTAACGCGATATCCATGGACAACGCCATTGATGATGGGTTGCGACTGCTGCAATATCCAGGCGGAGAAAGGCACTCAATACACTTGGTTCAGCGGTTATTGTTATTATTCACGCGATCTATGTGATTGTTGTCATGATGCTGTAAGTGTACGTGCACGAAATTTATACACCAATGGAGCAGCATTAGTATTATATTCTCAGAACATAATCGGATTTGGTATATCAGACATTGGTCATCATATTCACAAATATACATGTGCACTAATACGTAGTGAAGCCGCGGCTGTCGCACTCGGAAAACCTACGGGATGAAATGTACTTGTCGGTGAATAGCTGCGAATAATCGCTTTATTTTTTTATGGTCGTTAATAACGATGCTATTAGTGCCGCTTCTTATTAACAACGTTGATCCAATCATACAGGATCTACAAAAAAATAATATAGTAATGATCACATTACATGGACATCATTTCACGAATAGTTTGTTCGTGAACCTCCGTGAAGTGTTTTAGCGGATCTGCGAACATACGACGCAGCCGACTTCCAATATAGTTACGCGTTAATGGATTGTTCATTGCAAGGACGACAGTAGGACTAACTTTTTTGACAATATCAAGCATGTATTGAGCATCTCTGTCGAATCTACTGGCGTCATTTTTTACCTTGTTCAGCGTATCAATGAGTTTCTGGTCATCAGAGTTCTGATCACAATATACAAAATACGCTTGATTACGCAATCCCATCATTACTGGACAATCTTTCCAAGTAACAACTTCCCAGGTAAATTCATTCTGAAACATAACTTCATCCGGTTTATTTTTCGCAGGGTCATGGTAGACACCACATACAGTTAAGTCACTGACTAGAATAAGAGGTAAAATTGCATCAAGTGCTTTGTTAGCTAACACGTCGGCCTCCAGATCCATAGTACGGGAGTTATTATGTATCTGACTACGTATATTCAATTGGCATTATTAACACTTAGGTATTATTACCTTAGGTATAATTCCCCATTCGTCATACTCGCGTATGTACGTGGATTGATCTTTGGCTAATCGGCGAATATCGTCGATGGTCTTCGCGATATACTCGGGGTCTGCCAGATCTTTCAAGAATTGCTCTTTTGGGGCAATTTCTTCAGGTTGTAATGTCGATGCGCGATTATACATGGTTTTAATAAGTTTTTCGGTCGATCTCACTACTTTGAGATATACCCCAGGTGTATTTCTTGTGGTTCCCCAAGATTCGCCAACGCGAATTCTCGCGTAATCGTTATCTTCCTCACGCAAATACATGCAATAGTTTTTATAACTCGTTTTAGCAAAGTACACCTCTGACGTAAGATTGGCTAACGTCGTATATGATTGATCTGCATTGTAATAGTTATCAAGTATAATTTTTCGTACCTTTGACATTCCATTTTGCGGAATCAACATAGATGGGTCAGAGATATTTACTGTCATGTCATTATCGTCCATTTGTAGTTCGGCCTGGGCGATCTTTTGCGCAGCTATGTTATAATTAACTGTAGTTGCAGTGATAATCTGTGATTCAGAGATATTTATAACATTGGGTGATATTGGTCTTGATTCGACAAAAAGGAGTAGTCTCTTAAATTCTTCTCGCAATTCAGAAATTTCCTTGCGCAAAAGCTCTATTTCACTAACTGGTGGCGTAATTGTTGGTACGATAGCTTTTTCAATGATTGTAACGCATGTTTTTTGCTTATTAAGATGCTTGGTAAGTGTATCTTTACGTTTGAAAGATTCTCCACATTTATTACAGGGATACAGCTTTGTAATTGGTTTCATTTGGCGGAGAAATAGCGGAGTTGCCTGTATATGTATAATGTTACATTCATTGTATGTACTTAATTGGTAATAATATGGTTTAAAAATAAATAAATGTGTCTCCGCTAAATACTCAGCATCAATAACATCCCTAAACTCATCAAATATATTAATATGCAACATTAACATGATCTCCCCAAAAATCGCAAAATGTTCACAATTATTTGGGATTTTGGTCTAAAAATGACCAAAAACAGTCACAAACACTTTCACTTCGGATCTCATAAAAAATAAAACATTAACGAATGTTTTTCGACTTCCAAGACCCACCTCCGCAATTTATCCCTAAAATGGCAATTTTAGGGAGAGCATTCAAAACGGTACACATGGTATTATGCATCTATTTTATACACTGAGCTATAATGTATACATGTATTTGCAAAATGTGCCCTGTTTTGTGCCCAATTTTAGGCACAAATATACGTAAGTTATAACTCAAAAAATAACCTTGTTCGCATATTATGTCACCCAGCCTAAAAACATTTACAAACGTTTTCACTTTCATTGATCCTGGAACAATAACGTTCGCGAATAAAATAACCAGCCATTCCTGCGTCAAGAATGAAACCATATTTATATTATTTACTCATGTACACATATTTCTGCCAGCTAGATATTTGATTTCCGTTTATTATAACCATCACGGATGGCATTTTCTACCAAGCAGTTGGACAAGGTAAACAAAAATGGAGATCGATTATGCGATGCATTCGGATGCAGAAAACACACTAGACTAACCAGATGTTATCGGGGTTTATTTTGCGTGACACATCTCGAAGAATTAGGGGAAATAAGAAGCACGATAGAACGTCACAAGTCGATGACGTACAAAACCGCCGAAGACATTCGGTGTGAGATCGTGTACAGAGAGCGAGAACAACTATTTCGGAAACAAATGCATGCCGGTCATATGCGATATATCAACGTTCTCAACACGTAAATCTACCCACCCACACACTAAATCTTTCGTTACACTGCTGAAAAATACATACGGAAATTTGATTTTCATTATTTCCTGACTGATCCCCCAACCATTAATCGATGATGTGGCTCAATAATATCTCCGATACAGCACCACAAGATATTAAAATAGTTCACATACCTTATGCCAGAACCTCCGACGTATTGCGCGGACATGTTTCATTATTACACAATTATTATAACCATAATCAACCGAACGCAAAATGCAACATATGCGATAATACGGCAACGATGCGCTATGTGTGTGTCAGAGTCACTACGCTGCTTTGTGATGTCTGCCGTCACATAAGATCGAATGTTCCACCGGAAGATTCCAACATCGACGATGTATCCGGTAAAATAAAAATATTACATGCGGAGTTACCCACACTGAGAAACGTGGCTAAAGCTGCATTTGAACGGATGTTATATCGCGATCAATTGGTAAAGTTTTACAAGTATGGTCGGGGTCCTTGTGTATTATGTCATCACATTGACACACGTATATATGATTGCAATCATGATAGGGTATTAGTATGTGACCGTTGCGAATTACACGCACGCGACAATATAGCAATACGCATCCGCAAGATGTATTTGGGAACTCATGTAATTGCAACTATACAACAGCATGATGTTTACATAAGCATAGTGAGATTATACTTGGCGCTGCTATGGGATGTGCCACATACATGATATGCTATCTATTTGTTTTTTATCATGCTGCGGGTTGGATTTGCAAAAAAAACATTTATTGAATTTTAACCGCTTGTCCCGTTGATATATCCTTCTATGATCTCGGAACACCGTATTCGATGTATTGGCTGAATATCCAATATTGTCTAGTGGGCTCGCTGTTCGCGGTGTATCCGCGCGTAAGTATCTAAATTCATCATTCCCATGTCTTTGTTACAACCGCGGCAACACGGCCGTAGGTTCTCGAGTATCGTGGCGCCGCCGGCGCATACGGGAATTACGTGCGCACATTCAAAGTCGGTGTTGGTAATGCCGGTGTCACATACATAGCATGTACCGGCGACGAGCTTAGACCCCCAGACATCGCTGCGCAATTTTTTAGTTATTTTCGGGCGATACGATATGTCATAATGACTCATTGAGGCGTAATCGGTACCATTAACATGTGCAGCCACGATGATCTGCAACCATTCAAAGTTTTTGTACAAACCGATGTACAGTTGTGATTGCTTGCTGCGGATAATGCCAAGAGCCGACGTTGCATTGGTCACCTTCCAGGCGGCGAACTGCGCGTCGCTGACAGATGCATAGAATTTATTCAACGCGAGTATGCGGTTGTAAAAATCGTCGGCATCGTTGATGTTGGCGCGTTCTATTATATTGTTGTCGTTGATATATTCTAAGATTTTACGCGTGTTAATGTTTGGCGCACGCGGACGATCGGTTTTGACCAAGTATTCACGGAAGTTAGCTTCGAATCGCTTTTCCAGTTCATTTGTTATCTTATAGACATTACGTTCCATGCGCGTCATTGCGTTCGGTATAACAAAATTAACCTGGCTGTATAGATCATTTAGCGCGTCTTCGTTAGGTATATTTTCGTAGTAATCAACAAGTATTGCCATCGGCCGTTCAGGAAAACACGCACATAGGCGTTTGAGTGCGGCTAGTCGATGTTGACCATCTATCAGGTATTCATTATGACCGAGTATACCTATTGACACGGCGCCAGGTATGCAATATTCGCCATGATTTAGGTAATATTGGTTATAGCTAAGATACAGCGAATCAATGTGCTGATGAGATTCTTCGGTGGTGGCGCACCGCTGAATGTCGGGGATATTGTAAGTGATATCAGCTACAGATTTATATTCCTTTCGTAGACGCATTGCAGTTATACAGTTACGCAATAACTATATAAATTGTCTTAACCCGAAATAATATCCGGTATCCAGCGCCATGTCACCAATTGAATTACCGTTGCCATAATCAACATGGATATCATTAAGCTTCCCACTGACGTTTACCTCATTATTATATCATACCTCGATATACATCAAGTACCATTCGTTGCCCGGGTCAATAAATGGTTCGCAGCTAATATCGGCCGATGTATAACATCGCTAGACTTGTCCGCGGAATCATCGTATACGCGGAGGGTAACCGATGTTATATTGCAAAGGTTAACATCATTAACATCGCTGGATCTTAGCTGCAATAATACGATCACAAACAACGGCATAAACAGGTTATCCTCATTAACATCGCTGGATCTCTGTGGCAATGGTACGATCACAAATGATTGTGTAAGTAGATTGTCCGCATTGACGTCGTTGGATCTCGACAGCAATAATACAATTACAAATGATTGTGTAAGCGGGTTGTCCGCATTAACATCGCTGGATCTCAGCTGTAATAATACAATTACAAATGATTGTGTAAGCAGGTTATCCGCGTTAACATCGTTGGATCTCAGCTACAATCGTACAATTACAAATGATGGTGTAAGCAGGTTGTCAGCATTAACATCGCTGAATCTCCGCGGCAATAATACAATTACAAATGATTGTGTAAGTGGGTTATCTGCATTAACGTCGCTGAATCTCCGCAGCAATAATAAAATCACAAATGATGGTGTGAGGGAATTATCCGCATTAACGTCGCTGGATCTTAGCTACAATATCATAATTACAAATGATTGTGTGAGCGGGTTATCCGCATTAACATCGCTGGATCTCGGCTACAATAAAACAATTACGAATGATGGAATAAGCCGTTTATCCGCATTAACGTCGCTGAATCTCTGCGGCAATAATACAATAACAAATGATTGTGTGAGCGGGTTACCCACATTAAAATCGCTGGATCTCAGCTACAATCGTACAATCACAAATGATTGTGTGAGTGGGTTATCCGCATTAACATCGCTGAATCTTAGCTACAATTATATAATCACAAATAATTGTGTAAGTGGGCTATCCACATTAACTAAAATAATAAGGTAATCTCATGATCATCCAGTTACGTTATTTTTTTCAACTAGCCGAAATTAAGGACATGATATCGGCCAAAAACCGACTCCAACATACATTCTCGCCGTATGCATAATTGAATTTCATAATTCTATACATTACATAATGGAGTATCCCATACATTTGCCTGATGATGTTTGGTTAATAATTCTGTCCTATTTAAGTACACAACGACTATGCGCTGTCGCCATGGTCAATAAATGGTTCGCAGCTAATATCGGCCGATGTATAACATCGCTAGATTTGTCCTTGGGATCGTTGTATGGGCATAGGGTAACCGATGCTATATTACAAAGATTATCAGCATTAACATCATTGGATCTCCGCGGCAATAATACAATCACAGATGATTGTGTAAGCGGGTTATCCGCATTGACGTCGTTGGATCTCGACAGCAATAATACAATTACAAATGATAGTGTAAGCGGGTTATCCGCATTAACGTCGCTGGATCTTAGCTATAATCGTACAATTACAAATGTTTGTGTAAGCGGGTTATCCGCATTGACGTCGTTGGATCTCGACAGCAATAATACAATTACAAATGATAGTGTAAGCGGGTTATCCGCATTAACGTCGCTGGATCTTAGCTATAATCGTACAATTACAAATGTTTGTGTAAGTAGATTGTCCGCATTAACATCGCTGAATCTCCGCGGCAATCGTACAATTACAAATGATAGTGTAAGCAGGTTGTCAGCATTAACATCACTGAATCTCCGCTACAATAATGCAATTACAAATAATGGTGTAAGCGGGTTATCTGCATTAACGTCGCTGGATCTCCGCGGCAATCGTACAATTACAAATGATAGTGTAAGCAGGTTGTCAGCATTAACATCACTGAATCTCTGCGGCAATAAAACAATTACAAACAACGGCATAAACAGGTTATCCGCATTAACATCGCTGGATCTCAGCTGCAATAATACAATTACAAATGATTGTGTAAGTGGGTTATCCGCATTAATATCGCTGGATCTAAGCTGCAATAATACAATTACAAATGATTGTGTAAGCGGGTTGCCTGCATTAACATCATTGGATCTTAGCTACAATGAAACAATTACAAATAATTGTGTAAGCGGGTTATCCGCATTAACGTCGCTGGATCTGCGGCAATCGTACAATTACAAATGATTGTGTAAGCGGGTTGCCTGCATTAATTAAAATAATAAGGTAATACCCATAGTCCTCATCGCATTATTTTTTTAACCGACCTGAAACAAAAACATAATATCGGCTAAAAAAATCCCAGCCCGATCCCGCCGAATCAATCCAGAAAAATAATCATAACAGAAAGCCCTAACCAAAAACCCCTATTTTTACAATTGGGATCGTAGTCATATTAACCGATATTAACCAATATAACTGCAACATGGCCGATAGGCCACCTTAACCCGAGTACACGCGGTGATTTAACAATATAAGCTATTAATATTAACTTATGTCCATGGCCCGGGCCTAAGCCAAACAAGCAATTACCTCTTTCTCATCAATCGGAAGCAAAAGAATCCACTAGATCATCTACATGATTAGATAATCTTTTTTTCATGGTCATATCCCACAAACTACCCAATATATACACC
>Ga0302286_10002809_pt1 | contig 11947 bp, 5 predicted proteins | sample III_Fen_E2_3_FD_198765 | JGI IMG/M metagenome (GOLD analysis project Ga0302286, IMG submission 198765) | Peat permafrost microbial communities from Stordalen Mire near Abisko, Sweden - III_Fen_E2_3 | ecosystem: Environmental > Terrestrial > Soil > Wetlands > Permafrost | place: Sweden: Abisko...
GGCAGTATGGAAATTAATGGTGCAAATACAGGTAATATGACACCGTTATTGATGATGGTAATGGCATTGTCGAATGCAATTATTGCTATTTCATATGCTTCTATCCCCTTTTTCCTGATCATCTTTACCCGGAAACGGAAAGATATGCCATTTACCTGGATCATTTTCCTGTTTGGTCTGTTCATCCTCGCTTGCGGAACTACCCACATCATGCATGTGATCGGATTGTGGTGGCCGGTAAACTGGGAACAGGCTGCGGTCGATGCTTTTTGTGCAATCATTTCACTGGCAACTGCCATCGTTGTTTGGCCATATCTTCCTAAAATCTTAGCAATTCCAAGTCCGCGGCAACTCAAGAATGTCAATGATGAACTTCAGTTAGAGAAAAATAAGCTGATTCATACCCAAAGTGAATTACAAAAGGCTTATGAACAAGTAGAGCTACGTGTGAAGGAGAGGACTTTTGAACTCGAAGTGGCCAATAATTTGCTGCGTGATGAGATTGCTGAACGAAAGAAGGCGGAGGAAGCGATGCGCCAAAGTGAAGATTATTTCAGAAATATCTTTGAATTTTCAAGCGTTGGAAACTCTATTACATCTTTGGATGGAAAGCTTCGAACCAATAAAGAATTTTGCAGGATTCTGGGTTACTCTGATGTCGAATTATCAACATTGGAATGGCAGAAAATTACACATCCTGACGACATTGAAAAAAACAAAAAAATTATCGATTCTATTCTTTCAGGTGAAATTTCTTCTATGCGTTGGGAGAAACGGTTTATTCATAAGGATGGCCATATTGTTTGGGTTGACTTAACAACTGTTTTGCAGCGTGATGATGCTCAAAATCCATTGTATTTTATAACAACAATTCAGGATATCACCAAGCGTAAGAAGGCTGAGAAAGTGTTAATTGAAAGCGAGAATAAGTATCGTAACATCTTCGAAAATGTGCAGGATGTCTATTATGAAACCGAACTGGATGGCACAATAAAAGAATTAAGTCCTTCGATTGAAATTGTTTCAAAAGGACTATATCAGCGTTCTGATTTAATTGGGAAATCGATGTACGAGTTTTATGCTGATGCAAATATCCGGGATAGTCTTATAGCTGTGATTCAGAAAACCGGAAATATTACCAATTTCGAAGTTCAACTTAAAAACCGTGACGGTTCAACTTTTTATTGTGCTATTTCTGCAAAATTAAGTTTAAATACGGAGGGACAAATCGAAAAAATTGTCGGCAGTATGCACGATATTACCGAACGTAAAATGATAGAAAATGCGTTGAAAGATAGTGAAGAACTCTTTTCCACAACGTTCCATTCAAGTCCCATTCCTATCAGTCTTTCTGATTTGACTACTGAAAAGTGGATTGAGGTCAATGATGCATTCCTCAATGTAACAGGTTATGACCGCACCGAAATTATCGGACAAACTTTTCGTGACATCAATTTATGGAAACACTTTGAAGATCGCGAAAAGATGAGAAAAATAATGATTGAGCAGGGTCATGTGAGCAACTTTGAAGTAGAGATTAATAAAAAAAACGGAACCACCGGGACCATGCTTATCTCAGTTGAAAAAGTAGATTTGGCAGGTAAACTCTATTTGCTGATCATGGGAAATGAAATAACGGATCGCAAACTGGCTGAAGAAATAATTGCAAGGGAACGCACATTGCTGAGGACGCTTATTGATAACCTTCCAAGTGGTGTTTTTGTAAAAGATAAGAAGTACCGGAATATTATTTTTAATTCAGTTCACGAAAGTGGAGTCAAAGGCCATTTGAAAAATCTGGGTCTTAATACAGACATTGATTTACTGGGTATTACTGATTTCGAAATATTTCCCAAGGAACAGGCACAGGAATATTTCATCGATGATCAGAAAGTTATCGAAGGTGGTTTATTGATGCTTAACGAAGAAAGAATTGGTTGTGACAAAGATGGTAACCGAAGTTGGTTGCTCGTTTCCAAGATCCCTTTGCTCGATGATTCCGGTGAAATCACCGGAATGCTCGGGGTAACAACTGACTTCACTGAACGAAAGCAAGTTGAAGATATCATTTTGAAGGAAAGGACTTTGCTCAGGACATTGATTGATAATTTGCCAAGTGGTGTTTTTGTGAAAGACAAAGAATACCGGAAAATCATAGCCAACCCGGTACATGAAAAAGGTGTGAAAGATCATTTAAAATTTCTTGGGCTAAATGCAGACATTGATATTATTGGTAAAACCGATTTTGAAGTATATCCCACCGAGCTTGCAGAACAATATTTTAGAGATGATCAAAAAATAATCGCAAATGGTGTAAACCTAATAAACAATGAGGAAATTGGTTGCGATATCCATGGTAACCCAATCTGGTTGCTGGTTTCTAAAATACCTTTAAAAGACTTCGAAGGTGAGATCGAGGGGATACTAGAAGTGGCGACCGATATTACAGATCGGAAAAATGCGGAGGCTATTTTACAGGAAAGCCAGCAGCGGCTTCTATTTCATGTTAACAATTCACCGATGGCATCCATTGAATGGAATTCCGAATTTATCATCACACGATGGGCTGGTGAAGCCGAAAATATATTCGGATGGCGCGAAGCCGAAATAATCGGAAAGTCAATTTTGGAATGTCCTCCTACTATTGAAGAAGATATACCAATCGTACAGGCGACCATTAAACAACTGATTGGTGGATCGTTAAAACATAATTTTAATTTCAACCGCAATTATACCAAAGATGGCAGGATTATTTATTGTGAATGGTATAATTCGGTTCTCCTGAATGCTGAGGGTAAAATGGTTTCAGTGATGTCGCAGGTGTTGGATATTACTGAACGTAAAAAATCGGAAGAAGAGATCCGTAAACTTAACGAAACATTGGAACAACGGGTGATTGACCGTACTGCTCAGCTTAAAGTTGTAAATATTGAACTCGAGGCATTCAGCTATTCTGTCTCGCACGACCTTAGGGCTCCATTAAGGCATATTAATGGGTTTATTGATCTGTTTCTCGAAGCAAAAACAACTTCCCTGACCGATGAAGAGCTTGGTTATTTGAAAACGGTTACAAATTCGGCCACCGAAATGGGTAACCTGATCGATGCTTTACTTTCCTTTTCCAGGTTACATGTAGCTGAACTTCGGAAAAAACAAAACGATACGATGCAAATCATCGGGCAATGTTTGAAAATATTTGAGGCGGAAATTAAGTCACAGGCAATTGAACTAAAAATTGAACAACTTCCCGAAACTTATGGAGACTTTCAACTCCTGGCTCAGGTTTGGACCAATCTGATATCAAACGCCATCAAATATACCGGGAAAAAGGATAAAGCTGTTATCGAAATTGGTAGTTATTCAGAAACGAATAAGACCGTCTTCTTTGTGAAAGACAATGGTGCAGGATTTAATATGAAATATGCCAATAAATTATTCGGTGTTTTTCAGCGGCTTCACAAACCACGCGATTTTGAAGGGATTGGTATTGGATTGGCCAATGTCAACCGGATCGTTGTCCGCCATGGCGGACGTTGCTGGGCTGAAGGCGAAGTCGATAAAGGGGCAACATTTTATTTTAGTTTACCAAATCCATAGGGGCATAAAATCTTACGCCCCTACGTAGAAAAACAGATTGATATGGAAACAATTATTAAGAAAATTTTGTTAGTCGATGACAGTGTCAATGATGTAACGCTGATCAAAGCTGCACTCAAAGATGCTCATTTTGGCAATGAGATCATTGTGGCTGAAGATGGTGAAGAGGCCATTGATTTTTTATACCGAAAAGGAAAATATGCCGGTTACGAGGGTGAAAATCCGATTTTAATTCTTCTCGATATAAAAATGCCATTGATGGATGGGATTGAAGTATTGAAGATTATTCGTAAAGACGCAGCATTTAACCATGTTCCGGTGGTCATGCTTACTTCATCGCGCGACATTAACGATCTTCAGGAATGTTACAACAATGGTGCTAATTCGTTTGTTGTAAAACCTGTTAATATTGATGATTTTCTTGGAGTGGTGAAAGAGTTGGGTCAATATTGGGTGTTGATCAACGAATTGCCCGATTTAATTTAATATTTCAGTAAAAAGGCGAGGCAAAAATGGAAAATGTAATAAGATTACTCCATCTTGAAGATAACCCTTCTGACTCTCAGTTGGTACAACTAATGCTAAGGCGGGCTAATATTGAATTTGAATACTTTTTAGTCGATAACGAAAAGGATTATATTTCCAGTCTGAAAGATCGAAACATTGATATTATTTTGTCTGATTATCACCTGCCAGATTATAGTGGCTCAGAGGCTTTGCTCTTTGCAAAAAATAATTACCCGCATCTTCCTTTTGTTTTTTTAAGCGGAACAATGGGTGAAGATGCTGCTATTGAATCACTACTTAATGGAGCCATTGATTATGTACTCAAAAATAAGATGGACCGACTTGCATCAGCGGTACAGAGGGCATACAATGAAGCTCAGGAACATAAAGCACGTCAGAAAGTCGAAAGGGCACTCCTTCAATCAGAAGAAAATTTTCGTCAGTCAATTTCAGAATCTCCATTGGGGATTCGTATTGTTACAGTTGATGGTGATAATGTTTACGCAAACAAAGCTTTCCTCGAAATTTATGAATTCGAAAACCTGAAAGAATTTACCGATACACCTTCCGAAGAACGCTACACACCCGAAAGTTATCTCCAGCATAAAGAACGGAAGGAAAAAAGAAGAAATGGTCAGGATGTATTTGATTATGAGTTAAGCATTATGCGTAAAAACGGAGAGGTTCGCCACGTAAAGGTTTCGCGTAAAGAAGTTTTATGGAATGGTATTAAACATTTCCAGGTCATTAATCAGGATATTACAGATCAAAAGAAATTAACTGCCGATTTGATTGCAGCCAAAGATAAGGCTGAAGAGAGCGAGCGTTTAAAAACGGCGTTTTTAGCTAATATGAGCCACGAAATACGGACACCTATGAACGGAATTCTGGGTTTTGCCGGGTTATTGAAAGAGCCTAACCTTACCGGTGAAGAACAACAGGAATACATCCGTATCATCGAAAAAAGTGGTGCACGAATGCTCAATATCATTAACGATATTGTTGATATTTCGAAAATAGAAGCAGGTTTAATGGACATTCGAATTAAGGAATCGAATATCAATGAGCAAATCGATTATATTTATAAATTTTTCAAGCCGGAAGTTGAGGCAAAAGGGATCAAGTTCTTATCCCAAAAGGGCTTGTCTGACGAAGAGGCTATTATTAAAACAGATCGTGAGAAAATTTTTGCGATTCTCACAAACCTCGTTAAAAATGCCATCAAATATAGCTTTGGAGGTACTATTGAATTTGGATATTCGCGCATAGAGACGCAAAATTTTGTGTCTCTACAACATCCCGGGATCCTGCAACAACCCACGTTTTTGCAATTTTATATCAAAGATAATGGCATCGGTATTCCCAAAGACAGGCAGGAAGCGATCTTCGAACGTTTTATTCAGGCCGATATTGGCGATAAGCAGGCTTTTCAGGGGGCAGGACTGGGTCTGTCGATCACAAAGGCTTATGTCGAAATGCTTGATGGCAAAATTTGGGTTGAAAGTGAAGAGGGAAAAGGCTCCACCTTTTATTTCACAATTCCTTATAATGGTGAACCGGAAGAAATAATAGTGCTTGAAAATATCGTTTCAAAGGAAGCGACTCCTCCTCAAATCAAACCGCTTAAGATACTGATTGTCGAAGATGACGAAGGATCGGCCATGCTTATTTCATTAAATATAGCCAAATTCAGTAAAGAGGTTTTATTTGCCGGAGACGGCGCTGAAGCTGTTGAGGTTTGCCGGAATAATCCCGACATCGATTTAGTGCTGATGGATATCAAAATGCCAGTAATGGACGGAATAGAAGCCATGAGGGAAATTCTGAAATTCAATTCCGAAGTGATTATTATAGCTCAAACGGCTTATGCCCTTCTTGGCGACCGGGAAAAGATGATTGAAGTAGGCTGTAATGATTATATCTCTAAACCTGTCAAAAAGGAAGATTTGGTCGAAATGATACAGAAATATTTTAAAAATACTCAAGACTAAGTCGTTTGAAAGATTGTGTGTTATTCGATTCAGCAGGTTCAGGAATATATCCTGTGGGCGCCATAACTCAATTCGCTAAATAGGTGTCTGAGGATCACTTTTTTTTGCCAATTGTTCAAAAAGGGTAATGTGGATTTTCTTATAATAAGAGGTATGATCATTAAAAAAGACTGAGCAATAAGTTGGTTGTTTGAATTAAACCATTTACTGATCAGCCTTTGTATATAGTATATGAGCTCTTCGATGACTGAGATCACCCTCTATTCTAAATCAGGTGGTACGCCGGATTGATTAATCCAAAGTTTTAGCCACCTCAACCTGTTCGAAAGCTTCGATAAAGTCGCCCTCTTTCAGATCGTTGTAACCCCTGATATTCAAACCACATTCGTAACCTTTGGCGACATCCTTGACATCATCCTTGAATCGTTTCAGTGATTCGAGATCGCCGGTGAAGACAACGATACCGTCGCGGATCAGGCGGACTTTCGAATTGCGAAGAATCTTTCCGTCGCGGACAATACATCCGGCAATGGTTCCAACCTTGGTAATATTGAATACAGTAAGGATTTCGGCTGTTCCTTTGATCTCTTCTTTGATTTCAGGAGCGAGCATCCCTTCCATAGCCGACTTAACTTCGTTGATAGCATCGTAGATGATTGAATAAAGACGGATATCAATCTCTTCTTTCTCAGCAAGTTTCCGGGCACTCATTGAAGGTCGTACCTGGAAGCCAACGATAATTGCATTGGAAGCCGAAGCCAGCATGACATCCGATTCGGTGATCTGTCCAACGGCTTTGTGGATCACATTCACCTGAATTTCTCCAACAGAGAGTTTAATCAGTGAGTCAGAAAGTGCTTCGATCGATCCGTCAACATCACCCTTCACGATGATATTCAGTTCCTGGAAGTTTCCGATTGCAATTCTTCGGCCAATTTCGTCAAGCGTAATATGTTTCTGCGTACGAAGACCTTGTTCGCGTTGTAATTGTTCGCGTTTATTGGCAATTAAACGAGCTTCACGTTCGCTTTCCATGACATTAAACTTATCGCCAGCCTGCGGAGCACCATTTAATCCCAGAATTAATACTGGTTCAGCAGGGCCAACACTTTCGACACGTTGGTTACGTTCGTTAAACATTGCCTTGATGTGACCAAAATGTGGCCCGGCAAGAATAACATCACCAACCTTTAATGTTCCGCTTTGAACAAGAATGGTTGCAACATAACCACGTCCTTTGTCGAGCGATGATTCAATTACAGAACCGACAGCACGCTTATTTGGGTTTGCTTTTAATTCGAGCATATCGGCTTCGAGCAATACTTTTTCGAGAAGTACAGCTACCCCAATTCCCTGTTTTGCTGAAATATCCTGCGACTGATACTTACCGCCCCAGTCTTCGACCTGGTAATTCATATTGGCAAGCTGTTGTTTTATTTTTTCAGGATCCGCTCCATGTTTGTCAACTTTATTGATGGCAAATATGATTGGAACCCCTGCTGCGGAAGCATGATTGATTGCCTCAATTGTCTGAGGCATTACATCATCATCAGCAGCAACGATGATAATAACAATATCAGTCACCTGGGCTCCACGTGCACGCATGGCGGTAAAGGCTTCGTGACCAGGCGTATCAAGGAAGGTTATTTTTCGACCACCTTCGAGCTGAACATTATAAGCACCAATATGCTGCGTAATTCCACCTGCTTCACCGGCAATTACATTTGCTTTACGAATATAGTCGAGGAGCGAAGTTTTACCGTGGTCGACATGGCCCATGACCGTCACAATCGGAGGTCGTGTAATCATATCATCGGCATGATCCAGCTCTTCAACAATAGCCTCCTGTACTTCGACCGAAATAAATTCGACCTTGAAGCCAAACTCGTCGGCAACAACGGCCATCGTTTCGGCGTCGAGACGCTGGTTGATTGATACAAACAACCCCAGCGACATACAAGTGGCAATTACTTTTGTGGGCGGAACATCCATCATTGAGGCCAACTCATTTACCGAAACAAACTCGGTGACCTTGATAATACTCTTATCGATTTCGTCGCGTGCACTTTGTTCAGCCAATTTCTCACTGAAAGCAATTCTTTTATCACGACGATATTTTGATCCCTTGGTTTTAAGACCTTTTGTGGTCAAACGTGCCAGGGTTTCTTTAATCTGCTTTTGAACGTCCTCATCTTTAACCTCCTGTTTAGCCGCAGGTGATTTCTTTTTAACGACCAAAGAAATTTTCTTCTTGAGTTTATCCTTATCGGGTTTCTCAAGCTTATCCTTCGACTTTTCAATTCTCTTTTCAGGTAATTCTACCCGTTCTTTGTTTTCCTTTGAGACGCGTTTTCTCTTTTTCTTATTGCGCGACTGGTGATCTTCGAGACGTGCAGGTTTCTTTTTCTCCTCAACCGGAAGATCAATGCGGCCAACTACGGTTGGACCACTTAGTTTTTTCCGTTCGAGTTTAAAAATTTCTTCCGGATTCTCCAGATTAGCAACATCAATATCTTTATCCCTTGACAGCTCAATCTTTGCAGGTCTTACTCTTTCGGATTGTGAATTATCTGTAACTTCAGAGGCTTTACGGGTTATTAATTTCTTTTTAATAATCTCCGTTTTAGGTTTTTCAGCCGGTTTCGACGGGTTTAAGTCAATTTTGCCAATTACCTTTATATTGTTTTCAATCTGAGTTCTGTTTGAGACCAGTTCTATTTTTTGGTCTTGTTTTTCAGGTTCTTCCTGTTGCTCATCTTTTGAGATTTGCGTCGGTTCATCTTTTAACTCCGGAGCAGCGGTAGTTTCTGGTTTTGGTTTCTTTGTTTCTGCCTTCACCTGTTCTGCAGGTTTCTCGATTACCGGTGATTCCACTTTAACAGGAACCTCAGGCAAAACCTCTTTGGCTTTTGGTTTGCGGTTGATATCATCGAGATCAACCTGACCAATAACTGTGATCCGGGGTTTTTCAACTTCACTTTTCGGAGCAGCTTCCGGTTTTGGAATTTCGGCAACAGGAGCTGGTTTGGGCGCTGGAGCAGTCTCAGTTTTACGGGCAGCAGAAACCTGATCGGCACGTTGTTCTTCTTTGTAATGGTGCAGACTATGATCCTTAATCATAATTGAATCATCGTCAGTATCTGATTCTTCTGGTTCCTTTTTAACCGCCTGTAAATCATCAATTGACACAGCCTCATTTTTAGTCCGGTGATGGCGAAGGTTGACCTTGTCCGCTTCCATCCGGGCTTCATGATCTTTCCGAAATTGTTTTTCGAGAAGCTCATGCATGTCAGCCTCAATCTTTGTATTCGGATCAGTTGAAATTTTAAAGCCCTGCTTATGAAGGAAATCCACCAATGTAGTGATTCCCACGTTCAGTTCGCGAGCTATTTTACTCAATCTAGATCCTTTTTCCCCTGTAATCATATCTTACCCAAACAGTTAATTTTGCTATTGCCCCTACTGAGTTATCTCATTTTTTCACAAAAATAATTATTCAAACTCAGCCTTAAATATCCTAAGCACTTCATCGATTGTTTCTTCTTCGAGATCAGTGCGCTTGATAAGATCTTCACGCGAAAGGCTTAATACATTTTTAGCAGTATCACAGCCAATAGCTTTTAGTTCGTCGATAATCCAACCTTCGATTTCATCCGAGAATTCGTCAAGATTGACATCTTCTTCATCAACAGCTTCGCGATCACGGTAAACATCAATATCATAACCGGTGAGCTGGCTTGCCAGTTTGATATTCAGACCACCCTTTCCAATTGCCAGCGAAACTTCTTCAGGTTTAAGAAAAACCTCAGCGCGGTTTTCGTTGGAATACAATTTTATAGAAGATATCTTCGCCGGATTTAATGCACGCTGTATGTAAAGCTGCAAGTTATTCGTAAAATTGATAATATCGATGTTTTCATTCCTTAGTTCACGTACAATTCCGTGAATACGGGAACCTTTCATTCCGACACAGGCACCTACCGGATCTACCCTTTCGTCATACGACTCAACGGCAACCTTTGCCCGTTCGCCCGGGATGCGGACAATTTTTTTGATGGTGATTAATCCATCGAATATCTCAGGAACTTCGAGTTCAAACAATCGTTCAAGGAAAACGGAAGAGGTACGCGAAAGGATGATATAAGGACTGTTATTCCTCATTTCAACCCTGATGATTACGGCCCTGACACTGTCACCCTTACGGAAAAAATCGGTCGGAATTTGCTCAATTTTAGGAAGTAACAATTCATTCCCCTCATCATCGAGCAAGAGTAACTCGCGTTTCCATATCTGGTAAACTTCTCCGGTTACAATTTCTCCGATTTTGTTTTTGTACTTGGTGTACACATTATCCTTCTCCAGTTCAAGAATCCTTGTAGCCAGATTCTGGCGTAGATTCAGAATTGCTCTTCGGCCAAAGTCGGTAAACTTCACCTCATCGGTGACCTCCTCGCCAATATCGTAATCTTCATCGATCTTCTTCGCCTGCGAAAGTGCAATTTGAAGGTTGGGATCGGTAAATTCAGCATCTTCAACGACTGTTCGGTTACGCCAGATTTCAAAGTCTCCTTTATCAGGATTAATGATAACATCGAAATTCTCGTCAGTACCAAACTGTTTTTGCAGAACACTCCGGAAAGAGTCTTCAAGAACACTCATCATGGTAGCACGGTCGATGCTCTTCAGATCTTTAAATTCCGAAAACGTGTCAATCAAATTCAGGTTGTCCATATCTTCAGGATTTTAATTGAAAGAAATTATTATTTTCACTGTCTTTATTTGATCAAAACTATAAGCCACCGACCTGGTCTCTTCAACCTTTATCCCGTTGACTTTTCCTTTAACGACGAACGATAAAACAAAACCATCTGAATCAGCTGATTTTAAAATTCCCTTTTGCTTTTCGCCACCATTTGTCACCACCTCCACTTCACGGCCAATGTTTTTAAGGTATTGGCGTAAAACTTTGAATGGTGTCGAGAGCCCCGGAGAAGAGACTTCCAACGAAAAATCTTCGACTTCGCGATCAAGGCTACCTTCAACATGACGACTGATCTGAACACATTCGCCAACGCTTATTCCTGCATCACTGTCAACCAAAACCAGAATCTGGTTCGCTGCACCAACAGTAATATCGACGATAAACATATCGTCCGACAGCACTTCTTCGACCAGAAATTGAACCTTTTCCTTCGCTATCATCTTTATTATCAATAAAATAGGGGACTTTATGTCCCCTAATCCTTCGATTATTCTCCGATACAAAAGTAAATCTTTTGTGTTAAAAAACCAAATTAAATTTACTAGTCTTATTAATATGATTTTTTAAATGAGCAAGTTGTAAATATAAGAACTAAAAAAAGCAGAACATTTCTTAGCTTTGGCTTTCATTTTATTTAAAGAACAAAAATTGAAAAACTCAAAAAATAAAATTATAAATGATCCGGTTTGGGGATTTATTGAACTGAACTCCGATCTTCACCTTGAACTTATCGAACACCCCTATTTTCAACGCCTGCGAAGGATCAAACAATTAGGACTCTCTTCGCTTGTTTATCCGGGGGCCAATCATACACGTTTCGAACATGCCATCGGAACAATGCATTTAGTTCGGTCAGCACTCGATGTCCTTAAGAAGAAGGGGAATAAAATCACAGAAGAGGAGGAAGAGGGGGTGATGGCAGCGCTGTTGTTGCACGATATTGGGCATGGCCCATTTTCACATGCACTCGAACAGAGTATAGTTCAAGGCGTTTCACACGAAGAGTTATCAAGGGTGTATATGGATGAATTGAATCGCGAAATGGACGGACGCCTTGGTTTGGCGATCGATATTTTTATGAATCAATATT
>Ga0302286_10002815_pt1 | contig 11937 bp, 5 predicted proteins | sample III_Fen_E2_3_FD_198765 | JGI IMG/M metagenome (GOLD analysis project Ga0302286, IMG submission 198765) | Peat permafrost microbial communities from Stordalen Mire near Abisko, Sweden - III_Fen_E2_3 | ecosystem: Environmental > Terrestrial > Soil > Wetlands > Permafrost | place: Sweden: Abisko...
CGAATTCGGCAGGAAAAGCCCCGGTAAAAAAATCAAAATCGGCCAAGACATTGGTCGAGATCATGGAGTATGCTCCGCCATTATTCCCTACTCCGCTCGACAAGTGGTTGGGATTTGGAATTTCGAGCCCTTCAAGCCTCCATAGCAATCCTCTGGGAGAGTTTCCTCTTACGACGATTTCATTGCTTTCATCGCTGTTTCCACTGGTCACACCGGCAAAATTTGCGACCATACGCAATGGATCGTAATAACCACCAGCAAATTTTGCAGCATCCTGACTCTGTAACGTTCTAACGCTGGCTCCGCTGGAGGGAGTGAGCCAATCCTTTTTCCCCGCCGAGACCAGGATCTCTTGCGTTTCGTACACTTTTGCTTCCACGTCAATTTCCAGCATTACCTCTTTTCCTGTTCCTACCTGAATATCCTGTATTATTTTTGGTTTATAACCAAGATGGGTAACAGTCAGGCTCCATCTGCCGGACGGAATATTCAACCTGAAATCTCCATTGTTATCCGTAAAAGCAAAATATTCAGACGATTGACTGGCAATTCTCAGTGTAGCTTCTGCAACAGGTTGTCTGGACTCCTGATCCCTGATCGTTCCTTTTACTTTTTGCAGATAATTTTGTCCCTGTAAAGAATAAGCCATCGAGGTAAAAGCCAAAAAAAGGCAAAGCAGATGCAAACAGCATCCCCTTTGCCCATATAATCCAGCGGTTACCATGTTTCAAACAGGTTATTCGAGGTAGGTATATCCGTATAATCCTGAACGATAGTTAGATAAAAACTCCTTTCCCTCTTCAGCCGAGATAATTCCTGATTTTACAGAGGAGGTCACCCAGGTTTCAACGGTTCGAACCAATTTTTTCGGGCTGTACTGGACATATTCCAGAACCTCTGCAACGGTTTCACCATCAATAACCTGATCGATGTTGTATCCTTTCTCATCCACCGATACGTGAACGGCATTGGTATCCCCAAAGAGATTGTGAAGGTCGCCAAGGATCTCCTGGTAAGCCCCAACCAGAAAAACCCCGATGTAGTATGGTTCTTTGGGTTTCAGTGTATGGACAGGAAGATAATAGGACTGGTTGCGGGCTGAAATAAAGTTATCAATCTTTCCATCCGAATCACAGGTGATATCCTGAAGGGTAGCCGTTCTGTCTGGTTTTTCATCCAACCGGTCCAAGGGAATAATCGGGAAAATCTGGTCAATTGCCCAGGAATCCGGTAGAGACTGAAAAAGAGAGAAATTGCAAAAATATTTATCCGACAGCAATTTAGGCAAAGAGAGAAACTCTTCAGGTACATGCTTTAAACCGCTTATCATTTGAGTAGTCTCTTGTGCTATGGACCAGAACAGCCTTTCAATTTTGGCCCTTGTGGAAATATCCAGCAATCCAAGGCTAAAACGATCCAGCGCCTCTTCCCGTATCTGTTGTGCGTCGTGCCAGGTTTCCAGCATTCTGGGCTGGTTCAGGGTATCCCAAAGTGAATAGAGGTCGCGTAGCAATTCGTGGTCGTCCGGACTAACCACTTCGTCCTCTTCCCATCGCTGAAGGGTTGTGGATTCAAGCACTTCGAAGACCAAAACGGAATGGTGAGCCGTCAGTGAGCGGCCTGATTCCGTGATGATGTTGGGATGTGGGATCCCATTTTTATCACTTACATCCACAAGTGTAGAAACCACATCGTTGACATACTCCTGAATACTGTAGTTGACACTGCTTTCGCTGGATGATCTAGTACCGTCGTAGTCAACACCCAAACCACCGCCGATATCTACAAAGTCAATGGCGAAACCATTCCTGTGCATTTGCACATAAAACTGGGATGCTTCGCGCATGGCCAGTTTGATGCGGCGAATTTTATTAACCTGACTGCCGATGTGAAAATGGACCAGATGAAGGCAATCTTTCATCTTATTTTTATCAAGATAATCAAGGGCCTCGAGCAGTTCACTTGATGTGAGTCCGAACTTACTGCCATCACCACCCGAATCTTCCCATTTACCGCTTCCAGTACTGGATAGTTTTATACGAATACCCAAATTCGGCTTGATCTTAAACTGTTTGGCAATTTTTACGATCAGCTTCATCTCACTCAACTTTTCTATCACGAGATAGATTTGTCGTCCCATTTTTTGGGCCAACAGGGCAAGTTCAATGTAATCCTCGTCCTTGTAACCATTGCAAATGATCAGCGAATCGTTGTCGGTATTGATGGCGATCACGGCATGAAGTTCCGGCTTTGATCCAGCCTCCAATCCGATGTTGAATTTTTTACCGTGGTTAACAATCTCTTCTACGACCGGTCTCATCTGATTGACCTTGATTGGATAGATGATGTAACCCTGAGCATTGTATTTATACTCTTCGGCAGCAATCTTAAAACAACTGGCCATTTTCTCGATCCTGCTGTCCAGAATATCCGGGAAACGAAGTAAAACTGGTGTCGAAACATCCCTCAGTTGCAACTCTTCCACCAGATCCATCAAATCGACCGCCACACCATTTTTCCTGGGAGTAACCACGACATGACCTTTCTCATTGATAGAAAAATAATTAACTCCCCATCCGTTGATGTTGTACAGTTCAGCAGAATCTTCAATACGCCATTTTCTCATTTTAATAACTTCTTTGTTCGGGTTAAAATCAGCACAAATGTACAAAATATGTTTATTTAATAGGCTGTTAGCTATTAGTTACTGACTATTAATAAATAGGTTTGGAATGTTTGGAGTCCAAAAAAAAACAATCGCCAATCGCTAACGTCTAACGTCTTTTTCCATAACACCAGGCATGCTCAACGATTCGTACGCCTGGTTCCTAAGTTGAGGCGTAAATCCGGCGTCAAGGATGCATTTTTGCATTTGGAGGGCATTCATTGAAAACGAAGCGCCAGCAGCAGATACAACATTCTCTTCGATCATAATTGAACCAAGGTCATTGGCCCCGGCATGCAGTGCCAACTGCCCTGTTTCCCTTCCTACCGTGAGCCAGGATGCCTGAATATTTTCAAAATTATTCAGCATGATCCGACTTAAAGCAATCATTCTGATGTAGTCGATGGGCAGGGTGGATTTGAATACTTTACTTTTGCCCAACAGGGTTCCTTCTGACATAAATGGCCAGGGAATAAATGCTTTGAATCCCGGACTCCCGGCAGGTTTCTGTGACTGAAGATCCCTCAGTTGAACCAGATGTTCCATCCGCTCCATCGGGGTCTCAATATGACCAAACATCATGGTGGCTGAGGTCAACATGTGGAGTTGATGGGCCACTCTCATCACTTCAAGCCACTCTTCCGTTGACGCCTTTCCGGGAGAAATCTCTTTTCTGACACGGTCACACAGGATCTCTGCACCAGCCCCCGGCAAGCTATCCAACCCTGATTTCATCAGTTTCTCTAAAACTTCCCGGTAGGAAAGCCGCTCTTTTCTGGCGATGTGTACCACTTCCGGCGGGCCAAGTGCATGCAATTTTACGTTGGGATATTTCTGCTTCAGATCGCTGAAAAGATCAGTATAGAATTTCAGTCCATAGCGTGGATGCATACCTCCTTGCAACAACAGCTGGTCTCCGCCAAGTTGAATCATCTGCTCAATCTTCTGCTGGTACTCTTCCATGGTTGTGGTATAGGTCCCCTCACCATTGATCTTTCGGTGAAAATTACAGAAGGTACAACCTGAAATGCATATATTGGTGATATTTACATTCCTGTCAATCATCCAGGTAACAACTTTACCTGGCTTATGAATTTGCCGTAAAGTATCGGCTACCCAAATTAATTCAGGGGTAGATGCCTCTGTAAACAACTTAAGTCCTTCTGATGCAGACAGTGGCTCAAGGCGGATAGCCCGTTGAAATAATACGTCTGACATATTATCTGTACAATTGAATTTTCAAATTAATATTTATTCAGTCTTAAGTGGTATTCCCGGCTCATTGAACCATAATTTTGCATGTTTACGACTGAATTACAGCTGAATAGTAATTTTTCACTTTTCTCTGTTTATATTGTGTAAAGGTAGTAATTTTGAACCAATGTCATTTTAATGGTTTATATCTGTTAGATTCGAAACTATGATCTTAAATAAAAGCATCCAGGGTACTACACATCCAAATCGCATTTTTCTGGTAAAAGAGAATGCTGTCATTTCACAACTACCAATTAATGATGAAGAGCGCAGCTATCTTCTCGAAAAACTGAACCAGGATCAACGTCTGGTTGAGATCAACAGGTATACCAGCAAGCTGTTGATCGTAACCATTTCCACGGCCAAAGATGGAAATTCTTCACTCGAAGCCTGGAGAAGGCAGGGCAATGAAGCGGCTCTGTGGGCAAAAATGGAGAAAATTCAATCGTTAGAGATAACCTCCCTACCTGAAAATACAGACAGTCTACTCGCTTTCGCGGAAGGGGCAATTCTGGGGAGTTATCAATTTCTGAAGTACAATTCAAACGCTGATAAAATAAGGACCAGTCTCGGGGAGATCAGTTTTACAGGGGATCAGATCACCGATAAACAAATAAATGAACTATCGGTGCTGACCGATGCGGTTTTTAGTACCCGGGATTTGGTAAATGAACCCGTTATCAGTTTGAATGCTGAAACGTTTAGTTCAATCCTTCAGCAGAAGGGTAAAGAGGTTGGCGTCCTCACAAAGGTTCTTGGAAAAGAGCAGATTGAAGCGCTGGGCATGGGTGGTTTACTAGCCGTCAACAAGGGTAGTATCGATCCACCAACATTTTCAATTATGGAATGGAGACCGGAGCATGCAATGAACAGCCGGCCCATCGTGCTCATCGGGAAAGGAGTGGTATTTGATACCGGCGGACTAAGCCTGAAGCCTACCTCAAAATCAATGGACTTTATGAAAAGTGATATGGCCGGAGCCGCGGCTGTGGCAGCTGCACTTTTCGTCGCAGCAAAAAACAATCTTCCGCTTCATATTGTTACTTTGATACCTGCAACTGACAACCGTCCCGGGGGCAACGCCATTACACCCGGAGATGTTATCACCATCTCAAACGGGACAACTGTAGAGGTGCTGAACACGGATGCCGAAGGAAGGCTTATTCTTGCTGATGCTTTGTGTTATGCAAAAAGATACGATCCGATGCTCGTTATAGATCTGGCGACTTTGACAGGTTCAGCAGTCATGACACTGGGAACTCATGGTATCGCTGCAATGGGCGCCCAATGCAGGGAACTTTTTGATCTCCTTAAGAAAGCCGGTGAAAGAGTAAACGAAAGATTGGTAGAACTACCACTCTGGGAAGAATATGATGAGATGATCAAATCATCCATTGCTGACCTAAAGAACATTGGGGGTGGTGAGGCGGGAGCCATTACTGCCGGCAAATTCCTGCAACGGTTTGTCGATTATCCGTGGATACACCTCGATATCGCAGGTCCTTCCTTCCTTCACACAGCAGATCATTATCGGACCGTTGGGGGAACCGCAACCGGAGTAAGGTTATTAACTGATTTTTTGGGGCTTTTGGCTGAGGGAATGAGACCCGGGTCGAATTCTACCCTGATTGTTTGAATAAAAGTTTAAATTTGACAAATTTAGAGAACGGAAAATTATCGTTCAAACCAATAAATACGCCGCATGGAACAGCATAAATTAAGAATAGGGATCACCCATGGAGATATCAACGGGATAGGGTATGAAGTAATAATCAAAACACTGTCGGATAGCAGATTACTTGAATCTTGTACGCCAATTGTTTATGGTTCCCCAAAAGTTGCCGCTTATCACCGCAAAGCCCTGGATGTGGAGTTATTTAGTTTCAATCAGATAACCCATGCCCGCGATGCCAATTCGAAAAGGGTCAACATCATCAACTGTGTGGATGAAGAAATTCGGGTTGAATTGGGAAAATCAACCCGCGAAGCAGGTGAAGCGGCGCTACTTTCACTTCAGGCTGCAGTGAAAGACTTGAAATCTGGAGACATCGATGTAGTAGTAACTGCACCCATTAACAAGGAGAACATTCAGTCAGATCAATTCAAATTTCCGGGGCATACCGAGTTTTTTGCCAGTGAATTTGGTGCAAAAAATTACATGATGCTGATGGTCAGTGACCAGCTAAAAGTGGGCGTAGTAACTGGTCATATTCCCATTCAACAGGTTCCTCAAACCCTGACGAAAGAAAAAATTTTAACCAACATCCGTATCCTTCACAAGACAATGCTGGAGGATTTTTCGATCCGCAAGCCCCGGATTGCCGTGATGGGATTGAACCCGCATGCCGGCGATCATGGTGTAATCGGGCTGGAAGATCAGAATATCATCTATCCGGCCATTAAACAGGCCAATGAAGAGGGAATTATTGCGCTGGGTCCATTTGCAGCAGATGGATTTTTTGGTGCTGGTGATTTCAAGAAGTTTGATGCCATTCTGGCGATGTACCACGATCAGGGACTGATACCCTTCAAGGTACTGGCGTTTGAATCGGGGGTTAATTTTACGGCCGGATTACCCATCGTAAGAACATCCCCGGGTCATGGTACCGCCTATGATATTGCCGGAACCGGTGTTGCATCTGAAGATTCGTTCAGAAACGCGATCTATCTTGCCATTGATGTTTTTGAATCCAGAAAGATGTTCAGGGAGCTCTCCAAAAATCCTTTGAAACACCACGAAATAGATCGTACCGGGGGTGAATAAAAATCATCAGAATCAGTTGCTTATGTTTGAACATATAAAAGGATCTATAATCAAATTGTCACCGGCAAGTATTGTTATTGAGGCAGGTGATATCGGTTATTTTGTTCATATTTCGCTCACTACCTATTCTCAACTCAGTGGTAATGACAAGGCCAAATTATTTCTTCATCAGGTTGTCCGTGAAGATGCCCATATTCTTTACGGTTTCTTTGAAGAGTCGGAGCGTGAACTTTTCAGGTTGCTCATCTCCGTCAACGGTATTGGGGCAAATACTGCCATCATGATGCTCTCATCCCACAAACCTGAGGAGTTGCAAAATGCAATTCTGAATGATAATGTTGGTTTATTGAAGAATATAAAAGGCATTGGAATAAAGACGGCCCAAAGAGTAATCATCGATCTGAAAGATAAAATAGGCAAAATACCTGTTGGCAATCTCCTGTTCCGGTCGGTTGAGAACCCCATTCGCTCAGAAGCTGTTGCCGCATTGGAAATGCTCGGTTTTAACAAAAAAGCTGTAGAAAAGCTGGTAGACCAAGTCCTTACCGAACAACCTGCAATAGCTGTTGAAAACCTGATCAAGTTGGCATTAAAGAGTTTTTGATCAAATTGAAAAAAATACTTTTCAAAACCATTGCTGCAGCATTGCTCACCGCATGTTTTGCATTATTCTGGCACAGCAACGCATCCATTGGATCTGCAAAAGCTTTGCACTGGAACATTGATGCATTTTTTTTCCAAAAGGGTGATTCGATAAGCAGTGATACCCTTGCAACGACCCTTCGTCCCAAGAAAAAGGAAAATCCATTTTCTCAGCTTCACGGCCGCGACAGTACGGCATTACTACTAAAAAAACCTTCCAATATTAAGACGGAGGTACAGTATGATGCCCTCACCGGACAGTATTTAATTACCGAAAAAGTTGGGGCTATTGAATACCGGTTACCGGGATCACTTAGTTTGCATGAATTTCTTCAGGTCGATATGAAAGAATATATTGACAGTTATTGGAGGAAAAAAATATCCCAGCAATCAGCCGATCGCCGTAACCAAACGATTCCGCAATTTCAACTTGGCGGAGATGCTTTTAACAAAGTTTTCGGAAGCAGCATTGTGAACATTCGTCCACAGGGATATGTAGAGATGAGTCTCGGGCTAAAAAGCAATAAAATTGAGAATCCTGCTATTCCTACCCGGATGCAACGCAATACAACATTCGATTTTAGCCAAAAAATCAATGTGAGCTTAGAGGGAGAGATCGGGGATCGGTTGAAGATGAGGTTCAATTACAATACCGATGCAACTTTTGACTTCGAGAATAAAATTAAACTCAACTATACCGGGGATGAAGATGAGATTGTAAAAAATGTGGAAGTCGGTAATGTTTCGATGCCACTCACCGGTACACTTATTCGCGGTGGCACCAATCTTTTTGGTGTGAAAACAGATCTTCAGTTTGGGAAACTATCTGTCACGACTCTTTTCTCCCAACAAAAAGGGGAGACTAAGGTGATCAATACGGAAGGAGGTGCAGAGCGGACCAAATTTGATATCAATGCAACCAATTACGATGCCAACAGAAACTTCTTCCTGGGCCATTATTTTTACAACACATACGACCATGCCCTATCTGAGCTTCCAATATTGAAATCGTCTGTTACACTCAACAAGATAGAGGTGTGGGTAACCAATAAATCCAGCCATTTTCAGGAATCACGCAACATTCTTGCCGTGCTTGATCTCGGGGAACAGGGTCAAAACAAGCAAAATCAAACCATCTCTGAATTTGGGGATACCCCTGGTCTGTCTTACCCTTACAGCCAGCTTCCGAACAACAACATCAACAGGGTTTACAAAGAATTTACTACCAACTACTCAACCATCCGTGATATCTCCAAGATAAATGAGGCGTTGAAACCTCTTTCCCAGCGTGATTTCATTGCTGGCCGCGACTATGAGAAGATTGAAAATGCCCGGCTACTCGATTCAACCGAATACACCGTTAACCGACAACTTGGGTATATCTCACTAAGCATGGCGCTCAATTCGGATGAGATACTCGCTGTTGCTTATCAATATACCTCAAATGGCGAGATTTTCCAGGTGGGGGAATTCTCAACAGATGGCGTAGAGGCACCAAATACGCTGATCCTTAAATTATTAAAAGGAACTAATCTTAATCCCAAATTCAAAAATTGGGACCTTATGATGAAAAACATCTACAACATTCGCTCCCAGAGTCTCTCAAATGAGGAGTTTAAAATGGATGTGCTGTACCGGAATGATGCATCAGGAACTAATCTGAGTTATCTGCCGGATGGTCCCTTAAAAGAGAAGAACCTCCTGTCCGTGATGAATCTGGACAATCTAAACAGTCAACTTGATCCTTATCCAGATGGTATTTTTGACTTTGTAGACAAAATTACCGTCGATGCCAAAAAAGGACGGATTATTTTTCCGGTGGTTCAGCCATTTGGCTCTAATCTTGAAAAAAAATTCAACGGAAATGCGGATGCTATCAAACGGTATGTTTATTCGTCGCTCTACAACAACACCAAAACAGTGGCCGAACAGGATGCCGAGAAAAATAAATATCGTCTGAAGGGAAGTTACAAAGGTCTGTCCACTTCGGAAATCTCCCTGGATGCGATCAATATCGCAAGAGGATCGGTCAAAGTAATGGCCGGAGGGAGGGAGCTTCAGGAAGATGTTGACTACATTGTCGACTACACGCAGGGCAGGGTGAAAGTAATCAACCAGGGTTTACTGGAATCCGGGACTCCGATATCCATCTCTACGGAGAGCCAGGATCTTTTCAGTACACAACGCAAGACCATGCTGGGCACCCATCTGAATTACGAAATTAGCAAGAACTTCAACATCGGATCTACAGCGATGTACCTGGTCGAAAAACCATTGACCCAGAAGGTTAATTATGGCGATGATCCGATTGCCAACACCATGCTCGGATTCAATGGCTCTTACAACTCCTCTGTCCCTTTTGTAACCAAAATGGTAAATGCACTTCCATTTATCAACACGAAAGAGGAATCGAAGATTGCCGTTGAGATGGAATGGGCACGGTTGTTCCCCGGACATGCCAAAGCTATCTCCAAAGAGGGTGCTGTTTACCTTGATGACTTTGAAGGGACCGTAACACCAATTAATCTGAAATCTTTCGCAGGCTGGTCTCTTGCAAGTACTCCACAGGGAAATGAACAGTTTCCGGAGGGAAATTTGATCAACGACCTGGCCTATGGCTACAACAGGGCACTTTTGGCCTGGTATGTGATTGACCCATATATGCAAAGGAATACTGCTCCTTCCTACCTGCTTCAGCAGGAAAAACTGGATGACCACCGTGTCAGGGAAGTATTTCAATCCGAAATTTTCCCGAACAAGCAAAGTGCAATCGGTCAGCCGACCAACATTCCTACCCTGGATCTGGCCTTTTATCCTGACGAAAGAGGCCCTTATAACTTTGACACTAATCCCTCTGCCTATTCATCCGGGGTAACAAAAGATGGCAAGCTGGCCCGGCCCGAAAGTAGGTGGGGCGGGATCATGCGAAAGATTGAAACCAGCGACTTTGAAGCAACCAATGTGGAATTTATTGAATTCTGGATGATGGATCCCTTTGCTGAGGACAAAACCGGTGAAGAAAATCCCGGTGGTGACCTGGTTTTTCATTTGGGATCGGTATCTGAAGACATCCTTCGGGACGGAAGAAAATCATTTGAACACGGACTGCCAACCAACGGAGATTTTACCAGTCTGGATGTTACCACTTGGGGACGGGTCTCCAAACAGCAATCGCTGGTCAAAGCCTTTGATAATTCTGCCCAGTCGAGGATCTATCAGGACATTGGCCTGGACGGACTAAGCTCCAAAGATGAAAAAAGTTTTTATCAGAAATTTCTTGCCTCCCTGCTCCCTCTTGTCGATGCAAGTGCTTATGCCCAGGCAGAAAAGGATCCGTCCAGTGACGATTTCCACTATTTTAGGGGAAGTGATTATGATAAGGAGCAAAAGGATTTGTTGGAAAGGTACAAATTCTACAGCAACACCGAAGGTAACTCTCCAACCAATGAACAATCAACAGAGAGTTACGCAACGGCCGCCACTTCGATTCCAGATGTTGAGGACATTAATGATGACAATACGTTAAATGAGAATGAGGCCTATTTCCAGTATAAACTCAAGATCAACAGGGCAAACATGGTGTTGGGAAAAAACTACATCACGGATATAAAACAATCGGAGGTTACACTCAAAAGTGGCAAAAAATCATCCATTACCTGGTATCAGTTTAAAGTACCAGTCTCAGAACCTGAGAAAACTTTTGGTTCAATCGACGATTTCAGATCAATCCGTTTTATGAGAATGTTGGTTAGCGGATGGAAAAACCCGGTTGTTCTGCGCTTTGCAAGCCTCGATCTGGTTCGAACCAACTGGAGAAGATATGAAAAAACCCTCAACAACGATGGAACCTCATCCTCTGCTTCATCCCAACTTGACCTTTCGGCTGTTAATATCGAAGAAAACAGCAGCCGCAAACCCATCAACTATGTACTTCCTCCGGGTGTAGACCGCGTGTTGGACCCTTCCAATGCCCAATTACTTCAGTTGAATGAGCAAGCCATGGTAATGAAAGTAACAGACATAGAACCAGGGGAGGCCAAAGCGGCTTATAAAACAACTTCCGTTGATCTTCGGCGGTACAAAAATCTCAAACTGGAGGTCCATGCCGAAAAATTGGACAATGCCCCGCTAAGGGACAACGAACTCTCCCTCTTCATCCGAATAGGTTCAGATTATCAGTACAACTATTACGAATATGAGATTCCACTGAAGCTGACACCTGCCGGTTATTACGACAATAATAAAGAGAGCGACAGGTACATTGTCTGGCCCTCAGAGAACCATGTGTATATACCGTTGGATCTGCTCCCAAAATTGAAATTGGAGCGCAATACAGCAATGCATACAACCGGATCGACTATCGGAATGGGCGATATTTATGAACAGATCCATCAGGGGATCAACAACAACCAAAATAAACTAAAAATCAAAGGGAATCCCGACCTTTCCGATATCAGTATCATGATGATTGGCGTTGGTAACCGGAAAGGGCATACGACAGGAAGCCGTTCTGCTGAAGTTTGGGTCAATGAGTTGCGGTTGACCAATTTTGAAGAAAATGGCGGGTGGGCCGCCATCGGCCGTGTTTCTGGGAATCTGGCCGATCTGGGTA
>Ga0302286_10002816_pt1 | contig 11937 bp, 9 predicted proteins | sample III_Fen_E2_3_FD_198765 | JGI IMG/M metagenome (GOLD analysis project Ga0302286, IMG submission 198765) | Peat permafrost microbial communities from Stordalen Mire near Abisko, Sweden - III_Fen_E2_3 | ecosystem: Environmental > Terrestrial > Soil > Wetlands > Permafrost | place: Sweden: Abisko...
TTCGGAAGATCAGGCAGGAAATACAGGAAAGACAGAGACAACAGCAATCCTAATACTGTTAACAATATCAACCTTAACAACGTTCATAATATTAATATAAATAACAACAATGGCAACAGTAGCGAAGAAGAAGATGAGCTGTCTTATATTTCATTTTATAAATCGCCTGAGAAAAATGTTGACAACACCTCCGAAATGCCTTCTCTTTTCAGCGGAACAGCAGCAGCAATAACTGAAATATCTACTCTGCGTAGATCTTCCATTCGAAGGACTACACAGCATAAAAAGAGAGATGAGAATATCGCATTGCAATAATCTTCCATAATAAAATCATGCATTCGATAACTCAAATACTTCTCATCGTCTTATCTGCTCAGAACAATAAATGCTTCTCACTTGAGTGTGATAGCTGACTAGAGTCTTGGAGATGCTTCTTTGCTGCATTTAGTTAGCGAAGTCAACAAACAAAGTAAATCATTGAAGGCGAGGAATAATTAAGATAATTCAGGTAAAAAGCAGGCGTTAGTTGAGTAAAAGGAGTAACTCAATTAAAGAAATAAGAATCCTCCTCCTGCTGCTGCTCCTGTTTTAGGATGCAAAACATAACCACTTTCAAATCAAGGAGATCAAAAGATAGATAACGTTTAAAAAGAGAAACACCCTAGGAAAATCTTTATACCAGGAACAAAGACTATCAAACCAGATCCAACAAATCAGAAAGCAATAATTTCAACTACTACAGAAAAGACTGCTGGTCTTCCTGCTGCTACAAACGAAGCTAACATCAATTTCCAGGATTTACAATCATAGGTATTGAGACCACATTAGCAGGAGGAGGAGGATAAAATATAAAAATGGTAAAAGTTGAGTTCTTTTCGCGAAATCGAGCTGGAAAGAAAGAACACTCCCATCAGCACAGCTAACCCTCCAATTATTAAGTAATCCATTAAAGGGCAGGACAAACTCTATGTGCCGATTCTTTCACGCTACAACGATTGCATTGCAAATATCTCCTCTTGCTTAAAAATATTTATCGAAATTGTCTTGTCTTGCATATAATTTTTCCTTGAGTTCTTGGTGAGGATAATTGGAAACGATCCAGAGTGTCTTTGCTAGCAACTTCGCAAGGGATTTGAAGTCATCAGTGTGATACCATATCTATTCTACATTCCAGTGTGGTTAAGTTTTGATGTTGAAATTCCGTATATTTCAACAATTGCGTTGTCAGCAGGTATGTGGGGAACACTATCTCGAATGGTGAGTGCTTACTATGTGACAGACACTTTGATTGTGGATATCTTCTAAACAGTTAGGAGATATCTTAGACAAGAACTCTTGCTGGATATCCTATTTTATTTTAGTTTCTTCAGCGCTGAGGAATACTGCTCTCTGTTGGCATTCGTAAAGGTTCCATCACTGTTCTCCTCTGCCAAATCCCTGCTATTTCATTTCAAGTTCATCAGAAAATTTCCCAGAGTAGGCTCTATGATCCTGCTGTTTCTCTTTGTGTTTCTGTAAATACAGTGCTGTGCTTGTGCATTCCATGCAGTTGGAATGGCTACATTAGACTCCAATGGAGGAGGTAACTGGCTATCTAACGATAATCTCATGGGTATCGATTGGAAGCTGCGATATTTCTGTAGTTTCTACTTTGCATTAACTACAATGATGAACGTGATTTACGGTGATATCCATGCTACAAACAACCCCGAGCGTGCCTGTTCGATGGCAATATCGCTATGCTCTTACGCCACGTTTACGTATGTTGTAGCAGAAATAGGACTACTAATCTAAGAAATGCTTCTATCATCTGTGGAGCTCAACAAAACAAGACAACATATCATGAAATTTATGATGAGAAGGTAGATGAACACTGATACTTAAGTTAAAATGATGCATTACTTGGAATACGTTAAGCCAGAGCCAGACCACGAAGAGAGCTTGTTGATACTTTAATCTCTTCCCAAGCAGCTCAGGAAACCACTGTTTAGTGACAGATTTGAAGTCATTCTCAAAAAGAACTACGCTTTTTCATCTCTTTTCTCAAAGAATTGTGTGAAGAGAATAGCAGAGCTAATGACAGAGAGAGAAATCCGAAAGAATGCAGTTATCCTAAATGAATCTGATATTTGTGATACAATCTTCTTTCTCGTTGATGGCACAATCGAGATAACATTCCCGAATAGAAATTCTTAGCCTGTGGATGTGAGCATACAAGGAAAAGAAATTGCGTTAAGAGAATCACTTCTGGCAGAAAAATTGACTTACTCAATAAAAGCTACTTAATAGACAGCAGTGGCTTGCTTGAAAATTAATGATCTCTGGAAAGCAACTGGGAACAGTGGCAGAGATTACGAAGCACTCTGCTCTTGGCGAGATGGGCTGCTGCTTGGAGAAAGCACTCTTGGCATGAATTGCGTGCTTTGTCAGTAAAATGGGCATGACATGATCGATTGTCCATTCTTGAAGATGAATATTTCCAGGCAAAGAGTCTCAGGGTTGAGCACGAGGGAATTCTCAGCGTAGAGGAGACAAGTTGAGCGTAGAAAAGAAATGACCTGGGATCCAAGGAACAGAATGGAAGAGATCAGAAGGAGATTGAAGTAGTTTAGATTGTTTTTAATGCGAGCCGCATAGGAAGGAGCGCCTGATGAAAAAGATGAAGAACTGCTCATGCTCAACGATGAAGAATTCTTCGCTTAAGTTCCAGGTATTAAAGTGGTGAGTTGCAGCATTGATAGTCTTCTCCCAACGGAAGAAACACCCAGGATTTAAAGCAAACTACGAAGGACGAAATTCTAAGCTAAAGAGACTAGCAGCTCTGAAGATGAGGAGGATGAAGAAACACCTATCAAATCTACTCATAAAATAGATAAAAATAGCAATGAAATTAACCTCTTCAAATAAACTCAGCAGCTTACTGATCCTAATAAAGTCTCATTTGAAAAGGTTACATAATTTGGGAATATTCCTGGGCAATAACCACAACAGCAGCTGTAATAGCCCCAGTAGCAATAATCACAATAGCAGCCATAACAACATTAACAGTAGCAGTAGCTTTAGAATAATGGACCCAAATTAGAGAATCCAATGTAATTGAGAGATATATAAAAATACATTTTTGGGATGTTCCCACAGATGCTTGCAATCATGAACGGGGAGGTCATCGAAAACAAAAACAATATCTCTACTACCAACAACAACATCAAGTCACCACCAGGCGGAGTAACCTCCAAACCAGAAGAAAAATGGGCTCCTTTGAGTTTCAATCCATTCGATGAAGATGAAGAAGATACAGTTAGTGCAGCAGTCAACGCAGCATTAGCTCCAAAAGAAACTGATCTGCTGAACCTCTATGATCACAAATCTGAAAGCGCAGTAGTTGTCGAAAAGCACTGCGAGTCAGCAAGAAGACATTATTCAATCACACAGAAAAAATCAGGGATGAGTAAGTTTTAAGGTAGAAAATCAGGAGCATATTACAATCCAGGGAAGCCAAGCAGTGGATAGTGGGTGCTCACACACAAGAAACGCACAGATAAACTCAGCAACAACGCGGTTTTTAATAAGAAATTAACTCGGGAACAGTAGAAACAAAGGAAATTCAGAGCTATTCGGGCTCTATTGGAGTCAGATAAGTCTTAATAAAAAAGTGAAATGATGGAATCTACAATATTTTAAATGCCTAATCTCATGAACGAAAACAATCAGCTTTGCAGGCAGTGCGAGTCGACTTGTGAGAAAGATCTAGGAGAACAGTCACCGCTAGAGAGAAGCAAGGGAGTTATTGAATAAGATCTTCTCAGAGATTATGTTAGGTATCACCCTTCTTTCAATGTAGGATAAGTATTGAAGAGGTACATTGCGTCAGCTAGAAACAGGTTATTCCCTATGTCTGTGGCATCACCACTGTAGAGCAATTCAATATTAAGACAGACTTGTCTCACCAAGAGCCTGAGTTCTCATCAGTGAAGAAGATATGGAGAGAAGAAGAGGATGCTACACTTGGAATATCAGATAATACTTATGAGAATTACTCACACAGCTTTTGATTATTTCCTTTAATGATTGTGAAATATTGTGTATTTATGCCCTGTACTTTTAATTAAACAAGATATTTATGGAATTATTATCTAAAGTTTTTCTTTTTGATTTTTATCCCCTTTTAAGATATTTAAGATATTTAAACCCTTCCTCCTCTCATCCCTTCCCCCATCCCTTCCCCATCCCTTTTTATTCCCCCAGCTTTATCATCCATCCATCCCTTTCTCTTCTTCCCCCTAAAATCCAGATGTTGATCCATTCAAGAAAGCCAATTGGACTGAACACATATTTCAATAACTAAATCCAATGATAAAAAGGCATGTTTGAGGATGTTAGTCTCTGCTAATACATTATCAACTCGAATCGCAAATAAGTTACCAAATCAGATCATACAAATCAATATTATCATCAACTTCGTGCTTGCTAGTCGTCACTATTTCTGCCGTTGCTACTATTGAACTTCTATTAAAATATGCCTTCAATCCCAGACTTAAACGAGTATTGTTCTCTCGGAGCCATGAAGTGGAATAAGTTCGAGGAGTCGTTGAATAGAATCAGCCTAGACTGCTGTGACCTTGGAGCGTTGTTGCTATCTCGAAGTTGCTTCCTTCTGTTTTCCTTTGAGGGTGAGTTGGTGCGACTGTTGTTCCTCAGGAGTAAATCGGTGTCGTCTTTCTAGAAGGATCTGTCTAACTCTGCGGGGTTGATGTTGCTATTTTAGAAGATGCTTCTGTTCAAGGCGCCTCCAGATGGTTGTTGTTATTATTTTACTTGATCTCTCTGTCCAGGCTGATCGGAGTTGAATCTGTCTGAGAAGGCTTAGATGTCGAAGCTAGAGGGTTGTTACTAAAATTGCTGTTACTATCTGACCTGATGCTTGAGAAGGTCTTGTTACTAAATTTCTGTTGTTAAATCTTCTGAGGAGGAGACCTTAGCAGATCCGAAGAAGCAGTGGTAGATCGCCTTCAAGAGAAGGATCACTCCGATTACTGAGAAGAAAATCAGGAGGATAAAGATGATCGACTGGATGGCATAAGATAGTCTTGTCTTGTTCTCACCATCTGCTTCGCTGACTCCGAGCATGGTGGCAAGTAACACCAACAGGAGTAGATCGACAGCCTCTACGATTAAAAAGATTATAATCGAGTAGGCTCCTCTGAAGGGCTTCGCGATGAAAGTAAAGACGCCCAGTGATGCTCTTGTTACTATGAGGAGAGTCACTTAAGCTGCCGGAGAACTCTGCAAGAAGACACTCCAGACACCTTCCAAGAGCTTACTTGCGAAGATTGAGAACAAGTAAACTCTCTGAGGAAATGTGTCGAGTTGCAAGAAGCTGCTGAAGAAATGCAGCTGTTCTCGTTCGTTCGCCGTCTGTGCTGCTGCCATCGCGGCGAGATCTTCATCTGGGATTCCTTGGATGATCTCCACAGCACACATAGGGATCTTGGATGATTAAGAAGTGATCGGCTAGATGGAGTTGACCTTCTAGTTCTTGTAGGAATCGTATGACTATGGTCCCTGATGTTGCAAGGGTGGATGGATGGTTGAGAGATTGCGGTACTGCTCTGTGAAGATTCCCTTCTTGAAGATGAGTCTGTAGAGGTGGTAGATGAAGTAGCCAGACAAAAGGATTACTACGATGGCAGCGACTGAGCTACATCCACTTAGAGCAGAACTGAAACTGAAGTTCTCTAGTTAAAATAGAATTAACAGAGCTATCTCTTAGAAGGTCATGAGAAACACTGCAGCTGGAAAGGAAATACACCAGAACTTTCTGACTTTACTCCTCCAAGTTAGTGGCTTTTCTCCTGATCTTTCTTCGATACCGATCTTTCGCAGACCGAAGCTGATAGCCCAAACTGCACAGTGGATAGCAAGGATGGGAAGAGCGTTGATGATGAAAAAGGGTGTCTTGCCATTGAGGAACAGTCTGTCGGTATTTTTCTCTCTAGGGAAGTTGGTTTTTACAATCCCTGAGTCTACTTCGCTGAGGGACCACTTCGTCTCTTCTGAGATGAGCATTCTAAAAGGGAATTTCTTAGGAGGAGATATGTCGATGAGATTCCACAGTGCTGTGATGTGAGAGGAATAGAGCGAGTGAAGGGTTGTATCAAGACCTCCTGGAGATTACTGGAAACTCACGTAAGTCATAAAGCTGATTTTCTGGCAAGACTCAATCACGGCGGAGAGAGACACTGGATTGCTGCTGAGGAGTCCTAGAGAAATAAAAGAACAGAGATTATTATTAAGAGTCAATATTTATCAGAATGAAAATAAGCATAGAAATAAAGGGGAATAATGATGATAGTAGATGAATATTACCTGCTAACAACGAAACCGAGAGCGATGTAGCATAGACAGCTAAGTTAGCTTTGTGGACTTGATTCATGGTCTCTGAGATCTTGCATTCAGCTACACCCTCATCGGAAGTATCAGAAGGACAAAGGCACTACCCAACGATGATATTAGGGGAATGAGTCAGTTCGCGATTAGCTGCGCATGTGATGCAAGTCGCATAGGAGTCGATGCATGTCGAACATGAGTAGTTGCAGTCAATCGAGATTATGTAAGTCGCTGGGGAATCTTAAATGCATTCATTCAAGAGGCTGCTCAAGGAATATCCTGCTCTGCATGTGCTGCACGTTGAAGCACTTGTGCAGGCGATGCAGTTACTAAAGCAATCCAGACAAAAAGCTCCACTTGAATATGTTGCAGGAGAGCAAGGCAGACACTAAGAATTAACCAGCTGGAAAGATGTGTAGCATGAAAGACATGCTGTATCCGAATTAGAGACTGAGCATGTTGCACAAGATGAATGGCAGACCAAGGAGCAGGTGTTTGTCGCGGAGTTAAATACGTAGCCATAAAGGCAAGTCAAGCAGAATGTAGATACCATTGAGCACGTTGCACAGCCAGTGGAGCAAATGAGATTGCAAGTTGATCCACTGAGAGAATACCCTGTCACACAAGCGGAGCAATTCGTAGTTGAGCCAGAACAAGCAGTGCAAGCAGAGTCACAAGGAACACAGGAATTATTCTAGTATTGAATAGTGTATCCTACTGCGCATGTGCTGCAAGAAGTCGATGAAAGAGGAGCAGAACAAGTCAGACAAGAAGCATCACATACTGGAGAGCAATATGGGGATACAGAGATGAGATTGTAGTTCGCTTGGCATGCTGTGCAGACTGTAGCAGATGAGCAGTACAAGCAAGCTGAAGGACAAGGAAGACATTGGTTGGAGCTGAGATATGCCCCTGGATAGCAGGAACTGCAGGCTAAGGCATTGTAAGATACTGAGCATGTCTAGCAAGAAACATCACAAGAGTTAGGACTGCAAGTATTGCTTGCTGTTAGGCTGTAAAATGGAGTGCAAGAAGTGCATGTTGTCGATGTTGTGATGCACCTTGCACAAGGCGGTGTGCAAGGAAGACAGGTAGAAGCAGCAGAAAGGTAATACCCATCAAAGCAGCTCTGTGCACAGTAGTTAAGATAGGTTGGTGTAGGCACTAGCATAGGTGTGATATTGTAACCTGTGATGCAGGAGAGACAATTCGTTGAAGAGAGTGAACAAGTTAAGCAATTACTAGAGCAGCTTACGCAGGTACTGCCGTTGAGGTAGCTTCCGCTGTAGCATGAAGTGCAAGTACTCGATGTTCCAAAGCAGGTCCTGCAAGAAGAAGCACAAGAAAATATGCAAGTATTGCCTATTAGTGTATAGGAGCTTACGCAGGAAGTACATATTGTCGATGTTGTCACACAGGTTTAGCAAGGTAATGAACAAAGATTACAATGCCAATTAGGTGCTGCAGAAATGCCAGTATTTATCAAGTAAGACGATGAGTTGCATTGAGTGCAGGTGTTAACTGTCCCAGGAGTCGTACAAGCAATACAGTTAGTTCCACAGTTTGGAGAGCATGTTCCAGCAACACTTCCTAGGGTGTAAGTGGAAATGCATGTATTACAGTACGTGGAAGGGCCAGAACAAGTTAAGCAAGGAGAGGTACAAGCAATACAGGTGTGGGATAATAATGATAGATAATATCCATTAGCACAAGATGTACAGTATGTAGCTGTACCCGAGCAACCAGCGCAGTTGGAATCGCAGATTAGAGTGCAAGAATGAGGAGAATACGAGTAGCCTGTTATGCAAGAATAGCAAGTAGATGCAGTAGTATCACATGTTTTACAGTTAGAAGTGCATAGTGCACAAGTAGCAGAGGTTGTCAGATAATATCCTGTAATACACGAAAGGCATTGAGTTCCTGGGAGTACTGAATTCGTGCAAGTAAAGCAAGGAGACACACACAAAGGCACACATTTATCATCGATTACGTTGTAGTTGGTAGCACAAGAAGTGCAGTGGCCCTAGCTTCCAGAGCAAGTGACACAGGTTGAATCGCAAGGCAAGCAAGTATTCGTGGTACCTTGCATGAAGTAGCCAGATGCACATGCTATGCAAGCTGTTGAATCAAGCGGAGCAGTACAGCCATTGCAGCTGGTTGAACAAATAAATGCACACGAAGAGCTTGCAGAGATATATGAATACTTCGTTGAGTCTACACAACTCGAGCAAGCGGAAGAACTAGTACAAGTCAAGCAAGGAGAAACACATGGACTGCAGCCAGTTTAAACACCTAACAATGATACCATATAGTATCCAGAAGCACATGCAGTGCATGCAACATACGACAAAGGAGCTGTGCATACACTGCAGTTATTAGCACAGACAGGAGAGCATGTCCCTGCAGACAGAGAGTAGTTTGCTAAGCATGACATGCAGTAAGTCGCACTGGATACGCAGGTTTTACAGTGTGCTGTGGTCAAGTCGCAAGCAGCACATGTCTTCGAATTCGTCAAGTAAAAGCCAGCATAGCAAGATATGCAGTGAGAAGCAGACATAGGAAAGTCACATGCCAAACAGGAACTATCACAATTCATGACACATTTACCATTGTCCAAGGAATAGTTAGTGATGCAGGAAAGACAAGTTGTTGAGGAGCTGCAATTCATACAAGGGGATACACAAGCCAGGCAAGAATGAGCTGCACTCAGATAGAAGGTATCTGGACAAGAAGTACAAGCAGTCGCAGAAGCAGGAAGAGTGCATGTTAAGCAAGTACCATCACATATTGGCTAGCAAGTGCTGCCTTAGAGTTGATAGCCAAAGTTGCAAGACTTGCAAAGAGTCTATGTTCCAAAGCATGTCTTGCATGGAGAAGTGCATACAACACATGTGCTTAAGCTATTTGTAATGTCAATAACATAGCCATCAATGCACGTCGTGCAAGCAGTCGAAGTTATCGCTGCTGTGCATGTCTTGCAAGTCTAAAAGCATTTCATCTCGCAGACATTGGTGGTTGAGTTCAAAACGTAGTTGGAATAGCAGGACAAGCAATAGTGAGGGTTACCAACGCAAGTTAAGCAATTCGCATCGCATGACCCGCATTCTTGATTCTAAAGGTATTAATTCGCTGCGCAAGACAGGCAGTAATAGTTAGTATCACACGTCAGACAGTTGTATTTGGTGATTCCATTATTGCAATATGAATTTGTTGGGCAGTTACCACCTGATACAATGAATCCTGGTTTGCAAACGGTGCAGGCTGAAGAGCCAGTGCAGACCAAGCATGTCGATGAGCAAGTAGAGCAAGTAAAAGAGCTATTCAAATAGTATCCTGAAGCACAAGAAGTGCAGACTGCTGGAGAGGAACAAGTCAAACAATTAGACGAACACTGTGGATAGCAGACTCCAGTAATTAGATTGTAGCTGGTTGCACAACTTAAACAGTTGATGGATGTTCCTGTGCATGTTAAACAATTCAAGGAGCAAGAAAGACATTGTGTACCGCTTAAGTATGCGCTTGAAGAGCAAGTCAGACAAGCGTTAGAATTCAAAGGAGCTGAGCATGTAGAGCATGAAGAATCGCATGTTGGCACGCAGGTACTACCAGAAAGGGTATAGTTTGACACACAGGTGGTGCAGGTAGTGCCAGGACTCGAGCAGGTAAGGCAAGGAGAAATACAAGAAAGGCAGGAATAGCCACTTAGATAGTATCCGGGCGTGCATGTAAAGCATTGGGTTGAAGCCGTGCCAAAGCAAGTGAGGCATGTTGTGTCACAAATCAAAGAACAAGTCAGGAGTGTTGAATCGAGAGTGTAGGGGTAGTTGCAAGTGCTGCATTGGCTTGCGCTGGAACCAGTGCAAGTTTTGCATTTGCTATTACACTGCAAACAAGACCCGCTTGAAGGGTAATAGCCAGCTGGGCAACTAGATAAGCAGGTCTGGGATGTTATAAAAGCCAACAAAGAATATGAGGGGAATGAAATATTAATCACAAAGCGATAATTTGTATGCCATTATGGAAATAATTGTAATTACATTGGAAGGGTTTGCATAGGTTCCTGTTGCACAACTGGAGATACAATTAGTGCCGTCCCAAAACTTTTGAGAAGTTGTACATGTTGAGCACGGACATGATACTGAACAGTCTGCTCCTGCGTTCCCTGCTAGACACACACAAACACCCTACACAACAACAATTTAAAGAGATGTTCAATGAATGAATGTTTGGCTTCATAAGAAGTAGTTTGCTTACTTTATTACAGAATCCCTTCATGGAGCAGTGATTAGAGCATTTCGAAGGAGCAGTGCAAAATGCAGTGTAATCGCTTGGACAAGTGATAGTCCCCAACGTCGAAGAGGTTGAAATGGCTATGGTCATACCCTGATTTCCAATGCCACAAGCTACAACATAACTCGGAGAAGACTAGAATTTGACCCAAATTGTTAAGTAATTTGAAGAACATTGGGTATCGAAGCAACGTAAGCCAGGAGTAGGTACAATTGTATTATAACTCGAAGAAAAGCATTTTGATGTGCTACTTCCAGTCTACCCTGTAGGTATATCTGTAAAAGCAGTGTTTGAACACAAGGATGTTGATGTCAATAGAGGGATTACACATCCAGGATCAACATAGTTATCTGCTAAATCATCGCCTCTTCCTTGACCGTATAAATCACATGTCTGCGTTGTAATAGTATACACAAATTCCTTGTAATGCGTAGCGTCACTACAGATTAAAGTTAAATAATTGCATCCATTTCCTTTGCCGAAGTAGAAATCATCGAGGAAGTTGAAATTAACTGTTGAAAAGTATCCCATGTCTTTGAGTACAGCACCTGTGAAGATGCTGAAGATAGAATCACCTTCTAGAATGGTTGCTGTCATGCCTTCATTCCCAAGGATTGATCTCTCGAAGTGCAGTTTGGAGGTACCGAGAGAGTAATCCTCTTGGTTTTCGAGTTAGACTCCCGTCATTGTAGTGCAACCAAAGTAATCTTTAGCAGTTTGCAGCAAATAAGGAGTGTTTAGAAATAAGGTGCTCCCAAACCCACGTAAGCTAGCTGTTGTCAGGATGTTTGTGTCAAAGAGGTAGGCATAAGGAGCAATAATCTTTGTTGGGTCGATCCAGTTAACCAGTTGTCCTCGAACTAATCCGAAAACATGGATAAACTCGTGGATTGTCTCCTTCAAATGCTACTTGAAAACATAGTTTGTGATGGTGGAAGGAATGCTCCCAATGTTGAATATCATCACACCTAGTGCAGGGTTTGATGCCCCTGTATACGTTGGGCAAATGTCTAAAAAGAGAGAGAGAAACAATTAAGTAAATTCAACAACCAGGATAAAGATATCCAGCTTACATCCATTTGCAAAGTAATCTTAGAGTGGCTCATTAACGTAGGAGGTGACCACATAGAGATGTGTAGCAGGAGAGGTCACTGGAGCGAATGAGGTTGGTGTGAGACTACAAAGGGCTGAGTTTATAGTCATTGATGCCGAAGCGGTGGTGGAGAGTAAGTGCTTAAAATAGTCTGCTGCAACTTTGCT
>Ga0302286_10002822_pt1 | contig 11925 bp, 8 predicted proteins | sample III_Fen_E2_3_FD_198765 | JGI IMG/M metagenome (GOLD analysis project Ga0302286, IMG submission 198765) | Peat permafrost microbial communities from Stordalen Mire near Abisko, Sweden - III_Fen_E2_3 | ecosystem: Environmental > Terrestrial > Soil > Wetlands > Permafrost | place: Sweden: Abisko...
TAAAGAAGAAGACCACCCCCTCTCCCCTCTTTGGGTTACTTTACAGTATGAAAGTCGTGAGTTGTTAATAGACCACCCCTTGTTCAGACCGAAACAGAGCTCACACGTTATCCTTAAACTTTGAACGAAAAATGACGATTTTAAAGCATCCTCAGCAAACTTGAAAGCTCTTTCATATAAGTAATTGACTTCACATAGAAAGTTTATTAACAAAAAGAGCGGGCATAAATAGCTCGCTCTTCTAATGCAATAAGTAATCAAGTTTTATACTAGGTTGGTGCCGTCCCAAATATAGCTTGAGTTTCCGTAAATGTAGATTACACCCTCAGTTGGCGTTACGCCTGAATCAAAAACATATTCTCCATCAGGTTGTATAATTGTATAAATCTTTTTGTCGGAAACTAAAAAGTACTTCAATCCCAAAGTCAATAAACGAGGGTCTGGCAACTCCCCACTGATTGCTGAAAGCTTAACTGGAGGATTTGAATAACCTAAGAATGGTTGAGATTCCCAATCTTGAAAAATTCTTGAATAAAACCCATTGTTTGAAAAAGTCGGGTCTCCTTTGACTGAAACTATCTCTCCAGAATTGATTAACAATCCGTCTATCCCAATCGGAGACATATTGTCTGCGGTCATAATTGATTTTAAACTATACGTTTTCCGTACGTTTAAAACTCTCGTATAATTGTCAGTTTGATTCACGACCGTAATATTAGTTGCGAATGTTTTTACTTCCCAATATTGTGTATTCCACATCAAAATAACGATTGCTCCGGAAGTGTCGGATGTTGTGACTCTTATTTTCAAACCGCTCGAATCATAGAAATTGTCAAATGTCACGGAACTCCCCTTGTCAACGCCTGCTATATAACTCACGCGAGAAGTATCTGGTTGTATCGGAACTGTATTAGCCACTGCGAAACCAGTCAAAGACGATTGAGTCGCTAACTCAAGTCCCCTTATGTAATCCAATAAACTCAAAGCATATGCTTGTTCGTTTTCAGGAGATATTTCAGTTCCGACTGCCCTACCGAGTAGAGTAGTGATTATTAAATTTTTGGTATCATTATATCCAGACATAATTATTTTATTTTAAGAATAAGATTCTTGTTGGTAGTTTTCGTCAAAATTTTCAGCTTTAATGAGGTCATATTCTAAAACGAATTCAACCTCTTCGTTTGTGTTGTTTATTGTCTTTGCTTTATATTCAGCAAATAATACTTCATCGCTTTTGTTGCTACTTTTTTTAATCAAGCGTTGAATCCAAATGCCAACTGCATTCCCTGTTAAAAACGGTTTATCCTCGTCAGTTAGCGCGACCGTATTATCCAACTTGTTTTGATACGTACCGTCAAACTGTAATACTAACTCACCGTCCGTAATAATAGAGCACACCTCGGGCACCGATATAATCGCTTCGTCGGTTCTTTCTATCCTCATAGTGTCGTCCGTTAACCGCTTAACCGTATATTCCGTATCTTCAAAAGCCGAATCTATTGCGTTGTACGTGCCGTCAAATCCGCCAGATGTAACTTCGCACATCACATCAAAAGGATACAAAACAAATGTTTCACCCGCTATTGCCGGTTTTTCTATCTTTACATTCACCCCCGCCCTATAAAATGAAGCCGAAAAGAACTCCGCTTGTATTGGTTCTTGATACCTATTAGCTATTTTCTCCATAAACAAATCTGCTCCCACAGATACGGCTGCTACTCTAAATTCAGCTAAATTAGTATCGTCCCCAATAATCTTTAAAGTAACATTTTTCACAGGAAAATCAAACTTATTTATCAAACAAATTCCAACAACCTCTTTTTGTCTCTTTTCAAGAGTCAAAGCAGATATCAAATCAAATATCCCATTAACCGCTGAGTTAGGAACTGGAGAAGAAGAAACAAATCCCCCTAAACTTCTCATGGGATCGTTTTGAGGAAATTCTCCTCCAGATTTTACGAGCGAAGAGGATGAACCTGTTAAGTATATCATCATAATATTAAGAGTATTGACGAGTTGTTATTATTTTATTCACAGTAATATCAAAAGAAGAGTCGGAAAGAATTTCTGCGTCCCCTATCAAATTTTTGAAGTTAGAGATGCAAAACTTTTGTAAAATTGTTTTATAATCTCCAATCAATCTATACCGCAAAGATATAGAGCTATCCCCGTAATTCACAGGAATTGACAAACGATTATAAATATTATCTATATTCATTTTAAAATACATTGGGCAGGGTTGGTCAGATACTGAAACTTCTACTTCAATCTCATTGAAATTTGGGATAATAACAAAATCATTTTCTAAATCTGCTATAAACGAATCATCCATGTCGGGAATTGATAAGTCTTTATTCAAATTTGAAGTTATGACTGCTCTTTTCATGTTGGAACGGTTTAACAAAGTCCAACCTTTAAACAAATTATCAGGTATATTGCCAGTTCCTAAAAAATTACAACCGCCCGTTATTCTGAAAGTATTGTTTGTAGATAATGGGAAGAAAGAGAAAGAAGAAATTTTATACCCATGTTCAATAGAAACTGATAACTGGTGTTCCGGATATAAATTAACGGACAACAAACTTACAATAGGATTAACAACGTTAGAATTAGGCACCGCGTACCTGTCAAATATTGCTAAACTTCGTAAATCGCTTACCGATAAAACTCCATTTTGGTATTCTGTTTTCGCTAAAAAATATTGGTCTTCGGAAAGTATTGGCTCTACACCAGATATTAATTCAATTATATCGCATGAGTCGTATTCGTATATCAGTTCATTATCATTTATTGGTTGAACTCCAGGAGTAAATGTACCCACGGCGTAATAACCTAAATTGCCTTCTGGAGCAAAAGATCCGCTCAATATGGCTGAAGTATCAGAAATAACTTTCAACACCTCGTAATCATTCACATTCAAACTAGAAGATAACCTTACTTTATTGGGAAAATTATCGCCTCCTCTTAAGACTTCAGTAAATTTAGTTCCAACTCCAGTTAACGAACCATTCATTGTCACACTTACCGAACCGACCTCTAAATTAGTTGTTTTATATTGCGCAGCGAACCAATGCTTGAAGCCATCTTCTGGTATCGCAACGTCAAAAGAATCTGACAATGATATTACATTGAGCTTGGAATTAACGGCAATTCCTGGGTTGAAAGTTATGGAATTAAGACTGCCCGATTTTTTAGACGCTTTTAGGTAAGTATTTTGAACGCCCCGAACTACTCCGAAAGATTTCACCATCGCTCCTATTATTTTCAGGTATCCATCTTCTTTCATGAAGCTCTGCAGCTTGTTTAATTCGCAAACTTCAAGGAACAAATCAGGGCTTATTTTTATTCTAGACATAGCTTAAAATCTTTCTTATTAATACTTGTTAAATGTATATCGTTATGTTGTTCAAATTATACGGCAATAAATATTTGTTTGCTAAAAATGTTATTTGTTCATTACTCATGCCCTTATTATTATTCTTAGCATAGATGTAAAACAAATTATACGATTGCACGAACCCATCGCTTTTAGCATTGGTATCCATGTTTTTCAGCGGAAGTATATTAGTGCCAAATACAAGAGGTCTTACTTTGTAATCCCAGATGCAAATAGCTCCTCCAGTGTTGCTTTTAATTTGTATTACGGGGGATATAAATTTTACAAATTGGTTATTAAAATACAAATTATTCCCAATATTCAAATTGTTTGTATAGTTGTTTGCGTTTTTGCTGGAATAACAATGCACAATGCCACGCACATTATACCATACGTCATTCCTGAAATTAGTCAAAGAAGTTTCAAAGAACAAATCTGTAATAGCGTCTCCATTTGGAGTAATAAAAGCATCGACTAATTTATTTTTAAGATTATCAAATCCCTCCACTCCAAAAATTAATTCGCTGTCGGTGCAGAGGTTCATTAATTTAAAGCTAAATGTAATTTCGTAATCCATCGAGCTGCTTGCTTTCATCATATATTCAGATGCGTCTTCCGCGTTTGAAGTTCTTCCTATACCGCATTTACCTTCATTGGAAGATATTTCTAATGCCATTTTATCGTCTACCTGCACTATGTCAGCATAACCGAAATCTGAAATGAAATAATTATTTGTATCGGAAAAATCCTTTGAGTTTTCTTTTGTCTTATTGAGAGAATTTATTCCGTTCACCCCTCGGTACAAAGGAGAGCTATTCCCCATACACCACCCCATTTTATTTTTTGGCAATTTTGAGTTCAATAACTCATCGTTTGTCTTTGAATTTAACAACCTCCTAAACTCACCATCGATAGGCATAATCTTCGACGCTCCGTACTTTTCTCCCAAACTTTTGAAGATTAAAGAAGTACCGCGTTTTCTTATTTCGTCGTACAAATGAGATGATAAGTATTGAAGGTCTTCCAAAGTAATGTTCGATTCGTCAAAAAACAAATTATTTTGGCGAACATTTTCCTTCATTAGTTCCAAATCAGTATTAAAATTTTCGAACCTCTTTGAAAAACGTATAATCAACGCAAAGAATTTAGCAATCGAAGAAAATAAAGAGAGGTAATCTGAGTCGACTAATTCGTCCCGATTATCCCCTCTTGTTATGTATCGAGGGATAATCCCCCTGAAGTACAACTTCTTCAAAAGATTTGAGCTAACAACTTCAGTCAATGCGTCGTTTAATATATTCTTGAATATACTTCGATTTGTTACGCTAAAATCATCGGCTTTAGTTGTAGACATAATTTTAATTTATTTTTTTCTTTTTAAGTTTCTCAACCCTTACTTCAGTTTTTGCAGGAATTTTTTCTTTTTTCTCCCAATTTTTTGAATCAAAGAAAAAACTTAATATGGCTGTTTCCTCAAGTTCTATCTCCAATGGTATTATAGAAAAAACATCTTTCGTAACTTTCTTCTCTCCTTCGGTAATTGTTTCAATAGTTTTTATGCTTTGAACCAATTTGCTTTCGTCGATTTTGATAAGCGTAATATCTCGCTCTTCTTGCAACAATAATTTATATTCCTCATATAATTTATCGTATAAATCTCTTTCTTCGGTCGATAATAAAGCCAAAGAAGACTTGAAGTCTTTTATGTCTTTCCCCTCCGAAAGCTTATGAGCTTTCTCTTCCAATGCTATCAACTCGGGGTCTATGCATTTCTCAACCATTTCCATCTCTTTTGCGAGGATCTCCAAATTATAAATAAGATTCAAATTCAAGTGCATGCACTTTATTTTGTTTTTCTTACAATAGTTCAGAAGTCCGCCTACGTTTTCTTTCAATGTTTTAATTTCTACAATTTTCATAAATTTTATTTTTGAGTTAATCGGCTACGACGCCGCCTTTGAATTTATCAAGAGTAAGTAAATAATTCTGCGCATTCGATATTGCATCCCCCGAAGCAAATGTATTTGTAAAATCCAATTGCGGAACAACTGGTGTATCTGTTGTTGTCTTTGGTACCGCATTAAATAATCCTTGAGTAGCGCCATCTGAAATGTAAAAACTATCGGTAACCATGGGGTTCTGTCCGGATTCTTTCGTTGCCTTGTTTAGATACGTTTTTACGACCATATTAGCTGTTTTACGCTCATAGTCTAAATTAATACTTGTTATTACTGCATAGGCAGGTTTCCCTATTGCTCCGTTTTGAAAATCAATTAATTTTGTAATTGCCATGATATTTGTTTTTAAATTGTTGTTTTTATATTTAATCTTTTATTAATCTAACTGAGAAACCCATGCTTTCTGAATTTAATAAAATCTCTGAAACTAGATTATTGCCTAATTGTAATGCATATGCTTGACTACCATTAACAGTTTTAGTCCACATAGCAAAAGCAGCATAGCCTGAATTAGCCACTGTTCCTCCAAAATAATATCCTGGTGTTACATAAAAGCCTGAATCTAAAGCATTAAATCCACTTGAATTAGACCCACCATTGTTTACTGAACCTCTTAATGCTGCACTAGCTGATGAACTTCCACCTAAAGTATTGATCAAAGTCTCAACTTCTGTTTTAGAAGGTACATGCCAACCTATAGGTGCAAAGTTAGTCTGATTTACAGCATAGAAATTATATAACCTACCTAATTTACGACCTGCCGTAGCTTCATAATTAACATTATCTAGCCATGTGAATGATGGATAAGCTAACCAATCTTGATTAGGAGTTCCATGTAATACATATAATGAACCATCATTGTATCTATAAGCTTTGAAATTAGTCGTTGTCCATATTTGATTTCCAATTTTTACAGTATCATAAACATTTCCATCAATATCAGTGACTGTTATTTTGTTTTGGTAATTTCTAAAATTGAGTAAACTATTCCTACTTCCTACATATGTAGAATCAAATGTGCCAGTAGCATCAGCAAAACATTGAACTAAGTTCATGCCTGCTGAATGACTACCATAAATTTCATTACATACATCCCAAAATGAAAAAGTATTTGTATTAGGAACGGCCATATTTATCCTCCATACCTTTAAGTCTATATTCTAACTCGGCTACTTTTCGCACTAACATGTCGGTGTAATTTACTCCATACATATCTATTTCATTACCCGATACAAGTTCAGGATTCTTTTGCAATAAATCTTGAGCTATTACCCCGTATCTTTTTTTACCTGGATTAGAAATTAATTCATATTCGTAATATTTCAAATCAATATGTTCTACAGATATTGGTTTAATGTTTGTTTTAAGTCCAATATCAGATGACAATATGAAGTTACTTGCTGTTATAGTATTAGTTCCAAGAAGAACGCTAGTTGTAGCTCCGGTATATGGTATATAATTATTAGTATCAAAACTTACAGTAGTTCCACTCATTTTTAGGAATCCAGTGCCTATCATTGCACTTATACTAGTACCATCACCTTTCAGTAGTCCTGTTATGCTTGTTTTGATAGATAATGAGGGGTTAACTCCGCCACTCGAACCACCATAAAAACCATTAGCATTATCAACTCCAACGGATACCACAGATCCACCCCCACCACCAGATGGTATAGTTTGAGTTGATAGGACCCCTAAACTATCAGCAACAACCATCCTAGTGCCAGTACCAGATAAATTGGTAGATTTAATAGATCCATTAAAAAATACAGTACCATTAACAGAAAATGTATTATTAAATACAATAGACGAATTATGATCATACCCAATAGCGACATTACCACTATCCCATAATGTCATTATCTCATTTGGATTATTATTATTATTCCAGCCTCCAACATAGAAATTAAGTGTGTTTCTTTGAAATGAATTATAACTCGATGGTTTAATTCTTGCTATTGCTGAGTTTTGGAAACCGCCATCAACAGCCATATTAAAAGTTAAGGAAGATCCTGCATTTGCACCCCCTGTCATTGCTGTAGAATAAATGTTACCATCGTGATTGTAGTCTCCCAATGATAGTTGATTAACTCCTTTAATATCCAATATTGGAAGTATGAGCCCTGCATCTGAAATATATACGTGCCTATTTGGCTGAGCTGATGGTGATGTAGTATTTTGACCCCCCATAAATGATAGGCTGATCTTAGAGGATGAAGATGTTGGGGATGTATCCGTTACATATGCAAACATTGCAGCAGGAGTCATATTCGTGCCTGCACTATTTTTACATATATAGGCATAATGTCCTATCTGCATATCATTAACTGGAGTTGACTCATTTATTAATACCGCAGTAGCTCCTGCGGGGATATATGAATGAACTCTAATTTGACCATTGTTTGTTGTCTCGTAAATAAGTCTATTAAGACTATCATATTGACTAATACCAATGTTAAAGTCATCGTAGTTATTAGTTGTAATTGATAGTGATTTTGAACTAATAGATCCATTAAACAACCCACTTCCATTCACCGCCAACTTATTATTAGTTATTTCAGTTCCTGTAGTATATCCTATTCCAACATTGCCAACATTTGGATTAATTGATATATTTGAGTAGGCAACTCCAAAATTAACAGCTTCTAAAAAACCAAAATTATTGACACTATCATAACCAAGCATTAATCTTTTTAAACCATCAAAACTACCTAATTGTATCTGTCCTGTTGTGGATGGTGAATATTGTAAATCTCTCTTAATAAGAATACTATCACCATTAAAACTTATCGGACTATCAACCAACACCCCACTACTTTTCATAGGGACGTATCCTGTTGTTAGGTTGGTTGGGGTAACGCTCCCAAATCTACCTATTCCATCAACCCACACACTACCACTTTGAGCGGATGATGGATTGTTTTGGATATAATTTGCAGTGGTGAAATTGCTGGAGTCTAATATGGTTTTCCAAGTAGAGAATGCACTTCCACCTGTAGATGCTCTAAAGTATAAATTGCTATTTACTCTATCATTTGTAAGTAATTCAAATCCACATGTATTATTTACACCAACATATGGAACTCTAAGCATTATATTTATATCGGTACTTAATGCTGGTAATTTTGAATTGTCGGTTCTTAATACAGTATAAAACCCTGCTTTTAATCCGTCATTAAGATTTGTTTCATTTATACCTATTGAGCCTGAAGCATTTTCTCCATAAATAATTCTACTATAATCAATTCCATTAAGATATTGAGCATTCAAATTACCAACTAAATTGGTATTATTCATACTCCCACCATTCAATCCTAAATACTTAGAATCTAAAGATACTCCTGCAATAGTTGGGGTGTTGGAGAAATTGGCTATGCCTGATGGATTAATAGTTATAACATCATTATTTGTGATAGCACTATATAGCGAAAATGATTCAGAGCCAACAGAGCGTTGTCCAAGATAGTATTTACCAACTCCGCCTGTACTCCATTTAAACATATGTTCAGTAGTAATTACATCTCTATTAAGTTCGTGATAAGTATTAGCACCTAAATTAGCTCTATTTAAAACTAAAAGCCCATTAACATCAATATCACTCCCCCATAATTTACCCAATCTTGCACCACTTGACCCTATTGTTTGTGGGGTGGATTGATCTAATGTAATATATAACCCCAAATTTGGTCTACCTAATAAATCTGTATAATAACCTGTCTTAGCTATCTTATGTAGATTAATAGTGCTACTAAACGATTCAGATGGATCAGGGCCCTGCATTTCAGTATGAAGAGTATTTAAATATCCTATTGAATTAGATGTTATGTAGGAATTGTTATCGTATGAAACAACTTTATTATTCATCCTAACTAATCCAACCCCATCTAATTGAGATTGTTTTGACCCAATTGCATTCATTACGGTAGTAGAGAAATTAGGATCATCTCCTAACGCTGCAGATAATTCATTTAATGTATCTAATAGTGCGGGAGAATTATCTATTAAATCAGATATTTTAGTATCAACATAATCTACAGTAGAATAAGTATTGTTATCATAACTTATAGTATTTCCATTTGCCTTTACAAAACCTAACCCATTAATATTTACAGTACCAGCAATACCCTGAATACCCTGATCTCCCTTTAGTCCTTGTACCCCCTGTATTCCTTGGTCTCCTTTAGCTCCCGTAAGGCCAGTATTACCAATTAAACCTTGAATACCCTGTATGCCTTGAGCTCCAGTATCTCCTTTAATTCCTTGGATGCCTTGTAATCCAGTGTCACCTTTAGCCCCAGTTGCCCCAGTTAATCCTTGTACGCCCTGTGGACCAGTCAACCCCGTTAATCCTATTGGTCCTTGAGAACCAGTGCCGCCAGTTAACCCCGTATCGCCTTTATCACCTTTATCGCCTGTTAAGCCAATTACGCCTTGTATGCCTTGAATACCCTGAATCCCTTGTGGTCCTTGTGGTCCTATTGTTTGGGTAGTGCCGTCCGCCATTAAAAATTGCAATCCAGTCCCACCAGTTACAATGAATTTGGTAGAAGTTATTGCTCCGGAGAAAGTGCCCGTTACTGATGTGACATTACTCGAAAAATTACCGTTTAAAGCATAAACGTATTGATACCTATTATTAATAAGACCAATAGAATATGCATTATTTGCTGATGGCGTTATTCCAGCCGTTCCGGATATTGCCCCAGAAATAATAGTACTACCGTTAAATGATTGACCCCAAATTGTCCTTGCCGTTTGTAATATCGTTGCCGTTGCCGCATTACCGCCGATACTTAGTCCAACGACAGGAGTCGTAGATGTAACTACAAATGGAGCTGTTCCTGTCGCTATTGTTGAAGAAAATCTTGCTGAAGTTACATTAGCAAATGTAGGCGAATTATTCGTTGATAATCTTTGGTCTTCTACTGATTGATAAATAGTATCGTGATTGTGGTCGCCATAAGCTGCAAGTGCATGCGTGGCTCCAAATCCGGGAAAGTTAAAAATATCTGTAATCCCGTATCCTGAAATAGTAGAAGGATGTGAATCTAATCCCCACGATTTATTAGTTGTTAATCCAAAACCAGGAAACGATACAAGCCCAGAGTATAGACTATTAACAGCATTATCTCCGCTATTAATATTAGAGGTATTTCCTAATAAAATTGATTCAGCAGAAGTGATTAAACGACTTCCTGTAACCTTATCAACTTTTAGATTTAATTGATCTGATACTAACTTAGCGCTTGGGTATTGTACATCTGTTGCACTTATAAATGACAATGCTTTATTTTCCAACCGCTCGTAATTTGTTATAACAGAATTAAATGTGCTAATAGGAACAAGTAAATTTAATGCCGTTTGTGTTGCATTGGAAACAGGTTTTCCTAAATCTGATGTGTTGTCTACTAAATTTAAACCAACATCTGCTTTACTTAATACAACTGGACCAGTGTAACCGTTTACCGAAGAAACGGCATCTGTATTATCAACCTTACTCCATCCTGCAAAACCATCGCTGATAAGCCAGTCTCCTATTACAAAATTTAATCCATTTACCGTACCAACATCTTGAACGATAAAATAGAATCCATTCGTTAAAGCAGTAGATATTGGTAAATGTTGCGCATTAAGAGACGAGTCATCAGATGTGATGAGATTGGTCGAAATGTTGTAGGTTCCTTTATACTTTACTTGTCCGAGTAGGGAGTCTGGAATATTTAACAGATTTATTTTTGAATTACTGTCTAACCCAGCATAACCATTAGCCGCGCCTTTTTCGGATAGAAGTTGATATGTAGTAAGAGCGTCCGTTTTTATAAAACCTTCATAGCGCCAAGGAGTTCCCGTAACGGCGTCAATTATGCCGTACCCTGATACAGTCGTTGGTTTCTCATTTATTTCGCTGAAAATATAGGAAGGTTTATCAGCTTGTCTTGCCCATTCAGGCAACACGAAAACTGATATTACACCATCATCAACAGAAATTCCGTCGCCTATCTTCACACCTCCTAAGAGGCTTGTAGTAGCCCTTGGCAAAGTATATGGAGAAGAAGTATTTGATTTTATTTGAGAACCAATAGCAGCCGCCAAATTAGATGATAGACGAGCGATTGACTTTTCAGGACTTGTATCATTTGCATTTATTTTAAATGCTTTGGCAATATCATTTTGAAATTGTATGTAATCTATACCGCTCATATTTCCATTTTTATATAGTAGCTAAAACAGATTGTTGAAAAGAATAATCGGGTTCGTTCGGATAATAAAACGAACTCAATATTCCCGCGTTGTCGTATATGAGATTACCATCTAAATCGCGTATTACAAACCCTCTAATCCTAGGTAACTGTCCGTTCGGTACGTTTATGTCAAATCTAGGTAAAAAGTTTGTATCGGGCACGTAACGAACTCCATCTGTATTTTGAGCAATGAATAATAAATTTTCCCATTCTATTTTATTACCGTCTTTCCAAAATCTGTAATCGAATAACTTCGACATTTGTATTTGAAGATCTTTTCTAACAACATCTATGTCCGACGATGGGTCGATATCAAGCCTGAATTGAACATCCAATAAAAACCATTTTA
>Ga0302286_10002825_pt1 | contig 11922 bp, 11 predicted proteins | sample III_Fen_E2_3_FD_198765 | JGI IMG/M metagenome (GOLD analysis project Ga0302286, IMG submission 198765) | Peat permafrost microbial communities from Stordalen Mire near Abisko, Sweden - III_Fen_E2_3 | ecosystem: Environmental > Terrestrial > Soil > Wetlands > Permafrost | place: Sweden: Abisko...
ATTGGTTTGATTTTCAAGATTTGAAAAATTAGGTGCTACAATCACTCCTGCACGAATCAGTGCCAGTTCGTTTACACGGTCGGTTCGCCATTGGCAATAATCCATAGCCTGTTCCCAGGTTACTCCCACAACAGGATATTGATCATAAGCTGGATGTGTAAAATAGTTTTCAAGGTAAGGTTCATTATACGCTAATTCTTCCCTCCATACAGTAAAATCAGGTTGAGCTTTTTGAACTAATCGGGGTGCCGTTTTTCCAAATACAGCTTTCATCCAGTTGGTATATTCACGCCAGTCGATGTTACGTATTTCAAATTCATCCATGTAGAATGAACTGACGGTAATTTTTCGTGGTTTATTATCGCGGGGGGCGGTAATATATTCACCCTTTTCTCCAATGGTGAATGATCCTCCCTCGATGGCTACCATACCGGAGGGAACTTCTGATATATAACCTTTTTTTACAGTAAATCCTGCTTCATTTTTGTCATTATATTTCCAGCCTGTAACACGGGAACTGCTTTCGTTTGATGATTTGCTGACGCAAGCAATCATTGTAATTGCTAAAGATATCGATGCTAATTTAGCTATGGTTATCAATTTCATATTGGATGAGATAATTTAAAGAATGTAAAATGTTTAAAAGAACTTTGCAAAAATAGTATTTTTTTCCTGTATAAAATCTATTAAAATACTTTTTTTGAAGTTTTAAAAAAAAATAATTCATCATAATAACTACTTTTCTACAAAAAACGTATACTTTGCTGTAAAATTTTCAATTTTTTATTATTCTAACCAGTCTATCGCTATATTTTCTTACTTTTGCAATTGTATGACCAATTTGAATAAATAATTGATTTTTTCAAGCTCATGAGAACTAATCCATTGCTAGTTAAATTGAATAACCGGCTGGTTGATCTGTCAATACCGGTTGTCATGGGAATTGTGAATGTTACACCGGATTCGTTTTTCAGTGGAAACAGGTTTGTCACCGATAAATCCATCTTGCTGGCCGTAGAAAAAATGATTCGCGAAGGAGTTGCTATTCTCGATATAGGAGGCTATTCAACACGTCCCATGGCCGAAGCAATAAGTCAGGACGAAGAAATAAGAAGGGTTTCACAGGGACTGGAAGTGATTTTAAAAAAATATCCCGATGCGGTGATTTCAGTGGATACATTTCGATCGGGTGTTGCAAGGCATGTCGTGAAAAATTTTGGTGTTGCAATGATCAACGATGTGAGCGGTGGTACATTGGATGATTTGATGTTCGAAACCATTGCCGGATTGCCCGTAGCTTATGTGCTTATGCATATGAGGGGTACACCACTTACCATGCAATCGAACCTCAACTATGAGGATGTTGTATCGGAGATCCTGCATTTTCTGGAAAAGCGACTTGCTCAGTTGCATTTATTAGGAGTAACCGATGTGGTAATCGATCCGGGTTTCGGGTTTTCAAAAACGATAGATCAGAATTATAAATTGTTAAATAAATTAGAATATTTCAAACAATTAAACGTTCCGATACTGGCAGGCGTTTCAAGAAAATCAATGCTAACCAAAACATTGGGAATTGACGCAAACAATGCCCTGAATGCAACAACGGCTGCTAATATGTTAGCCCTGCAGGGTGGAGCCTCCATATTAAGGGTTCATGATGTAAAAGAAGCCGTACAGGCTATAACTATTTATAATAAATATTTTGAAAATAAGAGCATTGATTAATTAAGAATACGAATAGATAATTCAACAATACATGGGATTTCAGATAAGGTTTAAAGATGTAATAGATGTTTTTTTGGTTGCATTGCTGCTTTACCAGACATTTAAACTGCTCAAACGTACCGGGGCCGTGAATATCTTCATCGGTATTCTGGCTTTTGTTATTTGTTGGTTTCTTGTTTCAGTTGTTTTTAAAATGGAACTGCTTGGCGGTATCTTTGACAGGATAATCAGTGTCGGAGCCTTTGCCTTGATTGTCTTGTTTCAGGATGAAATACGACGGTTTTTTTCACGAATAGGATCCAGAAGAAAAGGAAGTATCATACATACTATAAAACGTTTGTTTGTCACCGATAATAATAACAAAGAAAAAACAGATTTTGATCTGGTACAAATCGTTTTAGCATGCCGTAATTTAGCCAAAAGCTCTACCGGGGGACTAATCGTGCTGACCCGAAATAATAATTTAGAGTTTTACACCCATTCAGGGGAACAAATCAATGCAAATATAAATTCAAGGTTAATTGAAAATATTTTTTTTAAAAACAGTCCTTTACACGATGGAGCATTAATTGTTTCTGATCGTAAACTTAAAGCTGCAGCCTGCATTTTACCGGTTTCAAAAAATCAGTCTATTCCTAAACGGATGGGATTAAGACATAGGGCTGCTTTAGGAATTACCGAACATTCCGACTCGATAGCCATTGTGGTTTCCGAGGAAACAGGGCATATATCATGGGCTATAAACGGACAACTTACTGTAAATGTCAAACCTGAACAACTGGAACATTTCTTATCCGAAGTAATGGTTTTATAGGATATAATCAGGAAGGAATTATGCAACGAAACAATTGGAAATAATAGTTTCATGAATTACAATTCAGTGGGTTCACTGAAAAAGTTTTATTGGCGTAAATTTTGTTTATTAACCTAAACTAAGTAAACCCATTCAACTTTTTTAAAACTGAATTGTTTTATTAAGAATCATCTTTTTAATTAATAAATTAATAAACAACAAATTAATCATCGATTATGGGAAAAATTTTAGAAAATGTAAAACCAGGTGTTGTAACGGGAAAAGACTTACAATATATCTTCCAGGTAGCCAAAGCGAATGGTTTTGCTATACCATCAGTAAACGTAGTTAGTTCATCAACAGTGAATGCAATCCTTGAATCAGCTAAGATTAACAATGCTCCGGTAATGATTCAGTTTTCGAATGGTGGAGCTGCTTTTAACGCAGGTAAGGGTCTTAAATTAGACGGACAACAGGCTGCTATACTTGGAGCTATTGCCGGTGCAAAACATATTCATACTCTGGCAGAAGCTTACGGAGTATATGTTGTATTGCATACCGATCATGCTGCTAAAAAACTACTTCCATGGATTGATGGATTGTTGGATGCCGGTGAAAAATATTTTGCAGAAACAGGTAAACCACTTTTCAGTTCACACATGCTGGATCTTTCAGAAGAACCACTTGAAGAAAACATTGCAATTTGTAAACGTTATCTTGAACGTATGAGCAAAATGGGTATGACCCTCGAAATCGAACTGGGGATTACCGGCGGTGAAGAAGATGGCGTTGATAACAGCGGTATTGATAACAGCTTGTTGTATACTCAACCTGCTGATGTGTATTATGCATTTGAAGAATTAAGCAAAGTATCTCCAAACTTTACAATCGCTGCTTCTTTCGGAAATGTTCATGGTGTTTACAAACCGGGAAATGTGAAACTTATGCCGGTTATTTTAAAGAATTCTCAGGATTTCATTAAAGAAAAATTGGGAAGTTCGGACAATCATCCTGTAAACTTTGTATTCCACGGTGGATCAGGTTCGACTCATGCCGAAATCCGCGAAGCAATCAGCTACGGTGTGGTGAAAATGAATATCGATACCGATACCCAGTGGGCTTATTGGGATGGTGTTCGTCAGTTTGAAGCTGCCAATCATGGTTATCTTCAGGGCCAGATCGGTAATCCTGATGGTGCTGAAAAACCAAATAAGAAATATTACGATCCCCGCGTTTGGTTACGTAAAGGTGAAGACTCTCTTATTGCCCGTTTGAAAGTTGCTTATGAAGATTTAAATGCTGTAAACAGCCTTTAAGATATTTACAATTTACAAATTTACAATTTACAATTTATAAGAATTGTAAACCGGCTAAAAATTAAAATGGCTGTCTTAAAACTAAGACAGCCATTTTTTGATATCAATCAATCAATTGTAAATTGTAAATGATTAAATTGTACATCAAGATCAGGCTTTACCGGCACTTCCCAATACATTGACCGTTTTATAGGCATAAAGTTTTTTCAATTCATCACGTGCCGGTCCGAGGTATTTACGTGGATCGAATTCTCCCGGTTTGGTAGCCATTACTTCACGAATAGCAGCAGTCATCGCTAGACGACCATCCGAGTCAATATTGATTTTACATACTGCTGATGTTGCAGCTTTACGCAACTGATCTTCAGGAATGCCGATTGAGTCTTTCAATGCACCACCAAATTTATTGATCGTTGCTACATATTCCTGAGGAACAGAAGATGAACCGTGCAATACAATCGGGAATCCGGGAATCAATTTTTCAATTTCTTCCAGAATGTCGAAACGCAATGGGGGTGGAACCAACGTACCGTTTTCGTCACGGGTACACTGAGCCGGTGTAAATTTGTTTGCACCGTGTGAAGTTCCGATTGAAATAGCCAATGAATCCACTCCTGTACGGGTTACAAATTCAACCACTTCTTCAGGTTGGGTATAAGTATGATGTTCATGAGATACTTCATCTTCAACACCTGCCAATACACCTAATTCACCTTCAACACTTACTCCGTGAGAATGAGCATATTCAACCACTTTTTTAGTAAGTGCTACATTTTCTTCAAACGGTAAATGCGAACCATCGATCATCACGGATGAAAATCCTGTTTCAATACAACTTTTACAAAGTTCGAAGCTATCGCCATGATCCAGGTGTAAAACAACAGGAATGTTCATGCCCAGTTCTTTGGCATATTCCACTGCTCCCTGAGCCATGTAACGAAGTAAAGTCTGGTTTGCATATTTACGTGCTCCACTCGACACCTGCAAAATTACCGGTGATTTTGTTTCAACACATGCAGCAATAATGGCCTGCATTTGTTCCATATTGTTGAAATTGAAAGCCGGAATAGCATATTTGCCTTCAATAGCCTTTTTGAATAAGTCACTGGTATTGACCAATCCAAGTTCTTTGTAATTTACCATTTTTTTTGAATTTTAAAGTTTGATAATTTGACCGCAAAAGTAGTCTTTTTTTGTCAAATAAGAAAGCATAAGTTATCTTTCTCTTTGTTTTTGTAAGTAAATCAAACTATAATTGCAGAGGCTTCTTTATTAGCTTACAGTTGAACACCTGTTTTCAGGTAATTAATTTAATTGATCTGAACCGGGGTCGGAAATCAAAGTATTGAGAAATTCAGTATGGTTCTGAACAGCATTTTTATCTGATTTAAATCAACCGGCCTTGAGTTCATACTGTTTATATGCAGACAATCAATGTACCACGTTCTTGTTTACTCCAACTTTCTTTTGTATCCGGTAATATTACAAATTTAATAAATATCCGGATGAGACCTGAAATAAAGTAATTAAGTAATTGGACCATTATATTGTCATTTATTACTTTAAAAATTGGATTTTTCAAATATTCCAAATAAGGGAATAGGGTTTTTAATCCAGGGTATTTGGTTTTATACTAAAGGTTAATGTTATAAATATAAGTGTTTTAATCATTAAACCTAATTTTTTATTTTTACCCTTAGTAGTAATGTTAAGTAAAAAAACATTCCTTTATTCCCTTATTTAAATTTAAATTATACGATATTATTTGTTGTCTTTTACTTTTCTACTTTCACTCTGAGTTATTTTGTTTCTGTTCTTTTTCTATCCTTTTATTATTCTTTTTATCCGGTTTGCTATGTGACCATAAATTGTCCGTACTCCCTCCATATATAGTCCATTATAAGTCCATATCTATATAGATATGGAGGTATAATGGACTATATATGGACATGTAACGGAGTATATATGGACCTATGTAAAAGGGGAGTAAAACAATACTAAAAGCATAACCGGAGAATACGATATTACAGACTGAAAATAAATGAGTTAAAAATTACCAGACTCTTGAAAAGGAGAATGACTACCAACGCCCCTGCTATTGCCAGCCATACTCTTAATGTCTTAATCCCGTCTTTTTAATGTCCACATCGCATCATGGGAGATAGTTCCCTGAAAACTCACTAAATGCACTTTAAATGCATTCATAAACCATACCTATATAAATATGGATAAGTATGGTTTTAGAATGGTTTAAGTATGGTTTATGTATGTTTTGTCACAAAATAGGGGAAAAACAGAAAGATAATATTACACGGTTAAAATAAAATATATTTTTGCATATCTTTTTGAGAAAATAACCCTGAAAATGTGCTTTTACAAATTGCGCATGCTCAAATGGCATATAAAAGAAAATAAATTATACATTCTGAAATGACAACTATACATTTCAACCTTGCAGAAATCTCTTTCTTTTTAGAATTCAGAGCAATTAAATAGATGAAGTTGGCATATACAAAAAGGCATGGTGGAAGTGACGAAACATACATCCAACAATGTTTGATTAGTATTTTTTGCATTGATTCATTCGGAAATTCAGGTGTTTTTAAAATTGTTCAGGATTGAATCTGTATTACAATATTTAATTCATAAATTTGTATTTTAAAATTTGATTTAAGCAAAAGGATATCGTAGTTTATTTTTTAGTAATAAAACGAAACAACGATCACTACGATTCTGAAATCAACTTGCTTTATACAATTATTAATCTATTTAATTATGGGACTTTTAAAAGAATTTAAAGAATTTGCCATGCGTGGCAATGTAATCGATCTGGCTGTCGGAGTGATCATCGGAAGTGCATTTGGAAAAATTATTGCTTCGCTGGTCGCCGATATTATTATGCCACCCATCGGATTATTGATAGGAGGTGCCAATTTTGTTGATCTGAAATGGCAACTGAAGCCGGCAGAATTGATCCATGGTGTAAAAAAAGCCGCTGTGACCCTGAATTACGGGAATTTTCTACAGGTAACTTTCGATTTTCTGATTGTAGCATTTTGTATTTTTTTGTTTGTAAAAGGGATGAATTCCATGGCGAAAAAGAAGGAAGATGTTCCTGCTACTCCGAATGTACCTTCGGAAGAAGTAAAATTGCTCAGTGAAATTCGTGATCTGTTGAAAAAATAATGTACTTCGTTTGATCCGGGTATCCGGTTTTTGATGCTTTCAACAGCCATCTTGTCCTTTAATAGCTGTTTTCAGGTATCTTCATCGGGATATAATGCTTTGTTCATCGATTTTTACTTGTTTTACAATCCATCATGCGAGTATCTTTGCAGCATAAATTTTAAAACAGAATCTTATGGAAAATGAAGTAAAAAATTCGTTTCGTTCGGGCTATACAAAAGGACTAGGCTTCGGACTTCTTTTAATGCTGATTGGTGTTTTGTTCCTTGGCTACAATTTTGGGATTATATCCTATAGTCTAAAAGAAATTATTTTCTCATGGCCCATGTTATTGATCCTGATCGGAGTATTAAATGTATTCAGGAGACATTTAATTTCGGGGGTCGTAATGATTTTAATTGGTGGTTTTTTTATGATTCCAAGGGTTGTACCTGGACTTGATGGTCAGTTTGTACATATTTACTGGCCATTACTATTAATTGGTGCAGGAATTGTCATATTACTCCAACGCCTTGTTAATCCGGGCTGGGGGTTCGAATCGTGGGAAAGGAACTGGCGGAATCATGAACACCGTCATCATTCACGCCATTATGATCATTCCAAGTGGACACGTGATTACAACAATACCGGATTTTCTAAAAACAGTGTATTTGGAAGTGGCGACCACATCGTACTTGATCCGGAATTTAAGGGAGGTGATCTGAATGCCGTATTCGGTGGAATTACTCTCGACCTGAGAAGGACAAATTTGCCCGTAGGAGAAACTATCCTGGAGGTAAATGCCGTATTTGGAGGAATAACTATTTATGTTCCTGTCGACTGGTATGTAGAGACCCATTTGGATGCCGTATTCGGTGGTTTTCAGGATAACAGGTTGCCTAAGGAACCGCTTGATACAACACGCAAGTTGTTAATTACCGGATCGTGTGTATTTGGAGGTGGTGAGTTAAGAAATTGATGTGTTGATGTGATGATATGATGATGTGATGATGTGAAGATGAGAAAATTAATAGAAGTCTCATTTTTCTAAACTGATTATTTCTAACTGTTTACTTACTTTAGATAATGATACATCCTTTTCTGGAAAATACGGTTAAAACACTTCAATACATTCTTGTATGGGTGGTCTATGCTTTGCTACAAACCTTCTTCCTGCAGGGACTGGTAGCACTACCCTTCTGGATGGTTCTGCTGGATGGTGTTATACATGCCGGAGTGTTTGGCCTGATCGGTATCCTGCTTTGGAGCGTGGTTAAATACGGTAATTTTGTTGCATTAACTTTGTATCAACGTCTTGTCAATAACATTGCACTGGCCTTGCTCAGTATTGCGTGTTGGTTGGGTTGTGGATACGGCCTTTTTTATCTGATATTCGGAATTGAAATGAGCAGTAAGCTTATTCCCGTTATGCCTGTTTTAGGTTTTATCGGCCTTTTGATTTATTTACTTATCATGCAACGGTTCCGGATGGCCATGATTCAAACCGATCTGTTAATCGAAACACCCGATACACTCGTTGTAACAGAAGAAATAAAATTAAAGAAGGAGATTCAATCAGATGTAATTGAACGTATAGCTGTAAAATCGGGTACAAAAATCCATGTGGTATTAATTCCCGAAATTTTGTATTTACAGGCTGATGGCGATTATGTCCAGATATTCACTGCACAGGGGAAATACCTGAAAGAACAAACCATGAAGTATTTTGAAGAACATTTGCCTGATAATCAATTTGTAAGGGTGCACCGTTCTGTCATTGTGAATGTGGAAATGATTTCCCGGATTGAACTTTATGAGAAACAAAACCAATTGCTGACACTTAAAAACGGACAACAGATTAAAACCAGTCCCGGTGGATATAAGGCATTGCGGGCGGTCCTTAATTTATAAGTCTTTTCAGACAGGATAATTTATTTTGATGGTCATGGAATACAAAAAAACAGGTAACCCGCAATGGATTACCTGTTTTTTTGTTGTTGAGGTTGGAATTAATCTTCTTCTTTCTTGGTTGCTTCGTATTCCTTCAGCAATTTTTCCTGAATATCCATGGGTACCAGTTCATAGCTGGAAAATTTCATAGAGAAGGAAGCCCTGCCACCGGTCAATGAGCTTAAAGTAGTCGAATAACTTCCCAATTCTTTCAATGGAATTTTAGAAGTAAGTTTTTCATACCCTTTTTCGCTTTCCATACCCATAATCACGGCACGGCGTCCCTGCAAGTCTCCCATTACATCACCGAGCCGGTCGGAGGGAGCCTGAACAATTACATCGTAGATAGGTTCGAGCAGTTTAGGACCAGCTTCCTTGAAAGCCTGTGAAAAAGCATGCCGTCCAGCCAGTCGGAATGAAATTTCATTCGAATCGACCGGATGCATTTTACCATCATAGACAATCACACGAACATCGCGTGCATACGAACCTGTCAGAGGCCCTTGTTCCATTCGTTCCATGATTCCCTTCATAATGGCAGGTAGAAAGCGCAAATCGATAGCCCCGCCCACGATACTATTTACCAATACCAACTTACCGCCCCATTCCAGATTTACTTCCTGCGAGTCACGATTGCTGATTTTAAATTCCTGACCGTTAAAACGGAACATATCGGGAGCAGGCATTCCTTCGTAATAAGGCTCAATGATCAGGTGCACTTCTCCAAACTGACCGGAACCCCCGGATTGTTTTTTATGACGGTAATCAGCACGTGCTTTTTTTGTGATGGTTTCACGGTACGGGATTTTTGGTTCTTTAAAATCAATAAAAATTTTAATGTACGCAAATGGAATTCTCCCTGTCCGTACAGGATGGTTTGTTTTAGTTCTTTCGATTGTTCGATGATCCAGGTAGGATCTTCTTCATGCATTCTTGTGAGGATCTCACTCAGTTTCTCTTCATCCGATTCCTGTTTGGCCTTGATAGCACGGCGGTATTTTGGTTCCGGATATTTAATTTCCTTAAAGTCATATTCGCACCCCTTCACGTTAAGGGTATTTCCGGTACGGGTTTCTTTCAGTTTTACTGTTGCTCCGATATCTCCCGCTACCAATACATCTACTTTTGTACGAATCTGACCGGCAACAGCAAAAATCTGACTGATCCGTTCTTTTGCACTGCGGTCAATATTTACTAAATCATCGCCTTCTTTTAGCGTCCCACTCATTACCTTAAAGTAGGAAACTTCACCAATATGCGGTTCAACGCTTGTCTTAAATACATAGATACTGGTCGGACCGTTCGGATCCGCAGCTATTTCCTGTCCGTCTTTGGTTTGCGGCTTTTCGGTTTGATTAACGCTTGGAGAAACGTTGCATACAAATTCCATTAACCTGCGGACGCACATGTCACGACCGGCACAGACGCAAAATACTGGGAACATTTCGCGACGGATCAACCCTTTGCGGATACCAATGCGCATTTCATCTTCAGTCAAAGAGCCCTGATCAAAGAATTTTTCCATTAATGCCTCATCATGTTCAGCTGCTGCTTCCACCAGCAGGTTATGCAGGTTCTGGGCTTTTTCTATTTCCGTATCAGGAATTTCAAGTACGTCGGGAACGCCACCTTCGGGTTTCCAACGGTATAATTTCATTTTCAATACGTCCACAACGGCATTAAACTGTGGACCTACAGTAATCGGGTATTGTATCTGAACGATTTTACTACCGTAATTTTCTTTCAGTTGTTCCAATGTACGGTCAAAATCAGCTTTTTCCTGATCCAGATGGTTGGTAACAAAAATAACAGGTTTATTAAATTTTTCCGTATACCGGAAGTGGTTGTTGGTTCCGACTTCTACACCATATTGCGTATTGAGAAGGATGAGTGCGGTATCGGTAACATTGAGTGAGGTCACTACACCGCCTATAAAATCGTCGGACCCGGGGCAGTCAATAAAATTAAGTTTTCTTTCGTGCCATTCTGTTTGAATAATGGTAGAAAAAACGGAATAGCCATACTCTTTTTCTACAGGAAAATAATCGGAAACTGTGTTTTGTGCATTTACAGTACCTCTACGTTTTATAACACCACTCTCGAAAAGCATTGCTTCTACAAGAGTGGTTTTCCCCGAGCCGGAACTCCCCAGCAGTGAAATGTTTTTAATTTCATTCGATTGATATACTTTCATATTGTATTAAAAATTAAAAGAATTAATACTAAAAAAATAGATGTTTTTTAAAATGAAAAATCGTATGGCAATGTATGAATTCTCTATTAAAATTGTATTTCTGAAATTCATGTTTTACAACATGGATTTAAGCAGTAAGTAGTAAGTAGTTGGAAGTCGGTAGTAAAGATGGTGATAGCTGAAAGTCTACTGGTAAGGGGGTGCATAGCAGTTGATCTTCTATAGGTGGAGCATTTTTTTCGTTTCATTGCGGTACTCCGGAGACTTTTTAAAAAAGTAAAAGGTGACGAGCAGGCAGATGGTGAAGATTACTCCAAATACGGCAAAACTGTTTTCGGAGGTTAGCCAGGTGGTGAGTGAGAAGAACAGGGTGCCTGTAAGCACAAAAACAAAGGTAATCAGATTCAGATACCCGATCATATCCCCCAGTTTACGCCCCAGATCAGAGTTCTGTAACATCGACAGGCAGGGTATCTGGAACAGGCCGCCCATAAACGCGGTACTGAATACACAAACTACAAAGAACCAGAGAGTGGGATGAAAAAAAGTAAGTATAAAAAACAACACACTCATTCCTGAAATACCGATCAGGATCAGGCCTTTTTTTACTCCCTTGACTGAGATACGTCCCGCTGCCCAGCATCCGAGGGCAATGCCGATAGCTGCACATGCCATGACCATTCCGGTGGTGGTGTTGGAAGCGTGATACACCTGTTTGCAGTGAATCACCAGGTTCATTTGAAGCATCCCGCCGATAAGCCAGAAAGCCGATGCCC
>Ga0302286_10002830_pt1 | contig 11916 bp, 10 predicted proteins | sample III_Fen_E2_3_FD_198765 | JGI IMG/M metagenome (GOLD analysis project Ga0302286, IMG submission 198765) | Peat permafrost microbial communities from Stordalen Mire near Abisko, Sweden - III_Fen_E2_3 | ecosystem: Environmental > Terrestrial > Soil > Wetlands > Permafrost | place: Sweden: Abisko...
CTGTTTCACCTTTCGCAACATTACAACCGTATAGAAGTAAGTCGCCTGAAGGATTGAGGCTTTGTCCCCAGATTTTCAATTCAGCTTCGTAGTTGTGGATTGTATTATTCGACAATGTAGCATTTCCCAGCCTGATTAAGCCGGCAGCGCCATGCGAAACGATATGTATAGCGTTCAGGTTATGCCTGGATTTTAATACTTCTGTAATTTGCAGAATTCCATCCATTTTCGTATCGAGCAGCACAATATCTATTCCTTTGTGTATATCACTGATCAATGAGGAATTATTTGGTACTGCACCATCCACAAACAGAATTTCTCTTGACTCTGTTGCCCGGCTTTGATCAATAATTGTTGGAGTTATGTGATCATTTTCTAATCTGTCGTACTCCTTAAACACACTTGTTTTTTCTGAAGTATATCTCTTATTCGAGTCTAAAATTGTTTTATCAACAATTCTGCCGGAATAATCCATCTGTCCAGATGTTTTGGCTTTTCCACTAATCGGGTTTACAAGAAATAATAAAATTAAGATAAATGCAATCCCTGTACATTTCTTTTGTACTTGAAAAGGTAAAGTTGAATTCATATGTTATTTTTTTTTACGTATCGCAATAATTACCCACTGAAAAAGAAAGAAAATTACAACCAATCTCAGCAAATAAATATACAGAATAAAAATTAATAAATTATAAAAAAGTTTAAAATAATTAAGCTAAATACAACAAATATAATTAAAAAAGATCTTTAACTACGTGCTTTAAAGAAGCTTAGACAAGAATAAAATAAATAAAATAATTAGAAAATTACATTTTGAACTACCTTACTTTCTAATCTCAGCATTTCTGTCCCAATTCCAATTCTCCTGTTTTTAATGAATTTAATCTCAGGAATTACCCCAATAAATCTGTAAATTTTTAATAGGTAATGTTACCAAATCAAAATCAGTTTATTTACAGGTTTCAACCTCCGATGATCATAAAGGGCAGTTCAGTGATCAAAAGACCCTTTTTGATGATCAAAGAGGGTTATTCATCCTTTTTTTGGGGCATTAATAAGTCGAAAAAGATGCTTCAAAATATATTTTTAGTCTTTTGGACGCCCATTTGATGTGAATTGTTTGATATATATCAATATTGCAACCTAAATATTCCTGTCAAACCCCTGGTGAAAATTCACTTCTCAAAGTGAGTGTGTTTTTTTACAACAATCCTTTTATCTTTAACCAGCGAATGAGTTTATGCCAAATCCTTCATATGATTCAAAAATGAACCTGGTGACTCCGGATGCCAATTCTCCTTGTGTTCAGATGTTATTCAGAAAAGCCATGAACCTGCCTTTGACATGAAGAGAAGGGTTCCGGGAGGGGATTGAGTAGGGTTTGCGCTTCACGAATTAATCTATGATTGATTTGCAACTGTAGTAAGATCCGGATTTTAGTACTTCTGCAGATCAGTCATAGTACAGATATAGAAAGGAAATACCCACCCGATACCCACCCGACACCCCCGCAATCCCAATCCGGCTTAAAAAAACTTATTCTCCGTTCGTTAACCTTAATAACAGATCAAGGTTCCTATAAACTCAACCTTATTTACCTTAATCACAAATATTTCTTCTTTATTTTCCCTTGAGTTGATTGGGAATCTGGATTAACTATTCAGAAATTTTCCTTATTTTTCAGGAGAACAATGAATTAATTGCTTAGGGTTTGAATAATAGCAAATTATTTCTAATTTTGCGCCACCTATTTTTAGGTTTAACGAATTCATGTTTAATTAATTTAGAAGTTTTATGAAAAACCAGTATGAAACCGTTTTCATCATTACTCCCGTTTTATCTGATGTTCAGGTAAAGGAAACGGTAAAAAAATTCAGGGACATCATCATCGAGCACGGTGGAGAGATGGTCTCAGAAGAGGACTGGGGATTACGCAAATTAGCTTATCCCATTCAAAAGAAATCGACAGGGTTCTATCAACTCTTCGAATTTGCCGCCGAACCAACGTTTGCAAAGACGTGGGAAACCCAATTCAGACGCGACGAACGTATTATCCGCTTCCTGACATTCAGCAAGGATAAATATGCCGACGCTTACAGCGAAAGAAGAAGAAATAAAAACAAAGCTAAAACTGAAAAGGAGAACTAGACTATGGCAGCAAATTCAAGTGAGATCAGATATTTAACCCCACCATCGGTTGAAATCAAAAAGAAAAAGTATTGCCGCTTTAAAAAGAACAAAATCAAGTTCATTGACTACAAAGACGCTGAATTCTTAAAAAAATTCCTGAACGAGCAGGGCAAGATTTTACCCCGCCGTATCACCGGAACCTCTTTGAAGTACCAACGCAAAGTGGCCAAAGCAGTAAAAAGAGCCCGTCATATCGCGTTACTGCCTTATGTTACTGATATGATGAAATAATTTTAAAGCTGAATAAAGATGGAAGTTATATTATTGCAGGATGTTGCACGATTAGGATCGAAGGATGACAAGCTAACCGTTAAAAACGGTTACGGTCGTAACTTTTTGATACCTCAGAAGATGGCTATTGTAGCCACCGAATCAGCGAAGAAAATATTGGCTGAGAACACCAAACAACGGGCTCACAAGGAAGCAAAATTGAAAGACCTTTCTTTAAGTGTGTCTGAACGACTAAAAACACTTCAATTGGTAATTGGTGCTAAAACAAGCTCAACCGGGAAAATCTTCGGTTCGGTGAACACCATTATGCTTGCTGAAGCAATCAATAGCAAGGGTTTCGAAATCGATCGCAAACAGATCACCATTTCGGAAGACAGCATTAAAGAAGTTGGACATTTCACAGCCAAAATCAAATTACACAAAGAAGTAATTGTTGAATTAGGTTTCGAAGTAGTTTCAGAATAAATTTAATAATCGTTTATAAACACAGATTCAACCGTTTTCAAACAGATAGAGCCACCCGTCCTCACATGCGGGTGGCTTTTTTATTTTACAGGAAAGAGTCATTTGGGAAAAGGAAAGAGGAAAAAAGATTTTGCATAACCAGATATTTTGTTATTAAACCATAGCAAATCAGATCAATCCACTGACTAACAATGCATATCAGGCCAGTTATTAAGGTTTAAAAAGTTGAAAATAAACTTTCTACAAACACTTTCTGATCTTTTTACATGGATATTTTTCAAACCCCATTCTTCGTGAGATTTTGTGTTTTAGTGCCTTAGTGGCAAAAAAAACAGGCTGCAGAGTTTTTACTTTATTTAGCGGATTGAACCATCAGGGCATATTGGGGTTATTTTGTATTATAACTAACGGCACTTAACTTAAACATTCACTCTATGAAAAATTTTCTTTCAGGATTTGCTATCCTAATTGTTCTTCTGACTTTTCTTCCGAATTTAGTTCAGGCGCAAGCCAAACAGGATACGATCAAGAGTCGTATAGAAACAATTGACGGGAATGAGTACATCGGTGTAATCCTTGAACGTTCTTCTGATAAAATACGTATTAATACGGAAAAGCTGGGTGAGATTTCAATCTTAAACAAGGATGTTAAACGGGTAACTCTGGTAACCTCAGACCGGTATAGAAACGGAACCTACTGGCTTGATAATCCACAGTCAACCCGTTATTTTTGGTCACCCAATGGCTACAATCTAAAGAAAGGAGAAGGTTATTACCAGAATGTATGGATTCTGTTTAACCAGGCGGTTTACGGCATTACAGACCATTTTTCGGCAGGTGTTGGCGTCATGCCACTTTTTCTCTTTAGCAGTCCGTATACCCCTGTATGGCTTACTTTAAAATATTCGGTCCCGGTAGTGAAAGACAAGGTTAATTTGGGTGCAGGGGCATTAATTGGTACCGCTATTGGAGGGGGCAGTGGAACTGCAGGAATTCTTTATGGAATCAGTACTTTCGGAACGAGAGATAATAATCTTAGCGTAGGTATGGGATGGGGATTTGTCAATGGACAAATCGCCAACAATCCAACCATCAATATCAACGGTATGATACGTACAGGGCCAAAGGGATACTTCATTACAGAAAATTATTTCATTGGAACAACAGATAACTTTGTGGTTTTGATGTCTCTGGGAGGCAGAAGAATCATTAAACATTTCGGCCTTGATTATGGATTTTTTATTCCAATAAGCAAAGATATTGGTTCTTTTGTCGCAATTCCCTGGCTTGGATTTACAGTCCCGTTCTGATCAAAACAGAGACACTTCAATGGTCATTCAATAGTCATTCAATGGTCATTTGGTAGTTATTCAGTTGCCTGGTTACTATACATGACTATTGAATGACTATGAATGACAACACTTGACTGTCACTGTTCTTAAATATTCAGGTTTTGGGACGCTCATATATAGTAAAAAACTATCTTTGCAGGAACGGCTAAACCTGGCATTATGATTCTCAAGTTCAAGAGACTAATCGGTTCGATAAGCGCTACCAAAATAGCATTTATTATTATAGGCATCGGTGCAACCATTTGGTTTTTAATACGGGTGATCCCAAAGCCCAGTCGTGCCTCATATCCCTGCATGAAAGCTTCGGCCCCCATCATGTCTGCCTTTGTGATTTACCTGATTGGCCTGGCATCAACCGTATATATTTTCAAAGAAAAGAAAGGCAGGTTGTTTCTGTTAAAGGGAGTGCTTGCCCTTGTATTTGTCGTGTCCTTATTAATCTCCTTCGAGTATTCAACTCCCAATAGTACGTTTACTATTGTTGATCCTTCATACTTTAAGCCAAATGCCCCGATGGGCGTGGCCCAGGGACTATTCCCCGGACGGGTGGCCTGGATCTATAATCCTGATGCCACCAATAAAAATATGACCAACAAGGCCTACGATTACTGGTTTTTGGATCAAAACTGTAATCAGATCTCAGTTGATTCAATGCTCACGGCAGGCATACGGAGAATGGGTGGCAGAAAGAATATCGGGGAAGCCTGGGATGGAGTATTTAAATATTTCAATCAGACACACGGCAAGGGTAATGTTGGCTACACCCCAGGCGAGAAATTTGCCATCAAGATAAACCTGACCAATTCATGTTGCTCATCTGTCGGAACTGCTGCCATGGATGCCGCTCCTCAAATGGTTCTTGGAATACTGAAGCAATTGGTCGAAGTGGTGAAAGTTCCCCAGTCTGACATCTGGATTGGTGATAATTACCGCCTGTTCAGAGATGATTACTGGGATAAATGCCACTCCGTGTATCCGAATGTACACTATGTGGATGGGACAGGCAGAAACGGAAGGGAACAGACCAAACCATCAGCCGAACAGATTCTTAAATTCAGCGATGGCAAGTTTACTTCATCCTTGCCTCAACATTACCTCGACGCCAGCTACCTGATTAATATGCCCTGCCTTAAATCGCACGATGTGGGGGGAATTACACTGGCGGCAAAAAACCATCAGGGTTCTTTTTTGAATGAGGCAGACCTGCCCCAGAACCAATCGGCCATAAACATGCATTACGCCCTGCCTGGAGTAAATGGAAAAGTAAATCAATATCGCCATTTGGTGGATTACATGGGCCATGAACAGTTAGGTGGAAAAACACTGCTCTATATTGTGGATGGGTTATGGGCAGGACGGAACTGGGACGGGGTGGTTGAAAAATGGCAGATGTCACCTTTTAACAATGATTATCCTTCTTCCATATTTGTTTCACAGGATGCCGTGGCCATTGAATCGGTTTGTTTTGATTTCTTACTGACAGAATATGCTACAAAATCGGCTTCATTGAAATATCCATACATGACCGGGGTGGATGATTATATGAAGCAGGCCGCTGACCCGGCAAACTGGCCTGCAGGAATACAATATGACCCTGAAGGCGACGGAACACTACTGAAAAGTCTTGGTGTTTATGAGCACTGGAATAATCCAAACGAAATGAAATACAGCCGAAACCTGCATACAGGGAATGGTATTGAATTGGTTAAATTTGCTTCTACTTCAAGAGATGTTTATCAGAGTGAATTAACCGGCACTGAGAGTATCAAGGCTGTTGACTATATAATCTATCCCAATCCGTTTGCCGAATCTATCCGTATTGATGTAAGCAATAATCAGGCCCTGAACCTGAATGTTTATAATTTGCAGGGACAGACTGTATTCAGTACACCGATGAATAAAACGTATATCTGGGACGGAACCTCATTAGGCGGATCAAAGCTACCCAAAGGAATATATATGATCAGGCTGACAGAAAAGACCACCGGGAATCTGGTATGGACTGAAAAAGTGGTCTTCAATAAACTTTAAAAGCTATCTCATGATTGAACGATTCAAAACATTCTTTAAATCGCTTAGCCAAACTAAGCTTGTCTTTATCATTCTGGGAATTGGATCAACCATCTGGTTTCTGATACGAGTAATTCCAAAACCATCAAGGGCGGGTTATCCCTGTATGAGAGCCGCTGCTCCGATCATGTCAGGCTTTGTGATTTACCTTATGGCTTTGGGTGGTTCAGCGCTATTATTCAGGAGAGCCGTATCGAAAATAAAGCAAGCAAGGTATATGGCCGCTTTAATAGCAATTGCCGGATGCCTGGTGTTGTTTATCGCCTTCAATTTTAACGATGCGAGAGAATCGTATGCGAATGCGAAACTGATAAGCTCTAATTTACCAGATCTTCCAAACCACCCGATGGGAGTTGGACAAGGCATTTATCCGGGACGGGTGATCTGGGAATGGAACAAAGCGGCGACCAATGAAAACTGTCTGAATACCAGACTTTCCAACTGTTTCTTTCAGGCAAAAAACAATAACCAGGACACCATCAACAGGATGGCCAACAATTCAATTAAAAAACTTTCAGGGAAAAAGACGGTAAAAGAAGGCTGGGATGCCATTTTTAAGAATTTCAACGCTAAAAAAACAGGCACAGCTTCAGGATATACTGCAGACCAAACGATATTTATTAAAGTAAATAACGGGCAGGCCGGCTGGACAAGTAATCCAACTACTCTTTCAGTGAACCCATTGGCCTCAAGTATCCCTATTTCTGAAACTACTCCAGCAACGGTACTTGCAATGCTTATCCAATTGATTGATAGCTGTGGAGTACCTCAAAACAGAATCTATATTGGCGAGCCAATGACCCATCTGTTTGATCATATGTATGATCCACTTCATGCCAAATACCCGAATGTGAAATACCTTGACAAGGAAAGTAAATATACTTCACTGGGCCGAACAACCATCTCGGGATGGAGAACCGGTGCAATTGTATATTCTGATAAAGGTTCTGATATGCCTAATGCCATTTCTGATGATTTATGCTATGAAATGTATGATGCCGATTACATGATCAACATTGCGGCATTGAAGGCTCATGCCAGGGGAGGAATGTCTCTTTGTGCCAAGCTCCATTTTGGTTCCCATGGAAGTCATCCGGCGAATAGTGATCCCTGGGGTTCCTTTCATTTACACGACGGCCTAATCGCAACAGTTGACAATGATATATTGACTACCGGAGTTCGCGGTGATTATGGAATGTACCGCGTTTTGACCGATATCATGGGACACGAAAAATTAGGGCGGAATACTGTGTTATTTATTGTTGATGGTCTGTGGGGCGGTGTTGAAGCAACCGACAGAGCTTATAAATGGAAATCAGCACCATTCAATAACGATTGGCCCAATTCGCTTTTTGTTTCACAGGATGAAGTAGCCATTGAATCCGTATGTCTGGATTTTCTCCGTGCTGAAGCATTAGTCAATACAGCATTTAAGAACAGGCCTCTCTTTCCTGCCATTGATGATTATCTGCACCAGGCTGCAGATAAAGCCAACTGGCCAAAGGGAATAACATATGACCCTGAAGGCGATGGCACTGAAATGCCTTCCAGTCTGGGTGTTCATGAACATTGGAACAACAGCACAGACAAGCAATACACCCGCAACCTGGGAACAGGAAACGGCATTGAACTGATCTCCTACAAATCAGTTTTTACAGGTATTCAGCCGGTTGTACAGGTATCAGGATTTAAATCCTATCCAAATCCATTTAACCAGAACATTCGGATTGAAGCAACTACTGATCAGCAACTTGACCTGAATATATATAATATTTCAGGTCAGCTTATTTATAAGACCCCCATGAATGGTTCGTTTGTATGGAACGGAACATCCCAGAGCGGATCAGTATTACCAAAAGGAACTTACCTGGTAAAACTCACGGATCAATCTTCAGGGAAAATGGTCTGGAATCAAAAAGTAATGTTTAACCGATAATCTGATTTTCTGTATAAGTTAATTTTATATATTTTGCCATGAATCAAATTAAGTTTAGTCGTCTGATCCTTACGATAATGATACTATCGCTGTTCAATAGTTGTAAAAAGGACACACCTGCTCCACTGCCTGAAGTGTTCACATTTCCCTCGAAGGTAATTCATAAAATTGTGGTGGATAATAATTCAGGGGTAAAATGGTTTGCCACCGAAAAAGGTGTCTTTAGCTATGATGGTGGCAAATGGACCAGATATTCGGATGACAAGAACCTTACTACAGGCTCGGTTTCTGATTTTGCCTTTGATATTACATCAGGAATAAAAAAGCTTTGGCTTGGGACACTTGTGGGTGCTTCTTCATTTGAATTTGGAACTACGGCCATTTCTATCGTAAATTACAGCAGTACTTCTTCAGGAATATTATCTGACACCATTTCAGCTTTGGGCATTGACAAATCGAATGTAAAATACTTTGGGACTTCAAAGGGTTTGTCTATTTTTAATGGAACAAAATGGGACAAGTTTATGGGGCGCACAAACGAAGAAATTCTATCAAGATATAAAATAAGTTCAGTTTCTACTACCACCAATGGGTACATTTATGCGGCAACCAAAGGCGGTGGTGTCTCCAGGTTTAAATATACCGATGCAGTTTCGGGTGCAACAACTTACAATAAGCCCTGGGCCTGGGGTTTGCCTTCGGATACAATACTGACAGTAATTACCGACGGTATAACTCAATGGTATGGAACAAACAGGGGAATTGGCTATCATACCACCGAAAATACTAAAGCTGACTGGATTACCTACACCAGGGGCGATGGATTAGTGTGCGACACCGTTTATGCCATCGCCAAAGACCTTTCAGGGAACATGTGGTTTGGAACACATTTAGGTGTAAGTAAGTTATCAGGTGCAACCTGGACGAACTTTACCAATAAGAATGGACTGATTGACAATAAAGTAAATACGCTAGCGGTTGATACTGATGGTTCAATATGGTTTGGTACGGATAAAGGTATCTCACATTTGACTAATAACCAATGGACGAATTATTAGGCATTATTCACGAAGCATCAGTTTGGTAAAAAGCCTTATAAGGAAATATTTTCCACTTGCTAGCAGGAATAAGTCATTCGTCATTGGAAAACGTTTAAAGCAATTTTCCAATGACCAATGACTTATTCCTGCTAATTATTTCTCCTTGGTAAACCTGAACCAATCTACGTCAAACAGGTCATCCCCCACCCCATTGAATTTCAGCCATAAGGCATGTACCCCTGTTGTTTTATTCACTTTACAAGTCAGGGTGATCCATTTCTTTTCTCCCGAACCAGCAGGCACATTTACTTTGCCAATTGTTGAGTGCCAGGGCTGATCGAGGATAAGCTGAATAGTTCCTCCTGCTTTGCCCGGAGACACCCCAACCTGGAAGCTATCGACACCTGCTTCAAAATTGATGTATTTATAAGCCACGTGATCTTCATTCCGAATTCCACCCAGATCTTCCTGATCATGCCGCCAATTCTGTATACGGGTATTACCGAATAGCAGGCAGGCTTGTTCTGCCTCCACCTTGTTCGTTTCCTTTAAAGGTTTGCCTGCACCCTGGGTGGTCATCTCCACTTCGTTGATACTGCCATCAGGATTGAAGGTGATGGGTTCAACGCAGGCTTTACGCATCATCTGGCTGTTATGGGTGGCCCGGTGATAAAAAACATACCACTGTCCCTTGAATTCGACTATTGATCCGTGATTGTTCCAGTTTGCAGGGTCACAATGACTGTTATCAATGATAACCCCACCGTATTTATAAGGCCCCATGGGCGATCTGCTGGTTGAATAGCCGATACAGGTAGGCATATTGGCACGACCCATATGGGCATAAATGAAATAATAGATTCCGTTGCGTTTGACCATATAACCCCCTTCATGGAAGAAATGCTCCTTTTCGGTGATCACACTGTCTTTAATGGTCGAAAAATCGATCTCTGTCATATTGGGTTTCAGTCTGGCCATCTTTGCGGTAAACTGCCCCCAGATGTAATAGGCCTGTCCGTCGTCGTCCATAAAAACGCAAGGATCGATTTCGCTGATTCCTCTGGTAATCATTTTTGTGCCATTCACAAATGGCCCCAGTGGTGATGTACTGGTGGCTACCCCTTCGGCCTCCGTATTTGATGGCTGGCAATAATACATGTAATAGGTACCATCTTTATATTGACAGTCAGGAGCAAAGAGTAAAATATCGTTATACGAAACCTGATCGTTTTTACCTTTGGATGAAAATACATCCTTCGTCAGATCCCACTTCAGCAAATCGGATGATGATAATACATGATGAGTCCAGGAGCACCAGTAGTTTGTGCTTTCGTCGTTTGAACCATAGATGTACATTTTCCCGTCCTTCCAGACATGCGCTGAGGGATCTGCAATATACACCCCTGCCGGAACTATCGGATTCTGGGCAAATGAGATAAAGAAACTGAAGTATAGGAAGATGGTGGATAGAATACGTACTTTCATGGTTCAATGGGTTTAGGTTTCACCGTAAAAGTACAAAAACCTGAACACCGATGACACTGTTGTTACGGATAAACACAGATAAAAAATTAATAGTTTGTTCTGTCGTTAATCAGTGTAAATCCTTAGCATCAGTGTCATCAGTGTTCTATTCCTTATAACCCAAGCAATACTTCCTCCGGATTATGTCCACCAGTCAATATACGTTCGGGGTTTTCAATCAACTCTTTTACCTTAACCAAAAAGCCAACCGAATCTTTCCCGTCGATGATGCGGTGGTCGTATGATAAAGCCACATACATCATCGGGCGAATCACAACCTGTCCGTTGACTGCAATCGGGCGGTCTACTATGTTGTGCATCCCTAGTATGGCCGATTGTGGTGGATTAATAATCGGGGTAGAGAGCAGCGAACCAAACGTACCCCCATTGGTGATTGTGAAGGTGCCACCGGTAAGTTCCTCAACCGTAATCTTTTTATTCCGTGCCTTTTCTGCCAGCACTTTTAATTCCATTTCGATTTCTGGGATAGTTTTGCTTTCAGCATTTCGTATGATGGGAACCATCAGCCCCTTTGGCGTCTGCACAGCAATGCCAATATCCACAAATTCAGGAGTACTGATTTCTTCACCGTCAATCTGGGCATTGATGCTTGGGTGAAACTGCATGGCTTCGGCAACAGCTTTGCTGAAAATGGACATAAAGCCCAGCTTCAACCCGTATTTCTCCACAAACTTATTCTGAAGCTTTGTACGCATATCCATCACCCGGCTCATATCTATCTCGTTGAAGGTCGTCAGCATGGCCGTCTCGTTCTTTACGGCTACCAGCCGTTCACCCAGCTTACGGCGCAGGGAGGTCATCTTTTCACGTTTCTCTCCCCTTGAAAAGGTTCTTCTGACAGGGGCAACTGTTTGCTCCTTCTGCTTCGGCAAAGCCATTACAGCCTCAATGTCGGTTTTCGATATCCGGTGCAAGCCATTCAATACCTCTTCCATCGAAAGGTGATATTCCTCCATCATCTCCTTTGCTACCGGAGTCACCTTAATGTTCGATTCTTCCTGCTTCGCCGGGACTTCAGGGACGATTTCCTTAACTGGAATGTCTACCTTCTTCACGGGCTTTTGCTGGATTATTTCAATCTTTTCAA
>Ga0302286_10002832_pt1 | contig 11910 bp, 10 predicted proteins | sample III_Fen_E2_3_FD_198765 | JGI IMG/M metagenome (GOLD analysis project Ga0302286, IMG submission 198765) | Peat permafrost microbial communities from Stordalen Mire near Abisko, Sweden - III_Fen_E2_3 | ecosystem: Environmental > Terrestrial > Soil > Wetlands > Permafrost | place: Sweden: Abisko...
GGCTATAGCTTTCGAATTTGAGCGAGAGATTACCTCTGGCCACATCAGCAAACTGGCCTATGAAAATGAACTTTGTATCGTGGCAATTGTCGGTGAAAACATGAAGCATTCGGCTGGCATTGCCGGAAAGTTGTTTCACACCATTGGAAAAAACGGGATCAATGTTGTTGCGATTGCCCAGGGGGCTTCGGAACAAAATATTTCCTGGGTCGTTAAAAAATCAGATCTCAGGAAAACATTGAATGTTGTCCACGAAGCATTTTTTCTTTCTCCATATGTTGAATTGAATATTTTTCTGGTCGGAATTGGCACTGTTGGGCGTGATTTATTGAACCAGATCGGCTGGCAGCAGGAAAAATTGAAAAAGGAGCATCGGTTGAAATTAAAACTTGCCGGTGTTGCGAATTCACGAAAAATGATTTTTGACCGTGAAGGGATCGACATATCCGTTCTTAAAAACAGAATGGAGCAATTGGAGGTAAAATCAGATTTGAACCTTTTTTGTGAGACAATGGTTCAAATGAATATGTTCAACTCGGTGTTTGTCGATTGTACGGCTGATGATAAAGTTGCTGATCATTATCTTTTTGTACTCGAAAATTTCATTTCGGTTGTCGCTGCCAATAAAGTTGCCGCTTCGTCCGAATTTAGTCGTTACCGCGCATTAAAAGAGATGGCAGCGAAGCATGGTGTGAAATTTTTATTTGAGACCAATGTCGGAGCAGGACTTCCGCTGATCTCAACAATAAATGATTTAATGCGCTCGGGCGATAGGATTGTTCGAATTGAAGCAGTTCTTTCGGGAACTTTGAATTATATTTTCAATACACTAAGTAAGGATATTCCATTTAGTAAGGCAGTTAGAATGGCCAAAGAGATTGGATATTCCGAACCCGATCCTCGAATTGATCTTAGCGGTATTGATGTTATCCGCAAACTCGTAATTTTGGCACGCGAATCAGGATATAAAGTTGAAAAGGAGGAGGTTGTCAATCATTCATTTATTCCTGAAAAGTATTTTAATTCGACAATTGATGAGTTTTGGAATACCATCAACGAAATGGATGAAGCATTTGAAAAACAGCGTCTTGAGCTTGAATCAGGACGACAGAAATGGCGTTTTGTTGCTGTGATGGATGAAGGGAAAGCTTCTGTTTCGCTTAAGGTTGTCGATCCAGGTCATCCGTTTTATGACCTGGAAGGTAGTAATAACATCGTTTTGTTGACGAGCGAACGTTATAATGAATATCCAATGTTGATACAGGGATATGGTGCCGGTGCAGCAGTGACTGCTGCCGGGGTTTTTGCAGATCTGATTAAGGTTTCAAATATTTGATGGTAACGGCGACCCTGTTGGGGCAACCCTATGTGGCTGCCCAAATTTGAAAAAAAAATGATTTAAATGAAGTATATAATTATTCTTGGTGATGGGATGTCGGATCAGCCGGAAATTGAACACGATGGTTTGACCCCTTTGATGGCGGCTCATATTCCGAACATTGATAAGCTGGCTGAACTTGGCCGATCCGGATTACTGAAAACAATACCTGAAAAACTCCATCCCGGAAGTGAAGTAGCTAACCTGGCTGTACTGGGCTATGATGTTGAAGCTGTTTTTGAAGGGCGTGGAGTGATTGAAGCTGCCAGCATGGGCGTTCAGCTCGAACCTGGCGATCTTGCCTTACGATGCAACCTGATTTGCATAGCAAACGAGAAAATAAAGAATCACAGTGCCGGGCATATTCCTACCCATGAAGCGATAGAATTGATCAAGTATCTGGATGAAGAGCTTGGTAATGATATGATTAAATTTTATCCTGGTGTTTCGTATCGTCATCTGTTAGTGATTAAAGGCGGAAACAAATCACTGAATTGTGTGCCGCCTCACGATGTCCCGGGAACAGCTGTTACCGATGTTCTTCCTTCTGCATCGAACGAATCCGGCGAAGAGACCGCTCAGTTATTAATTGATCTGATTCAGAAGTCGCAGCAACTGTTGAAATGCCACCCTATAAATATAAGGCGTAAAATGGAGGGGAAGGATAAAGCCAATTCAATCTGGCCCTGGTCGCCCGGTTATAAACCCGCGATGAAAACATTAAAGGAAATGTTTGGTATCGAAAGTGGAGCCGTGATCTCAGCAGTCGACCTGATTCAGGGCATTGGCGTCTATGCAGGACTGGATGTAATAAAAGTCGAGGGTGCTACTGGTCTTTATGATACGAATTACGAAGGGAAAGCCAATGCAGCCCTCGAAGCGTTAAAGACACGCGACTTTGTTTATTTGCACATCGAGGCAAGTGATGAAGCGGGTCACGAAGGTGATTACGATTTGAAAATCAGGACGATAGAATATCTCGACAGTCGGGTTGTCAAACTAATTGTTGAGGGAATTGCAAAAATGGATGAATCGGTTGCAATTGCGATTCTTCCTGATCATCCTACTCCCTGGAAATTGAAAACTCATACACGTGATGCCGTTCCTTTTTTAATCTGGTATCCCGGTATTCAGGCAGATGAAGTGTGTAAATACGATGAGGCATCTGTAAAAAATGGGAGTTACGGAGTCCTGGAAAGCCATCAGTTTATGCTGGAATTATTGGGACGAGACTAAGCAGAAAGAGCATAAATAAAAAAATAATTTATTTACGTATGAAATATTACAGCACCTACCATAAAACTCCGAACGTAAGTCTCGAAACAGCTGTCACCCAAGGATTAGCCGCCGACCGTGGGTTGTTTATGCCCGAAAGAATTGTTCAATTACCGGAATCATTTTTTAAGGAAATTGGTTCAATGTCTTTTCAGGAACTCTCATTCGAGGTGGCGAAAAAGTTTTTTGGCGAAGATATTCCAGATAATATTCTGAAAAATATCGTGTTCGATACACTCAGTTTTGATACACCTTTGATTAAAGTAAAAGAGAATATCTATTCGCTGGAACTTTTTCATGGTCCAACTTCTGCATTTAAAGATGTGGGAGCCCGGTTCATGGCGCGTCTCTTATCCCATTTTATCGGAAAAGAGAAAAATATGGTTCATGTTCTCGTGGCAACCTCGGGTGATACCGGTAGTGCAGTGGCCAACGGATTTTTAGGCGTTCCTGGAATCAAGGTACATGTCCTTTACCCAAAAGGAAAGGTGAGTGAAATACAGGAGAAGCAATTTACCACCTTAGGCCAGAATATTACCGCCCTCGAAATCGATGGAACTTTCGACGATTGTCAGGCTTTGGTAAAGTCGGCCTTTATGGATGAAGAACTCAAAAAGAAGATTACGATCACATCAGCCAACTCAATCAATGTTGCCCGGTTCCTTCCGCAGGCGTTCTATTATTTTAATGCTTGGGCAAAACTGGCGGATAAATCCCGCAAGGTTGTTTTATCGGTTCCAAGCGGTAACTTTGGGAACCTCACTGCCGGACTTTTTGCCAAAAAGATGGGATTGCCTGTCAGTAAATTCATAGCAGCAAATAATCGGAACGACATTGTTTTCAAATACATGAAAACCGGCATTTACGAACCACGTCCATCGGTTTCGACCATTGCCAATGCGATGGATGTGGGCGATCCAAGCAATTTTGCACGAATTCTTGATCTGTATAAAAACAATCATCAGGCAATTGCAAATGACATTACCGGCACGACCTATTCCGATGACGAAATCAGAGAAACCCTATTATCGGTTTATCAAACAACTGGTTATCTTCTTGACCCGCACGGGGCTGTTGGTTACAGGGCACTTGATGAATTATTAAATGAAGGAGAGACCGGAATTTTTCTTGAAACGGCACATCCGGCAAAATTCACCGAAACTGTTGAAGAAGTCGTTGGAAAAGGAAATGTCCCGATGCCCGAAAAACTACAACGTTTTATGAAAGGGGAGAAGCTGAGTATTGGATTTTCGGCTAAATACGGGGAATTTAGGGCATATCTTGACGGATTGGAATAACTTTTTGGTTGTTTTCATTCGATGTACTAAAAAGCAGTACCTTTGCTGAAAATAAAAATGTAAAATAATGCTTGAGCTATCCGTAAACAAATTCAGGGCAAATATTAAAGGCTTTGTAGATAAGGCGATTGAAGAACATCAGGCAATCCGGATAAACCGTCGTTCAGGAAAGGATTTTATTGTAATAAGTGCTGAGGACTGGGAACGCGAACAGGAAACTTTATATGTACTTAGAAATAATTCACTGATGCGTCAGGTTACTGAATCCTTAGAGACTTATCAGAATAGTAGTGGCTATAAACCATCTCAGGAACAACTTGATGCGATCAATCGTATTTGAAGGAAACACATGGATGGTTTATGAAGAATTGAGATCAAAAGATAGAATGCTTCATAAAAATCTCTGTAGGATTTTAAAAGAATTGCAAAGAGAAAATCCTGAAAAAGGGATCGGGAAACCTGAGCCTCTTAAACATGATTTGACAGGTTTTTGGTCGCGGAAATTGTCCCAATATGATCGTTTGATATATAAATTCGATGAAAACTCGATTCATATTTTTGCCATTGGCGGACATTATGAAGATCTTAAAAAATAAATCCACTTATATTTGTGCGAAATAAATATCAGACTATGAAAAATCTATTTGTGTTTTTTCTATCCATTACCCTATTTTCAGCCTGTATGAAAAATGAAAAACCAGAACCCGAAAAAACGATTATAGCAAAATCGACATCAAGATTATCCTCTAACCTTATGACTCCGGAAGTGTTGTGGTCTTTTGGTCGTGTGGCAGGAGCGCAGGTTTCTCCTGACGGAACCAAGGTTTTGTATAGTGTTTCGTATTATAGCATCCCCGAAAATAAAGGGAATTCTGAAATATTTGTAATGAATGCCGATGGCTCGGATAAAAGGCAAATTACCCGGACGGCCACCCGCGAAGCTGCAGCCAGATGGATGAAAGATGGAAAGACGATTGCTTTTTTATCTTCCGAAAGTGGAAGTATGCAATTGTGGACAATGAATGACGATGGAAGCAACCGCCAACAAATTAGTTTTCGCGAAGGCGACGTGAGTGATTTTAACTTTTCACCCGATGAAACAAAATTACTTTTTATTGCGGATGTAAAATATGGTGAACGCACGGTGGATAAATATCCCGATCTGCCCAAAGCAACAGGTGTTATTGTGAACGACCTGATGTACAAACATTGGGATGAATGGGTGCAAACCGTTCCTCATCCATTCATTGCAGACTTTGCAAATGGAAAAATAGCAAACGAAATTGATATATTGAAGGGCGAACCTTTCGAATGCCCGATGAAGCCTTTCGGTGGGATCGAACAATTAGCCTGGAGTCCCGATGGAAAAACAGTAGCCTACACTTGTCGTAAAAAAACGGGAAAAGAATATGCCCTTTCAACAAATTCGGATATTTATTTTTATCACCTCGAAACGGGCAAAACCGAGAACAAAACCACCGGAATGATGGGTTACGATCAAAATCCGGTTTTCTCACCCGATGGTAAATGGTTGGCCTGGGAAAGCATGGAGCGCGATGGTTATGAAGCAGACAAAAACCGATTATTTCTAATGAACCTGCAAACGGGTGAAAAAACTGACCTATCAGCAGATTTTGATCAAAGCTCAAGCGCATTGACATGGACAGCCGACAGTAAGTCGATTTATTTTGTGAGTTGCTGGCATGCATTAACTCAGATTTATCGTGTTGATATTGCTGACAAAAAGATCTCTCAAATTACCAAAGGTATTCACGATTATTCGTCGGTATCATTAGCAAAAGAAAATCTTATAGGTGTCAAGCATTCGATGAGCAAACCTGATGAAATTTATTCTATAGATCCAAAGAGCGGTGCCGAAACAGAACTTTCGTTCGAGAATAAGGATATTCTGGCTCAGTTAAAAATGGGAAATGTAGAAGAACGCTGGATCACGACCACCGACAAGAAACAAATGCTTACCTGGGTTGTGTATCCACCTGATTTCGATAAGAATAAGAAATACCCAACATTACTTTTCTGCGAAGGAGGACCGCAATCGACTGTTAGCCAGTTCTGGTCGTATCGTTGGAATTTACAATTGATGGCCGCCAACGGTTATATTGTTGTAGCTCCTAACCGTCGCGGACTTCCCAGCTTTGGAAAAGAGTGGCTCGAACAAATCAGTGGCGACTATGGCGGACAAAATATGCTCGATTATTTTTCGGCGATTGATGCTCTGGCCAAAGAACCATTTGTTAATAAAGATAAATTAGGCTGTGTTGGTGCAAGTTATGGGGGATTTTCAGTGTACTGGTTAGCCGGTCATCACGAAAAACGTTTCAAGGCCTTCCTGGCGCATGATGGTATGTTTAATCTTCCGCAGCAATATCTCGAAACTGAAGAAATGTGGTTTGTAAACTGGGACCTGGGTGGTGCATATTGGGATAAAGCCAATGCCATCGCACAACGATCATATGCCAACTCTCCGCACTTATTTGTAGATAAATGGGATACGCCCATCTTGGTAATTCATGGCGAAAAAGATTACCGAATTCTTGCTTCACAAGGTATGTCAGCCTTTAATGCAGCAGTCCTTCGCGGTGTTCCTGCCGAAATGTTGATCTTTCCTGACGAAAATCATTGGGTACTTAAACCACAGAACGGAATCCTCTGGCAACGCACTTTCTTTCATTGGCTTGATAAATGGTTGAAATAATGAGAGAACGTAGTTCCGGAATTCTTTTGCATCCAACTTCCCTTCCCGGGAAATATGGTATCGGATCGTTTGGCGCAGAAGCCCGGCAATTTGTTGACTGGCTGTCTGAATCGGGTCAAAAAATCTGGCAAATTCTGCCGCTTGGTCCTACAGACTTTAGTCATTCGCCCTATCAATGTTATTCGGCATTTGCCGGAAATTCCGATTTAATCGACCTTGATGAGTTGATTGAGTTAGGATTATTGCGTAAAGATGAGCTCCAGCCAATAAAAGCATTTCCTTTGGAAAATTTTGATTATCATAGTGTACGTAAATTTCGCGATCCGTTTCTTCATAAAGCATTTTTCCGCTTTCGCGAAATTGGAGGATTTGGCTGGGATAATTATCTACAGTTTTGGAATGAAAACTCATGGTGGCTCGAATCGTGGTCGCTATTTTATGCCTGCCGCAAAAATCTGAAGGCTAAAGACTGGAGTCATTGGGAAGAATCTCTTGTAATGAGAAAAGAAGAATCACTTAATTTGTATTATCGCACTTATCGCGATGATGTTGAATTTCAACGATTTTTGCAATTCTTGTTTTTTAAGCAATGGTTTTCGCTGAAAAAATATGCGAATGATCTGGGGATTAAAATATTTGGAGATATTCCACTCTATGTTTCGTACGATAGTGCTGATGTCTGGACTAATCAGGATATATTTCTGCTTGATAAAAAAAGAAAGCCGGTGAAAGTTGGTGGCGTGCCTCCTGATTATTTCTGTGAGACGGGTCAGCTCTGGGGCAATCCATTGTTTGATTGGGAGAAATTAAAAGAACGAAATTACGACTGGTGGATTGCACGTCTGTATTTTAATCTGCATATGTTTGATCTCGTTCGGATTGATCATTTCAGAGGTTTGGAATCGTACTGGGCAATCCCTTATGGAGAGAAAACTGCCATTAAAGGCGAGTGGTTGAATGCTGACGGCGATGCGATCCTCGAAATTTTGCAGCGTCAGATCGGTTACTTGCCCATTATTGCCGAAGATTTGGGAACAATTACCGAAGAGGTTCATCAATTGCGTAAAAAGTATGACTTGCCCGGCATGAAAGTTCTACAATTTGCTTTTGCCTCAGATGCAGAAAATGAGCATCTTCCACATAATTTCGAACTTGATTTTGTGGCTTATACCGGAACACACGATAATGATACTACGACAAATTGGTTGAATACGGTAAAAGGGGAGGAGCGTGATCATTTGATTAGGTATTTCGGTGTGCCGAAAATTGATCACTGGAAAATGATCAGGGCTGTACTTGGTTCGGTAGCACAAACAACGATTATTCCATTACAGGATGTACTTGGTTTGGATGGATCGGCCCGAATGAATACGCCGGGAACAATTGTGGATAACTGGAAATGGAAATTAGCATCGCCTGATATTTTAAAGGAGGCAGGCAAAAAACTAAAAGAATTAACCGTTTTATACGGACGCTAAAATTACTTCGACAAATTTTTCGGGTTGTTCGGCATGCAGCCAATGGCCTGCACCGGGAATATCAACGATCCGTGCTTCCGGGTAAATCTCTTTAATCGCCTGAATATCATGATCTGTAATATAATCTGAATTCAGGCCACGTATAAATGTAACCGGATAACCGAGAATTGGCTGACGATCGGCAAACCATTCACTGTTCACTTCACCTGTAATTGAGTTAAGCGCATGTCGGAGCACCGGCACATTAATTTTCCATTCAAAATAACCTTCCTTGTTCCGATGGATATTTTTAATCAGGAATTGCCGCAATGTACTATCTTTCAGTTTTTCTGAGAGAAAATAATCGATCTCTTTTCGTGAAGTTACCGCCACCAGGTTAAGTTCCTCCATTCGTTCGAGAATTAATTCGTGCTGAAGAACCGTTTTAAATGGTTTATCTTCCGAATTGTAGTTCTTTGGTGCAATATCAGCAATAAGCAGATCTGTAATTAGTTCCGGATATTCAGCGGCAAACATCATGGCAAGCTTACCACCCATGCTATGGCCAAGTAAGATCGCTTTCTGAATGTGATGATCGTTGAAAAACTTGAAAAGGTCATTCACCATATCCTGATAAGTGTGGGTAGGCGTATGAGGTGATTGTCCGTGGTTCCGAAGGTCTGGAATAAAAACGGTGAAACGATCTTCCAGCTTTCGTGCAATCGAAATCCAGTTATCTGATGAACCATAAAGTCCGTGCAGGATTACAAGAGTTGGTCCATGCCCCGATTTTCTAAAATTTAATTTAACGGAATTCAAAATTTCGATATTTCTTATTTTCTCAGTTTCGCCTCTTCGCCTCTTTGCCTATTGGCTCTCTCGCCCTCTCAAACTATCTCAAACACTCCTTGTATTTAAGTATTGTCAATTCAAGCCCTAAATACAAAGCATCCGAAATCAATGCATGACCAATTGATACTTCAAGCAAATTTGGAATTGACTGGCTAAAGAACCGTAGATTTTCGAGACTTAGGTCATGACCGGCATTCACACCAAGATGTTGATAAGCAGCAATTTTTGCGGCATAAATAAAAGGGGCAATGGCTTTTTCACGATTGATTGGATAAGCTGTTGCGTAAGGTTCAGTATAAAGTTCAATTCGTTTGGCACCAATTATTGCAGCGCCTTCAATCATTTTTGCTTCAGCACCAACAAATAAGGAGACACGAATTCCTGCTTTTTTTAATTCTGTAACGACATCGGTCAAAAAATCTTTGTGAGTGATCGTGTCCCACCCGGCATTTGAAGTGATGGCATCGTGTGCATCGGGAACAAGTGTCACCTGATCGGGTTTCACCTCCAAAACCAGATCGAGAAAAGACCTAGAGGGGTAACCTTCGATATTGAATTCGGTGGTTATTACTGGTTTTAACGCTCTGACATCCGAATATCGGATGTGTCGTTCGTCAGGTCGGGGATGAACAGTAATCCCTTCCGCACCAAATTTTTCACAATTTATGGCGGCAAGCATAACATTTGGCGTATTTCCCTGTCGGGTATTTCGCAGTGTCGCTATTTTATTTATATTTACGCTTAAACGTGTCATAAGTTTTGATTCACTGATTTGGAGTGCAATTTACAACTTTGATTCGGATTTGATAACAAATTAATTCAATTATTGTGATCGCCAAAAACTTGATTACTGAATCCATTCCAACCGTGACACTCGACGAGATTGGCTCTAAGGTTTTGACTCTTATGGAGATATTTCGCGTTTCGCATCTTCCGGTAGTAGTCGGAAAAGAATATTTCGGTGTGGTATCTGATAAAGATATTTACGACGCAGAAAACTTCGACGAGAGGATTGAAACCTACATCAGTCCGATCCTTTTGCAACCTCATGTGCATGTCGATCAGCATATTTTTGAGGTTGTTGGGGTTGCATTGGGCTGTGGCGTTTCAATTGTGCCGGTACTTGAAGAAGACCATTCATACTACGGATCCATTTCGCGAACCGATCTCGCTTTTAAACTGACGGAACTGTTTTCATCGAATGAACCTGGTGGAATCATCGTCCTCGAACTTACAGAAGTCAATTATTCACTATCGCAAATTTCGCAGATTATCGAAGGAAATGATGCCCGGATTCTAAGTCTTTATACCTATAAACCTTCTCCTCATTCGAAAGAACTTGATGTTACAATAAAAGTAAATGTTGTTGAACTTTCAGGAATTATTCAGACTTTTGCCCGCTATGATTATATGATTAAGGCAACATATATGGATCAATCGCAGATAATAGGATTTTTCGATGATCGATATGATCAATTTATGAGATATATAAACGTTTAAATATCAATTTATTAAATGATAATTGCAATTTTCGGACGAAGTATTAATCCTGTTTTTTTCGATAGTTTGAAACGTTTGTTCACTATTTTGCATCTACATCGTGTGGATGTTACCGTATATCGGCCTTTTTTGGAATATATGCGGAGTGAAATAGACTTCGATCCTGCAGAAGTAACTGACTTTTCAAATCACAATGATTTAAGAAATGTCGACTTTTTCTTTAGTATTGGAGGTGATGGAGCTTTTCTTGAAGCAGTTTCTTTGGTCAGGGATTCGGGAATTCCGATGGTTGGAATCAACAGCGGACGACTTGGATTTTTAGCCGATGTGGCGCAGCAGGAACTTGAAAGTGCTCTTGAAAGTCTTTTTGCCGGGAAATACAATCTGCAACCGCGTTCTTTGATCAGGCTGGAAAACAATTTAGGGTTATTTTCAGATTTTCCTTATGCTTTAAACGAGTTTACCGTACATAAACAGGATATTGCGCAAATGATTACCGTACATGTTGAGGTTGGAAAAGACTATCTTAATTCCTATTGGGCTGATGGTTTGATCGTTTCAACCCCTACCGGGTCGACTGCCTATTCTTTAAGTGTTGGCGGTCCGATTATTGCTCCAACGGCTGCGAATTTTATCATTGCTCCAATTGCTCCACATAATTTGGCAATTCGTCCAGTGGTAATACCTGATAGTGAAGAGATTAAAATTAAGGTTGAAGGTCGTGGGTCACGTTTTATGGTGACGCTTGATTCGCGTTCAGATGCTTTTGGATCTGATGTGGAGATGAGGTTAAGTAAAGCTGGTTTTTCAATTAATGTCTTACATTTTGATAATATGTCCTTTTTCAGCACACTTCGAAATAAACTGATGTGGGGAATTGACCGACGAAATTGAAAGAATTTTTCAATTACCAGGAGAATCCGCATTTTTATCCGTTAAATATTGTTCGAAAAAAAGGAAATTAGGGTTAATCTATTACTTTTGTAACCTTTAGTAAAAACAAGACAATTTCAGAGATCGATATTTTGAATAAATTCACCGAATATTGTTGCAAATGAGAAAGTTGATAGTTATTGTATTGCTCATCATGTTAGGTTATTGTGCCAAATCTCAACAAACAACTGAGTTGGGTGTGCAAGTTGCAGCTGCAACTTATTGGGGTGATGTACAAAATGTCAATTATTCCAAGTCAATTACACCAGTAGCTGGAATACTTGGTCGTTTTAATTTCAACAACCGCATGGCTGTCAGGGGGCAATTGTTTACCGGAAATCTGAAGGCTGAAGGTTATTTTTATAATACAAATATTGCACAATCAGGTATTCGTGCAGTTCCTGAAGAGTATCCAAGAGACGCGAATGATGTGTATAATTTTACACGTTCGTTCCAAAGTGTTGAAGTGCTTTTTGAATATAATTTCCGCCCCTATAAATT